>OCZU010001215.1_pt1 | contig 17145 bp, 17 predicted proteins | sample 1539001 | NCBI WGS metagenome assembly OCZU01 (sample SAMEA3539306, study PRJEB22396) | soil metagenome | biome: tundra; feature: field; material: soil | place: USA | collected 2010-05 | depth 0.15 m | reverse complement strand
AGCCCTGGAGGGGCGCGGCCGCCGCGAATGAGCAGCCGCCACGGAGCCCATGGGCGCGCATGAAGGGCCCGGCTGCGGGCGGCCCGGCTGCGGGCGCCCCGGCTGCTGGGCGGCCGGGCGGATATGGCCGCGGCAGCACCAGGGGCATGAGCCCCAAGGACCGGGTTGCCGCCCGCCTGGGCACCGGCCCCGCCGCTGTCGGCGGATATGGCGGGACCGGCCAGTACAGGCCCGAGGGAGCAGACGGCCGTCGGCCGGCTGGTCAGTGGCAGCCACCGGACGAGCGCGCCAGGAACGGCGGGGGGGCCGGCGGTAACGGCGGGGGGACCGGCGGTAACGGAGGGCGGGGCGGTAACGGAGGGCGGGGCGGTAACGGAGGACGGGGCGGCGGTAACGACCGGAATGGTAACGGTGGCCGGAACGGCAACGGCCGGGTCCCGCGCAAGGGCGACTGGTGGCGCCACTGGTCGTTGCGGAAGGCCCTGGTCGCGGCGGGCTGCAGCGGGGCCGGGTTTTTCCTGCTGCTGGTGGCGCTGTTCGCGGCCTGGTATTCGCAGACGCCGATCCCGGTGGACGCGTCACAGGCGGCCCTGCAGCAGGCCTCGGTCGTCTACTTCAGGGACGGCACGACGGTCGTGGGCACGTTCGGCACCACGGACCGGCAGATGCTGACCGCGAACCAGATTCCCCCGGTGATCAGCAACGCGGTGGTCGCGGCCGAGGACAAGCACTTCTACGACGAGGGGGGAGTCTCGCCGGTCGGCATCGTCCGCGCCGCCATCGCCGATGTGACCAGCGGTTCGGTCGCGCAGGGCGGCTCCACCATCACCCAGCAGTTCGTCCGGAATTACTACACCAACATCGGGAGCGCGCAGACCGCCAGCCGCAAGATCAAGGAGATCTTCGTCGCGGAGAAGCTGGCCCAGGAGAAGTCGAAGGACTGGATCCTCACCCAGTACCTCAACACCGTTCTGCTGGGCGGGAACGTGTACGGCTTCGGCGCGGCCAGCGAGGCGTATTTCGGCGTGCCCGTGGCCAAACTCGATGTGGCCCAGGCCGCCATGCTGGCCGCGATGATCCAGTCGCCCAACGGGTATGACCCGACCCCGGGCACGCCCGGTTACGGCCCCCTGGTGTTCCGCTGGCACTACGTGATCAATTCGATGGTGACCATGGGCACCCTGTCGGCCAGGGACGCGGCCACCGAGAAGTTCCCGGCCATCGCGCACACCACGCCCGGCAACGACTGGACCGGGTACCGCGGCTACATCATGCAGGCCGTGGAGAACGAACTGGAATCAAAGACTGGACCTTACCGGTACAGCCAGGGCGAGATCGACGGTGGCGGCCTGCACATCGTCACCACGATCAGCGAGCCCATGATGAATGAGCTGTACGCGTCGGTGGCCCAGAATGTGAACCTGGCCACGGACGGCAAGGGGCTGCCCTGGTACGACCATGTCGGGGCGGTGCTCGAGCAGCCCGGCAGCGGCCAGATCTGGGCCATGTACAGCGGGCCGAGTTTCTCCGCCAGCGACTGCCAGAAGATCAAATGCTATTACGACATGGCACTGCAGAACCGGGAGCAGGTGGGGTCCTCGTTCAAGCCCTATGTGCTGGCCCTGGCCCGGTCGCAGGGCATGAACGTGCAGACCAGCAAGCTGGACGGCGACTCGCCGCTGTGGATACCCCCGGTCGCGCAGCCGGACACGTTCGCCAGCCAGAATCAGCCCGCGACTTCCTCCCAGTGGTATGAGGTCGCCAACGACGCGGGCGATGGGAGCCTGGGCCCGGTGAGTGTGGTCACCGCGTCGGCGATGTCGCTCAATACCGCGTACACCGACCTGTACCACCGGGTGGCGGGCACGAATGGGCAGAACATAATCCAGATCGCGCAGGCGTTCGGCGTCAACACCGGCAGTGCGTCCGGGCTGGCGGCGGGTGTAGGCGGCGTCGGTACGGCGCTCGGCACGGCGTCGTTGACTGTCGAGGAACAGGCCAACACGTTCGCCACGTTGGCTAACAGCGGTGAGTACACCACCCCGCACATCGTCGCGAGTATCACCCAGGGTGCCGTCATGACCAACGCCAGGGTTGTCCACCGCCAGGTGCTGACCCCGGATGAGGCGTCCGACGTGGACTACGCCCTCTCCTTCGACGACAAGCCTGGAGGTACCGCGCCGACCGCGGGGCTCAGCGATGGCCGGGAGATCGTGGCCAAGACCGGGACCACGGACCTGGCCCAGTCTGCTTTCTTCATCGGCACGATCCCGCAGTTCACCCTCGCCGTCGGGATGTTCACCAACGAGCAGAGCTGCCCCAACAACATCCCGGGCTGTGCGGCGGCCGCGGCCAGTTCGGCGACCGCGCCGCCAGCGGGTGTCCAGACGCTCTATGGGCTCGGTGGCCTCCAGGGATTCGGTGGCCAGTGGCCAGCCTCGATCTGGCATACGTTCGCCGAGAATGAGTTCACCAAGCTCCCGATCGTGAGTTTCCCCACCCCGGACTTCGGCGGCACGGCGTGGTACATGCTTCCGGTCCAGCCGAAGCCCGCCCCCACCCCGGCGGCCAGCCAGGGCAACGGCAACGGCAACGGCAACGGGAACGGCAACGGCAACGGCAACGGCAACGGCAACGGCAACGGGAACGGCAACGGCAACGGGAACGGCAACGGGAACGGCAACGGCGGTGGCGGCGGGTTCGCAGTGCCCGCTCTGCCGGCGTCAACACCGCCGCAGAACGGTGCCGCCGCGGTGACGTCATCAAGCGGGGGCTAGCCGCCGCCTGGGTCTCGGTAGCGGATTCCCCGCTGATGACAGAATCGTCCCGGATCTGGTAGCTGATGACGGAGCGTGGGTTGGCAAGGGCGGAGTCGCTTCCCGGGGCGGCGGACAGGAGGGCCGGGCCCTGGCGGTCCCGGCTGGCCGTGGTGGCGGGATCTACAACCGCGCTCGTCACCGCGAGCCTCGCCGGGAGCGCGCTCGGCTTCCTGAACAAATCGGCGTGCCGGGCCGGGGACTGGAACCTCTACCTCAAGCAATTCCAGGCGCACTGCTACACCGACATATACCCGCTGTACTTCGGCGAGGGGCTTTCGTCGGGGAAGGTGCCTTACACCGGCCATCCGGTCGAGTACCCGGTGCTTATCGGGGCCGCGATGCAGGCAGTGGCCTGGGCGGTGCGGCCGATTACCAACCCTTACATCAGGGGCCGGGAGTTCTTCGACTTCACCGTCGTGCTGCTGACGATTTTCGCGGTCGCCGGCGTGCTGGCTACTGCCTACCTGGCGGGCCGGTCACGGCGGTGGACCGCGCTGGGTGTCGCACTCGCCCCCGCGTTGATCCTGGCCTCATTCATCAACTGGGACCTGATCGCGATGGGCCTGGCCGCGCTCGGCATGGCCGCCTGGGCCGCGCGCCGCGGCGTGCTGGCCGGGGTGCTGCTGGGCCTGGCCGTGGCCACGAAGTTCTACCCGCTGCTGTTCTTCGGCCCGCTGCTGCTGCTGTGCCTGCGGGCCGGGCGGATGCGGGCATTCTGGGTGACGGCGGGCTCGGCCGCCGCGGCGTGGCTCGTGGTGAACCTGCCCATCGCCATCGCTGCCCCGGCGGGATGGGAGCGGTTCTACCAGCTCAGTTCTGACCGCGGCGCGGACTGGGGCTCCATCTGGTACTTCTTCCAGACCGAGCGGGTAGCGCTGGTCGGGGCGCCCGGCCTGGGCCAGCTCAACCTGATGTCCCTGCTGGCGTTCGCCGCCGGCTGCGTGCTCATCGCCGTCCTGGCGCTCGCCGCCCCCCGGCGGCCCCGGGTTCCTCAGCTGTTCTTTCTCATCCTCGCGGTCTTCCTGATGTCCAACAAGGTGTGGTCGCCGCAGTACGTCATCTGGCTGGTTCCGCTCGCCGTGCTGGCCAGGCCCCGGCTCTGGTCCTACGCGCTCTGGCAACTGGCCGAGGTCGGCTATTTCTTTGCCATCTGGGCTTACTTGATCACGGTGTCGGTGTCCGGCCAGTCGTTCGCCGCTATCGGCGGCATTGGCACCGGACTGTATTTCGCTTCCGTGCTGGCCAGGTTCGGCGCGGTCCTGCTGCTCTGCGGGCTGGTGGTCAAGGACATCTTGCGGCCGGACACGGATGTGGTACGGGCGGGTGGCGAGGACGACCCGGCGGGCGGTGTCCTGTCCGGCGCGCCCGACCGCTGGGCGCTGCGCGTCGGCCTGCGCCGCGTGGGACTGCGCCGCGCCGGCCTGGCGGACAGTGCTCCTGCTGCCGCCCCGCCCTGAATCCTGGCCGAGTCCGGCGGCCTGGATCCGCAGGCTGGGCCTAGGTGCCAGCCGGGCCTAGGTGCCGGCGGAGCCAGCGGATGTCGGCACCCGGGTCGGGGGTCTCGCAGATCACCGGGGCGCCGGCAGCACGGATCACGTCCACTATGAGCCCGGAATCGATGGTGCCCGACTCCAGTCCGGCGTGCCGGTCCCGGCCGGAGCCGAATTCATCCCGTGAGTTGTTACAGTGCACCAGGTCGATCCGGCCGGTGATGGCCTTGACCCGGTCCACGATCCCGCTGAGTTCCTCGCCACTCGCGTAGGCGTGGCAGGTGTCCAGGCAGAACCCCACCTGGTCGGCTGCGCCGGTGCCGGCGTTCCCGATCACGTCGCCGATCGCTTCCCAGAGCCGGCCCAGTGCTTCCAGGCCCCGCGCCATGGCCCGCTCGCCGCCCGCCGTGTTCTCGATCAGGATGGGGACCGGGCGGTCAATTCGTTCCACGGCCTTGCGCCAGTTCTGGTAACCCTCGGCCGGGTCCGCGTCGGCCGTCACGTGCCCGCCGTGCACGATCAGCCCCTTCGCACCGATTGACGCGGCCGCCTCGAGTTGCTGGGAGAGCAGCTTGCGGCTGGGAATCCTGATCCTGTTGTTCGTGCTCGCCACGTTCATCGCGTAGGGCGCGTGGATGTATACCTCGACGCCCGCGGCCACGATCGCCTCGCGGAGCGCGGCCGCGTCGCCACCAGGGAACGTGGGGGCCTTCCAGCTCTGGGGGTCACCGAGGAAGAACTGGACCACGTCGGCGCCGGTGGCGCGGGCCAGGGCCAGGGGATCGCCATCATGGACGTGAGCTCCGATGCGGACCATCCCCCGAGCCTAACGGGACGGCTCAGAGGGTGAAGCCGCCGTGAGCCAGGCCCAGCGCGACTCCGACGAAACCGGCGACGAGACCGGTCACGATTAGCATCCGCTGCTCCCTGGTCGCCGAGACCAGCTGGCTGTACAAGCCGATTACGAGGGCTACCACGCCCAGCACCGTGGCCGGCAGGTGCTGGGTCACGATCCATCCGATGGCGAACGCGGCCAGCCCGGCGACCAGGCTGAAGACGGTGAGCGTGTTCTCAACCGGATGGCGCCGGCCGTCGCTGTTGAGCGTGACATGCGGGAGGCGCAGACTAGGACGGGTTCTGGCGGCTTGCGGCATGGCCACCCCTCGGAAGGTTCCGCCCCCTGCGGCGGATCTACCGGGTCTGTTCCCGTGGCGTGCGCCACGGAATCCTGCACCAGGCCGCTCCTTCGACCCTGGTAAGCTGGATCGGCTAGCACCTGCCGCCCCATTTGTGGCGGGGTAGCTCCTCCTGTCACGGAGAGACCGTGGCCGCGTCAGTCCAAAGGAGGCGTATTTCGATCATGCGCCGTTACGAGATGATGATCATTCTCGATCCCAGCCTCGAGGAGCAGACAGTTCACCCGTCGCTGGACCAGTTCCTCACGGTCGTCAAGTCCGGGGGCGGAAGCGTCGACAAGGTGGACGTCTGGGGACGTCGGCGCCTCGCCTACGAGATCGACAAGAAGACGGATGGCATTTACGCCGTCATAGACATGCTCGCGGAGCCGGACACCGTCCGGGAACTCGACCGCCAGCTCGGCCTGAACGAGGCAGTCCTGCGGACGAAGATCCTGCGCCCGGAGAACCACTAAGCCGCGTGAGCGGCACCCCGACACATTTTCTCAATCGACCGGGAGCATTCCGATGGCAGCAGGCGATACCCAGATAACGATCGCCGGCAATCTCGTCGACGACCCAGAACTCCGTTACACCCCCACCGGCCAGGCGGTCGCCAACTTCCGAGTGGCCTCCACCCCCCGGTTCCTTGACAAGGCCACGAACGAGTGGAAGGACGGCGACAGCCTCTTCCTCACCTGCAACGTATGGCGCCAGGCGGCCGAGAATGTCGCCGAGAGCCTGCAGCGCGGCATGCGGGTAATCGTCACCGGGCGGCTCAAGCAGCGCTCGTATGAGACCAGGGAAGGCGAGAAGCGCACTGTCTACGAGGTCGAAGTGGACGACGTCGGCCCGTCGATGCGCAACGCGTCAGCCAAAGTCACGAAGTCCAACCGCTCGGGCGGCGGTGGCGGATTCGGCGGTGGCGGCGGTCAGGGAGGCCAGGGGGGGCAGGGAGGCCAGCGCGGCCAGGGTGCTTCCAGCGGGTCCGGTGGGTCGTCTGGCGGACGCGCCGCGGACGACCCGTGGGCGGCCTCCGAGCCCGGTGGATTTGGCGACGGCGGGTCGTCCGACGAGCCGCCATTCTGAGCCCTCAGACGGCCGGTTACCGAGGCTCACAGTTACCGACCACTCCCCTTCATAACTGACCATCCCCGCCTGGAGCGGGGCTCTTACCAGGAGCACCATGATGGCGAAAGCACCAATACGCAAGCCCAGGAAGAAAGTCTGCCTGTTCTGCCAGGAGAAGATCTCCTACGTGGACTACAAGGACACCGGGCTGTTGCGGAAGTTCATTTCCGATCGCGGCAAGATCCGCGCCAGGCGGGTGACCGGCAACTGCACGCAGCATCAGCGCGATGTCGCCACTGCTATCAAGAACGCCCGCGAGATGGCGATGCTGCCGTACACGAGCACGGCACGCTGACGGAAGGCCAGATACCGATGAGTCGCACACCTATGAAGCTCATCCTCACCCAGGAGATCACCGGCCTGGGCGCCCCGGGCGACGTGGTCGAGGTAGCCGGCGGTTACGGCCGCAACTATCTTGTGCCGCGCGGGCTGGCCATGCGCTGGACGCGCGGTGCGGAGAAGCAGATCGACTTGATCAAGCGGGCGCGTTCGGCCCGGGACATCCGTGGCCTCGACGACGCCAGGGACGCCGCGAGCAGGCTCGGGTCGCTCAGCGTGCGGCTGGAGACCAAGGCAGGCGCCAGTGGCAGGCTGTTCGGCTCAGTGAGTCCCGCCGACATCGCGGCCGCGGTTCGCGCGGCGGGAGGACCGGAACTCGACAAGCGCCGCATCGAGGTGCGTAACCCGATCAAGACGATCGGTGCTCACCAGGTCACAGTCCGGCTGCACCCGGAATTGTCCGCCACCCTGGACGTCGAGGTCGTCAGCGCCTGAGAGCGGCCGGCTTCCCCGCTAACCGGGGGGTCGGCCGTCCGCCTCAGGCGGGGCGGCGTACCGGGCCACCCGCTCCGCCAGGCCTGGATCAAGTTCGGCGACCATGGCCCAGAGCGTCGCCAGGCGCTGTGCCACGCCGTCCGCGCCAGCGATCGCGTCGGCGCTTCCCTTCCCGGCGCGCTGTGTGCCGCTGCGCATCTCCTCAGCCAGTTCGTCGATGGCCTGGCCGATCAGGGCGATCCGCGCGTCGGGTATCGAACACATCCTCGAACAGTAGGGCAGTGGCCCCCATCATCGCAGCGGCTTGCCGTAGCCAGCGTGCGCCGCAACGGTGACCCGGGCCGGACCTCAGCGTGGCGCCCCGAATACCCTCGCGTGACCCTGGCTAAGCACAGCATATGACGGTGCACGTCACATTCCGTGTGTGGATAACTTCCACGCCCGTGTGGACGGAGAATCCGCGCCCAGGTTTTTTCCGCGCACAGCCGGTGGATGGCATCGGTGCAGGCAGAGGGGCCTTTGCTGGCCGGCTTCCGAGCCGCGTCCCCAGGGCTGTCCCCAGCCTGCGCACAGGACGTGCGGCGTGTCTGCACAACCTGTCCACAGACCTGTGCACAGTCCGATTAGGCGATGTGGCGCACTGCCACAAGACTGTCGGAGCCATCAGCTAGAACAGTCTTGTTGGTAGATGCGAGGGCGTTGTTCGTGACGGGGAAAGGGGACGCCTGGTGAGTGTGGCCGAGATCGCTCCCCGTGGCGAGGGGTTCGACCGGACCCCGCCGCATGACCTCGCCGCGGAGCAGTGTGTTCTCGGCGGGATGCTGATGTCCAAGGACGCTATTTCCGACGTCATGGAGACCATCAGCGCAGGCGATCACTACCGTCCGGCGCACCAGCTCGTGCACGAGGCCATCCTGGAGCTGTACGGCCGCGGCGAGCCGGCCGATGCCGTCACGGTCAGCGATCTGCTCAACAAGCAGGGCGATCTCGGCCGCGTCGGCGGTGGCTCCTACCTGCACACGCTCATCGCGTCCGTGCCAACGGCAGCCAACGCCGGCTACTACGCCCGGATCGTCAGGGAGCGCGCGATCCTTCGCCGCCTGGTCGAGGTCGGCACCCGCATCGTGCAGCTCGGCTACTCAGGCGACGGTGACGCGGACGAACTCGTAGACCGGGCCCAGGCCGAGGTGTACGGGGTCACCGAGCGCCGTATCAGCGAGGACTACCTCGCCCTGTCCGAGATCATGCCCGGCGCCCTGGACGAGATCGAGGCAATCGGCAGCCGCGGCGGCGGGATGACCGGGGTGCCGACCGGTTTCGCCGATCTGGATGCGCTCACCAATGGCCTGCACGCGGGCCAGATGGTCGTCATCGCCGCCAGGCCGGCCATCGGCAAGGCCCTCGCGCTCGACACCCCGCTCGCGACCCCGGCTGGCTGGACGACGATGGACGAGGTCTCCGTGGGCGACCGCCTGATCGGTGCGGACGGCATTCCAGTCACCGTGGTCGCGGCTACCGGCATCATGCACGGCCGGCCTTGTTACGAGGTGGAGTTCTCGGACGGGGAAGTGATCGTGGCGGACGGCGAGCACCAGTGGCTCACCTGGACCCGCAAGGCCCGCCGGTTCGATACACAGGTCCGGGGTGGCCGTAAGGACTATGCCCAGCCGGTTCCGCCGCAGGTCGTTACCACGCAGCAGATGGCAGCAACGCTTCGTTGCGAAACGGGGGACGGACGTCCCAACCACGCCGTGGCGATAGCCGGACCGCTCGATTTGCCAGAAGTCAGCCTCCCGATTCCGCCGTATGCCCTCGGCACATGGCTCGGCGACGGCCACTCGGCTTCAGCCCGGTTCACCAGCATGGACGCCGAGATCGCGATGAACGTGGAGGCGTCTGGTCTCGTCGTGGTGCACCATGAACATGACTTCCTCTATCGCATGGCGTTTCCCGCCGAGCGCGCGCAGGCCACCGAGCGTGAGTGCATCATCTGCGGAAAGAAGTTCCTGCCGAAGACCGGGCAGGTGCGGACCTGCGGGCGCGTCTGTGGTGGCAGAGCCAGGTTCTCCTCGCCGCCCGTGCCGACCCCGCAGTGCAGGCGTTGTGGAGGTCCGATGACCGGACTGCTCCCTGGGTCGGGGTTGTGCCTGCCGTGCTGGAAAGCTCACGGCACCGTCCAGGGGGAATTGCGGTCGTTGGGTGTCCTTGGGCGCAAGCACATACCGGTGCTGTATCTGCGAGCGTCGGTTGAGCAGCGCCGGGCCCTGCTGGCCGGGATTCTCGACACGGATGGGACCGTGACGTCGACCGGTGCCGTACAGCTCGCGGTCACCAATCGGCAACTCGCCCATGGCGTCCGGGAATTGGTGCTTAGCCTCGGTTATCGGTGCACGATGACCACGAAGCGAGTCAAGGGACGGACTGAGGCCTCTTCAACGTACTTCATGGTCAACTTCACTACGGCTGACGATGTGTTCCGGCTGAGCCGCAAGCAACTGCTGCACAAGGAACGGCTCCGGCATGATCCACAGCGGACCCGGTGGCGGTACATCGTCGACATCCGCCCTGTTCGTTCTGTGCCGGTGCGCTGTGTCCAGGTGGACAGCGCCGATCGCCTGTACCTGGCCGGCCGCGGCATGATCCCGACCCACAACTCGACCCTCGCCCTCGATCTCGCCCGGGCGGCCGCGATCAGGCACGGGATGGCGACGGTCATGTTCAGCCTGGAGATGAGCCGCAACGAGATCACCATGCGGCTGCTCGCCGCGGAGGCGCGAGTGCCGCTGCACACGATGCGGACCGGCCAGATGGGAGATGAGGACTGGACCAGGCTGGCCCGGCGGATGAGCGAGGTGGTCGACGCACCGCTGTTCATCGACGACTCGCCGAACATGTCCATGATGGAGATCCGGGCCAAATGCCGTCGCCTCAAGCAGCGGCATGACCTCAAGATGGTCATTGTCGACTACCTGCAGTTGATGAGCTCGCCCCGGCGCGTGGAGAACCGGCAGCAGGAGGTGTCGGAGATGTCCCGCTCGCTCAAGCTCCTGGCCAAAGAGATCGACGTCCCGGTGATCGCCATCTCGCAGCTCAACCGCGGTCCCGAGCAGCGCACCGACAAGCGCCCTCTCCTCTCTGACCTGCGCGAATCCGGGAGCATAGAGCAGGATAGCGACGTCGTGATCTTGCTGCACCGGGAGGACCACTACGAGCCGGAGTCACCGCGGGCGGGGGAGGCGGACCTGATCGTGGCCAAGCACCGGAACGGGCCGACGGCCACGGTAACCGTCGCCTTCCAAGGCCACTACAGCCGGTTCGTGGACATGGCCCCAGGCTGACCTCCTGCCCTGGGCAGCCGGCCCGGTCGCCTCCCCGGAACAGGTGCTGGGGGTCGTCGCCCTCTGGCCCGCGATGAGTAGCGCGGCTATGGCTGCATCGATACGAGCGCGGCGCCCATCTGCTCGTGAACGACGTTGACGGCCTGAAGTGGCCGGATCATCACGCGGAACTCCACGATGCGCCCCGCGTTGTCGCAGCGGATGATGTCGACGCCGTTGACGTACTTGCGATCGACGGTCGTCTCAAACTCGAGCACCGCGATGTCGCCGGCGAGGATCTTCTTGGTGTACCGGAACGCTCCGTCGACAGCGTCACCAGGCAGCGCCTGCGCCGCCGCCTGCAGGTACAGCGCCGTGATGTCCTTGCCGCGCTGCGGCGTGTAGACAACTGGCGAGTAGAACACGACGTCGTCCGCCAGCAACCCGTCGAGTCCCTCCGGCAGGTCGCGCGCGAGGAACCGCTGCCATCGCTCGACGACCTGCTCGATCATGTCAGCTCCTCCGTCGTCCGCACCGTCGTTAGCAGGCCAGCGACTCCTCCGCCGGCTCCTGGTCTCGGCTTCGGTGTCCGTGGTCACCGATCCCCGGCCCATGTCTAACGCCGTTATCAATAACGCTGTTGTACATTGTGGGGGTGCCAGCCGTCAAGACACATACCGCGGAGCTGCGGGCAACGCTGATAGACGAAGCGGGTCGGTTGCTGCAGGCTGAGGGGGCGTCCGCTGTCACCTTGCGCCGCCTCGCCCAGGCAGCCGGCACGTCAACGGCTGCCGTCTACACACTGTTTGGCGACAAGGCGGGGCTGCTCGAGCAGATGTACGTCGAGGGTTTCCAGCGCCTGGGGCGCACGGTCGCGGCTGCGCCCGTGACCGGCAGCCCCGTGAACGACCTCTTCACGATCGGGCGGTCATACCGGCGAGCAGCGCTGCGCAGCCGGCACCTGTACGAGCTCATGTTCGGCCGCCCGGTGCCCGGGTTCACCCCGAGCCGGGCGGCTCGTGCGTTCGCCGAGCGCACATTCCAGCCGCTAGTCGACGCGGTGACCAGGTGCGTCGAAGCCGGCGACTTCGATCCTGAGACGAAAGCCGAGGAAGCCGCCTACCACCTGTGGGCACTCGCCCATGGGCTCGTCACTCTTGAGATTCACCGAGTGCTCCCACTTGCCAACAGCGAGTTCGGGCGTCGTTATGCCGCCGCGGTAGCCGCCAGTACGGTCGCTTACCTCGCCACGCCGCCGCCCTCCCGAAGTCGTCAATTCGGGACACCTCGAAGAACGCGGCAGCGCGCACGGGAAACCACGGCGTGAGCGGAGGCTTATGAATGAGACTTGCGAACACGGCGCACACCTCCCGGCCCTGGCGGATCCACGAGCTGACCCGTGACTTCCGGCTGGAGGACGTGTGGGCGCTACCGGGGCAAGGTGGCCCGGGCGACTTCCGGCGGTTGGTGCGGCTGATTGCCTCGTACAATCCGTCGCGTAGTTCCTCGCGCGCTGTCCGCACCCTCTTCGCGATCCGGTGGAAGCTCGGGGAACTGTTCGGCTGGGACGGCCCGGGCGACGGCCTCGGCTCGGGAGTGCCGACGCTGCGCGACCGGTTGCCGGTGGATCTGCGCGAGGTCCCTTCCGGCCCGCAGTTCGCCACAGGCCCCTTCAGTTCGCTCTACCTGATCGAGGACGAGTGGGCCGCGGAGGTCGCCAACCGGACCGTGCACGGAGTCATCCACATTGGCCGGGTCACGGACCCGGCCGGCGGCGTCCGCGTTCAGATGGCTGTCTTGGTGAAGCCGAACGGACGGCTCGGGACCGGGTACCTGGCCGTGATCAGGCCGTTCCGGCACCTGATCGTCTACCCGCGGATGATGCGGGAGCTCGGGCGGGAGTGGCAGGCGCGGGCCGGAGATCCGGCGCGATGAGTCACGAGCCGCTGACCCGCGTCGGGGGCCCGCTTTGCCGGACGGCAGGTGCTCGCCGAGCTGGATGACCTCAGCTCTGTACGGTGCCTGCTTAGCGTGCCGTAAACTGTCCAAGCGCCAGCGCTCGTAGCTCAACGGATAGAGCATCTGACTACGGATCAGAAGGTTGGGGGTTCGAGTCCCTCCGAGCGCGCCACCGTCACCGCAGGTCAGGGTCTTGTTCTCAGTCGTGGGGCGAGGCCCGCGCGGCCGTTGTGGTGAGCGTCGCCCTGGCCGTCGTCAGCGCCGTGCTCGTCGTCGAGTCCGTCTCCGCCCTGTTCGCCGGATCTCGCCCTGGCACGTCGAACGTGACCCTCGCCGCGGCTGGCGTCTCGTTGGTCGTCCTCACGCCCCTGGCGTATGCCAAGCACCGACTCGGCGGGCGCATGAGCAGCCGCGCCCTCCAGGGTGACGGTGTCCTCAGTGGCATCGGGGCGGCCACCAGCCTGTTCGCCCTCGCTGCCCTCGTGCTATATCACGCGTTGGGATGGTGGTGGGCCGACCGGGTCGCCGCCCTGATCGTGGCAGCCGTCGCTGCCACCCAGGCATGGCGAACCGCCCCGAAGCGGCAGCCACGACGCAGGCGCTAGGGATCATGAGGATCCGGCGGTGCGTCCTCGGCACAGCCACCTGGCAAGCTGGTGTAATCGATGAATGAGGCAACGTCCTGGGTTTGACGAAGCGTCCGTGCTGGCTCTGGTTAACCAGCTACATGCTGTCGATCCGAGGAAGAGAACCTTCACCCTGATGGAGATCGCTGAGGCAATGACACCAGGCCAGGCCAACTTCTCGCCCGGAACCGTTGTTATCTCTACGGATAATAAGATCAACCAGCCCCCAATGCCCGCCTGGATGGAAACTCTTAATAACATCCTGGAGAAGCTCGGCCAAGACGGAGAACTTACGATCATGCCCATGGCCGTGGTGGTGTTTCCTCCAGGGCATAACTGACCGCACGATGTCGCGGGTCGCTACGGCGGCCACAGCAGGGGGGCATGATCATCGAACTCGAGGACGAGGGCAGACCTGGCGGCGGCGACCTTCACCCTCGTGATAGTCCGGCCAAAGCGGCGGAGCTGGAAACCGTGGACACGCTGCCGCGATGATCAGTGGTCACTCACGGTCAACCGGGGATCGTCAGCCGCGCGTGACCTGCACATATGTAACGGCACGCTGGTCATAAGCGCCGACCGGCCAGGACCAGGCCGCAGACGAGCAGGGTAAGCCCGGCCAGGAAACCGGATGCCCCAAGGGTGCCTATCGTCATGCTGGTGTTGCTCGACACGGTGAGCAGCGCGATCCCGGCCAGCGTCAGCAGGCCGACCAGGCCGACGAACAGGGCGAACCACTTTCTCCCGTGCGAGATGCTGGACGGGCAGGTCCGGTCGATGTCATGGGCAGACCGGGGGGCACCGCAACGATTGCAGCGGTCAAGGTTCGAGGAGTTTTCGACCGAGGTCCGGAACTGCGCACCAGTGATCACCGGGCTCATCTTCTTCCTACGCACCAGTCAGCAGCCGGACCTGCGACGCGCATTCCCCACTGCCATCTCCAGTATGCATCCGGGCCGGTTCGTAGCACCATTGCCGGCCTGTCGGTCGAGCAGGCCGTCAGCGTCTTCGATCGGGCGGCGGTTGCTGGAAGCCGCCCGGCTGGCTAACGCCCGGCTGGCCCGGCGCGGCCTACCGCAGCCCGGCGAACAAGTCGTCCTCGGGTACCGGTGCCCCGGTGGTGTCGCTGGCCCTGATGAAGCTCTCGTGCCCGAACGCCTCCTCCGCGATCTCCGGCGGGATCTTGCTGAACCAGGACTCGCTGATCTGGCTGGCGTGCGCGAGCAGTGCGTCGCGCTTGCGCTCGAGCACCGGCCTGATGTCGATCGTGGTCGAGATGCGCTGCTCGGCTTCGTCCATCTGCCGCTGGACCTCCGGGCTCACGCTCGTGAAGTCGGGGACGTCCTCGCCCTGCTCGCGGAGCGCCTCCCAGATCTTGCGCCAGGCGCTGCGCCGCATGGCGGTCAGGTAGAGCTTCGCCGGGATGCCGGACGCGGCTACCGCCGCGGCGGCCGCCCGGCTGGCGTGCACGTGGTCGGGATGCTGGTAGGCGCCCTTGTCGTCGTAAGTGACCACGACCTGCGGCCGGTAACGCTCGATCAGGGCGCCGATCCGGGCCGCCACCTCCGCCTCAGGGACGTTGCAGAATGCGTCCGGCCGGTCCTTGTAGTCCCACTCCGGCATGCCGGAGTCGTGATAGCCCAGCGTCTCAAGCTCGGCCACGCCGAGAATCTTGGCCGATTCGCGCAGTTCCGTCAGCCGGGTTTGGGCGACCGACGCCTCGTCATGGCCGTCCAGTCCGGGCTTGACGCCGCCCGGCCCGTCCCCGAACTCTCCGTTGGTGCAGGTAATGACGATTGTCCGGACGCCCTCGTCGGCGTATTTGGCGAGCACTCCGCCGGTGCTCGACGCCTCGTCATCCGGGTGCGCGTGGACCGCCATCAGGGTCAGATTCTGTGCCATGCTCCTAGCCTGCCCCAGCCGGCGACGTGCCGTGGACGGTGGACGGTGGACGGTGGACGCGCCCATTTGGCCATCGCTATCGTCAGCTAGCATCCCGGGAAAGGGAACAGACCACATGTCAGCACTCCCGTCCGGCGTCGAATCAGCCGACATCACCACCTCGCGGCTGCGCACTCATGTCCTCCGTGCGGGCCCGCGTGACGCGGCGACCATCGTGGCCGTGCACGGCAATGTTTCCGCCGCCCGCTTCTTCGCCGAGACCATGGCCGTCCTGGGCGAGCGCTGGCATTGCGTCGCACCCGATCTCAGGGGTTTCGGCAAGTCGCAGCGGGCGCCTGTCGACGCGCGCCGCGGGCTGCGGGATTTCGCCGATGACCTGCATGCGCTGCTGACCGAAGGCGACCTGGTGCCCGCCGGTCAGCCGGTTCACCTCCTCGGCTGGTCGCTCGGCGGCGGAGTCGCGGCGCAGTACGCCATCGACCATCCGGGTGCGGTCAGCTCGCTTGTGCTGGAAAGCTCCATGTCGCCGTTTGGTTTCGGAGGTACCCGCGACACCGCCGGCACGCCGTGCTGGCCGGACTTCGCCGGGTCCGGTGGGGGCACCGCCAATCCCGAGATGGTGCGCCGGATCGCGATGGGCGACCGCGGCGCCGATGATGCCACCTCACCCCGCCGGGTGCTGACCACGCTGTACGGCCGGCCGCCGTTCGACCTCGCCCCGGATGTCGAGGACGCTCTGGTCGACGCGATGCTGGAGATGGCTACCGGTGATGACTACTACCCGGGTGACCAGGTCGCATCGGCCAACTGGCCGGGTACCGCCCCGGGTGAGCGCGGCGTGAACAACGCCATTTCGCCGAAGTACTGCGACGTGTCTGATTTCGCTGGCATCGCGGACCGGCCGGACGTGCTGTGGATCCGCGGGGACGCCGACCAGATCGTCTCCGACGCGTCACTGGTCGACCTGGGCCGCCTCGGCGCGCTCGGCGCAATACCGGGCTGGCCGGGAAAACAGGTGTTTCCGGCGCAGCCGATGGTGGGCCAGATGCGTGCGGTGCTTGACCGCTACCAGGCGGCCGGCGGCCGGTACACAGAACATGTGATCGCCGGCTGCGGGCACTCGCCCCACCTGGAGCGGCCGCAGGAGTTCAACGGGGCCGTCGCCGGCTTCCTGGCCGACAACGACTGAAATGTCGTCACTGGACCGGGGCCAGGGCTCATAGAGTTGGGCTATGACAGCACCGTATGGCGGAACGGTCATTACAGGCGGCGGCCCAGCCGAGACGACCGCCAGCCGCCGCCCGGTCCTGCTGGCAGGCCTCGGCGCGGCCTGCATCTCGGCCTCGGCTGTGCTGGTCAAGCTCGCGGACACAGGTCCCGCGACCGCCACGTTCTTCCGGTGCGCGCTGGCGCTGCCCGTGCTGATCGTGCTGGCCGCGGTGGAGCAACGGCGCCACGGACCGCGGCCACTGGCCGCCCGGGCCGGCGCGGTGCTGGCGGGGCTGTTCCTGGCCGTTGATCTGGTGCTGTGGAATCACGCCATCGCCGCGGTCGGCGCGGGGATCGCCACCGTGCTCGGGAACCTGCAGGTGCTGTTCGTCGCCTTCGTGGCCTGGGTGGTGTTCCGTGAGCGTCCGGAGCGCAGGTTCCTGATCGCGCTTCCCGTCGTGATGGCGGGCGTCGTAGCAGTGTCCGGCCTGGTCGGCGCGGTCTCGCCCGGCGTCCACCCGCTTGCCGGGGTGGGGTACGGGATAGGTACCTCGATCGCCTACGCAGGATTCCTGCTCACTTTGCGGCGGACGTCGGCGGGCGCGCCGCACGTTGCGGGCCCGCTGGCGGAGGCGACCGGCAGCGCGGCCGCCGGCGCGCTGCTGCTCGGCCTCATCTTCGGTGGCCTGCGGCTGGAGATACCCTGGCCGTCCTTCTGGTGGCTGCTGCTGCTGTCGCTGAGC
>OCZU010001214.1_pt1 | contig 17179 bp, 12 predicted proteins | sample 1539001 | NCBI WGS metagenome assembly OCZU01 (sample SAMEA3539306, study PRJEB22396) | soil metagenome | biome: tundra; feature: field; material: soil | place: USA | collected 2010-05 | depth 0.15 m | reverse complement strand
CGCCACGCTTAACCTTTTTCAATTCCGATTGCAGCAGCGCCGCCGCGCTTTGTTTGACGAAAATCTTGCGCTCGAAGTCGACTCCATCGCGCAGTTCCATGAACTCATGCGTATAGCGCGCATAGCAATATTTGCAGGCAAATTCGCATCCCCGATAAGGATTGATCGCCCACGGAAACGGAAGGTTGCGTCCGCTGACCACGCGGCTCAGCAGGGAACGCGAGCCAATCGAAAAGTATTCGACATTATGTCCTTCGCGCAGCGACTCGCCATCGGCGGCGAGGCGAGCGATGCCAATCAGTTTCGGCCGAGAGTCCACATCGGAGAACAAGGGAAGCGAGTTCATAGGCACAGGCAAGTTTCGCCATTTGTTCGCCTATGTTACCGCTTCGAATCGGATTTGTCTAGTCTTGAAGGGGAGAAGGGAAAGGGGTAGTCTTAGAGCGCCCCGTAATCAATTAGTAAACATCGAAGAGAAAGTGGAGAAATGAACAAGTGAGATAAAAAATCTGTGACGTGCGCTGTGAAAAAACGTCGATGTGAAACTCTTGATGTCGAAGCTGAATTGAAATTGCGCGAGGAAGTCGCGCACGACGCGTTCCAACATCGCGCAGAGCAAATGCGAACCGCCCGTTACCAGGGAAGCAATCACCGGACAACAGAATTCGGCGGGTTGCTCCCAGACCTTACTAGGTGGCGTGGTATAGATCATCTCCCCGGAAAAAACACGCAAACGAGAGGGCAAGTCCAAATCCTTAACGTCCATCTGGCACAGAATGCCGAAGGCGGCACCGTTGGCTGCGACCTTCAATCCGCCAGCCAGCTTCGGGCTTTTAGCCTTCACCATTGAGCGCAATTCAACCAACTTCACGGCTAGGTCATCACGAAGAGGATCAACTTCGACTTTGGAGAGAAGCTCGATGGGCACCAGTTCCGATTGGATCCCGCGCGGGACAACCGCTATGGCTTTCAGAACTTTAAGCGGCTTGCCCGATATCAGTTTCGCGGCGATTGCATCTGGCCCCGTTATCCAGAATGGCTGTTTTGAGGTCAGATAATTCCAGGCCAATGTTGGGTCGCTGTTTTCACGCTGGCTAAATCTCGCACGCATAGGCACAACATCTTCGTGCGGTTCAACGAGAGCGTACCAGCGAAGTTTTCTCCAGAATGCAGGATGGAAACAATCATGAAGGGTTGCGCGTATCACCAATTCACGCGCCGTGGCAGTGAAGTCAAGAAAGTCCAGGCTTTTGGCACAGAGTATTTCTCGACAATCGATCAGTTTGCTCACAGCCGGGAACTGCGCGTGGAAATCAACATAGGTCACGGGTAGAGTTGTTCGCCTGATTGTGCACTCCGCGCGGCCCGCGAAAAATGCTTGCGAGGCAATCCCACTGATGTTATCCGGAATGTTGAACCTCTCCGGCGGCTTTACGCCCATTGCAGAAAAATCAGCCTTGGCCAGTGTCGCCGATGAGTAACAGCGCTCGGGTTCTACGTCGACTGGGTGTCGGTCGATTTCCTGTTTGAGTCGGTTCAGCAGTTCCAGTTCCCCCGTCACATCCCTCAGCAGGGACTCAATCGCTGGTTTGGAGACGCTGGAGCGAAGCTTACGAGGCCTGCCAGCGGAAACGCCGAAAATCTCGCACGCAGACGAGAACGTGTAGACCTCTCCGGTGATAACGCCAGTGAGGGTTGCCAGCATCACCACGCTTTGCCGATTCGAGGATTTGTTCCACTTGAGTGCAATAAATCAAACAGTCTATGGCATAGAAGAAAGTATCGGAGATGCAAGTAGGGGCGATTCCGAACCGGTTCCGCCTTCGGTACTGTCTTTCAGCATGTACGCGAACACTAGTTCGGCGATGATCATGTCCGAATGGCAGCCGGTGGGGTGGACCATACAGGCGTCGAAGTCTACGCTCGATGATGATCAGTTTGTTTCGGAGAGGGTGAAGGCTGAGGGAATTACGCTAGTCGTTAAGCATCCCCCAGTAGAGCCAGACGAGAACGGCTGAATGCGGCATCGGCTCGCTGAACAACTCGCTGGAAAACAATCTCCCGCTCAACTCGGACGCGCTCTCAACGAACTCGGCATCGAGCAGATCCCCGCCAACTCATCCCAAGCCAAGGGTCATATCGAACGCATCTGGCGCACCTGTCAGGACCGCCTGGTCAGCGAATTCGCCTCGTCCACGCCACCACCTTGGCGCAAGCCAACACCGTACTGGCCCAGTTCTGCGTCGACTACAACCAGAGTTTCGCCCGCGCCGCCGCCGATGCCGTTCGCGACTTCCGCTCCCTGCTGCGCCGCTTCGATCGGGCTCGCTGCCTCAGCCTGCGCTACCTGCGCGTCGTCTCCGCCGACCACACCGTTACCCTGGCCGCACTCCCCATTGCGCTGCCGCCCCTGCCCGGCCAGCGCGGCTACGCTCGCGAAACCCTCGAACTCTCTCATCAACTCGATGGCCGCTTGCGCATCTTTCGCGGCGACCAACTTCTCCGCGCGCTGCCTTTGCCCCTCGAAGAACACGCCGAACGCCGCCCTGCTCCCATCACCACGGCGCAGAAACGAAAAACCTCGATGCCCGCATCTACAACCTCGGCGGCCGACCTGCTCTAGCCGCCGTTACTTAATCGATACGGGGTGGCAAAGTCTCGTTGCAGTTAATACGACATTTTCTCGTTGCAACTACAAAGCGCGCCATCCAAAGTCAAATCGCCAGTGATTTGGCCATTGTTCCCGACCTCGACCGAATAGGAGGGCTGGCGCACCCGAACCACTTTGGGCTTGCCCGTGACTAGGGGTTAGGTCGCGAAAATACGGGTCCTTCGCGACCTTCAAAACTGATTTCCAAAATCAGATCGTTACCCAACGCGGAATTACGACTCCTGTGGTTGCCAACTGTGCTCGGTTCGCGCAACCCGGAAACCAGCTCACGAACCCTTCTCGATGGAATGGAATTTTTCGGCGTTCGTCAGCGCTGCGATTCTAAACGGTTATCAAAGACATGAAACCACAGCACTGTTTTGTAAAAGGAAATGTGGAAACGCTCCTCCGCCTTACAGGCGCGACCGAATCATCTGCGGTGTTTTCGACGGCGAATCGATTTTTCGTGAAACAGCTTGACAAAGGAGGAGGTCTACATTTAAATCTTCTGCAATTCAATAAGCGGTTAGAAACGGCCGCCGGTCTCCGCTGCCGCAACACCGGTTTGGGTTTTAGAACGGCATTCAACTGGAAACGCACGCTCGTAAAAAAGGGGGGGGGAATGCAAACTTCAAAGCTCGGCAGATATACCGGCTTGTTAGTTTTCGCGCTCATGCTGATTTCGTGTGGCAGGTTGATGGCTAGCGTCACGGCTAGCATTTCCGGGACTGTCAGCGATCCCAGTGGCGCGATCGTTCCCCATTGCACGGTCACGGCGACCAATGTGGGAACCGACGTTAGCAGCACGCAACCCGCCAACACCCAGGGTTATTATTCGTTCCCATCGCTCGCCCCGGGAACGTACACGATAAAAGCGCAGCAAGCTGGATTCAAGGTTTACACCGAGACGGGGATTGTGCTCGATGTGAACGCCGCACTGGTGATCGACATCAAACTGCAAATCGGGCAAAGCTCGGAGCAGGTCGAGGTTTCGGGCGAGGCTCTGCATGTGGATACCGAGAGCACCCAGATGGGCGAGGTCATCACTGGGAAGCAGATGACCGAGGTTCCGTTAGTGAGCCGCAGCTATACCGACCTGCTGGCGCTCCAGCCGGGCGTCGTGCCAACCGCGTCACAGATGACGGGCGCCTACGCAGGACCCTTTATTTCCGCGGGCTTCGCCGCCCCGCCTGTCTCCGGTGATTTGAATTCGGGCGCACTCTCTGTGAATGGCATGCGGGAGTCCGAAAACGGATTCATCCTCAACGGCATGCTGGTGCAAGAAATGGGATTTTCCGGGGCCGGCGCAATTCCTAATCTTGATTCAATCGACGAATTCCGCATTATCACCAATAATTTTGACGCTGAGTATGGCAATTACTCGGGCGGACAGATCAACGTTGTCACCAAGTCAGGCACGAACCGCTTTCACGGGAACGTTTTTGAGTTTTTGCGGAATACGGATTTCGATGCCAAGAACTACTTCGATCTGGGTCAACGCGGCGCGTATCACCAAAACCAGTTCGGGGGCACCTTTGGCGGCCCGATCGTGCGCGACAAGATTTTCTTCTTCGGCGACTATCAGGGCAACCGTAAGATCATAGGCCAGACGGCTGTGATCAACGGAGCACCGACCGCCGCCACATTGGGCGGGGACTTCTCCGGGATCGCCAACAGTATCGAGGGTTCTACTGTTGTTAGCCAGCCTTTGGCTGACCAGCTAACCAGTCAACTGGGATATACGGTGACGCCCACCGAGCCTTACTACTTTTCTGGGTGCACGACTACTGCCCAATGCGTTTTGCCTAACGCGCAATTATCGCCCACCCTTTTTAACCCGATTTCGAGCAATCTCTTGAAGTACATCTTGCCCGCCAACGGGGCGACGAATCCCCTGGAACCCGGTCTCGGACAATATGTCAACAACTCTGAGTCTACAAATCTGAACGACAACAAGTTCGGCGGACGCGTTGACGCCAACACAAGCTTCGGGCTGCTCAGCGCCTATTACTATTTCGACCGCTTCAATCGCGTCGACCCTTACTGGCCGAGCAATACGCAACTCTATCCGGGTTTTGGGGTGGACAGTAAAGGCCAGACTCACAACGTGACCCTGGGCGCGACCAAAACATTCAATTCCGGATCGGTGAACGAATTGCGCATCGGGTTCTTTCGCCTGGATACATTGTTTAACCAGCCCTCCGGCGGCAAGGGAGTGTCCTTATCGAGCCTGGGCTTTGCTTCCGGGGCGGGACGCGCGCCTGGCATCTTTCCGGTGGCGCCCAGCCTCGAGGGCGTCCCTGAAATCGATTTCAACAATTTTGTGATTGGCGTGCCTAGCCGCCCCAATGGTTTGATAGAAAATATCTACCAAATCCTCGACAACTACAGCAGGATTATTGGCACGCACACCCTTAAATTCGGAGTTCAGTATCACTACGATCAACTTGAGGAAGATCTCATCGACAACGTTTCCAATGGCAACTTTTTCTTCGGCTCGTTGAACGGCGGGTCGAGTGAGACGGGAAGCGACTTCGTTGATTTCCTTCTGGGGCTGCCGAGTTCCTTTGTCCAGGGGCAATCCTATCCCTCTTACGGACGCAACCACTACTTTGGCCTTTATGGTCAGGATAGCTGGCGCGTTCGATCCAATCTGACGCTCAACTATGGCCTGCGCTACGACGTGAGTTCTCCCTACGCGGAAAAGCATGGCCAGTTTCAAACGTTGATTCCCGGTGAGCAATCGGTGGTGTTCCCGGGCGCACCCTTGGGTTGGGTATTCCCAGGCGATCCGGGAGTTCCCAGCACTCTCGCTCCGACACGTTGGAACAACTTCGCTCCTCGCCTCGGATTGGCGTACTCGTTTGGAGAGCACGAAGGAGCGCTGGGCAAGATCCTTGGCAGCCCGGGATCAACCAGTATTCGCGCCGCTTTTGGAATTTTTTATAGCACTTTTGAAGGTGCAAGCGATTTCAACGAGATCGGGGATGCTCCTTTCGGAAATTACACGGGCCAGGGTTTCCCGGAGTTTGCGTCTCCGTTCATCAATCATCGCACGGGCGCAATCACGCAAAACTTTTTTCCCGCGCCCCAGCCGCCGCTACACTTCTCCGCCAAGGATCCAGCCACAGGATTTCCCTATGACAATTTGACGGACTTCTTCGGCGCTTTCGGCACGATCGGCAGTTCCCCGGCCTTCTACAACGGGAATCGCCTTCCTTATGCGGAGGAATACGAGCTCTCGATCGAACACCAATTGAGCAGATCGGATTTGTTAACGGTAAGTTATGTCGGGACGCAGGGCCATCGCCTGCTTGCCTCAAAGTCCGCGAATCCTGGCGATCCAGCAACGTGCCTGAGTGTGAGTCAGCCGAGCCAGGTTTTTCCGGGCACGCCCACCTGCGGACCGAACGGCGAGAATGGCATCTACACCCGCGCAGATGGATCGCTGGTCATCGGAACGCGGCCAAATTTTCCGGGAGTCGTTTTGCCGGGTGGAACGCCCATCGTTCCCTTTGGCAATGATTCCTACTTCATCACAGCGGGAGCTTCTTCCTACAACTCCTTGCAGGTCAATTATCGCCATACGAGCAAGCGCCTACAGACCTTGATCGGCTACACCTTCAGCAAATCGTTCGACGATTCATCCGGGTATGGCGAGCAGTTTAACCCGTTCAATCCGCGCCTGAGCCGTGGACTCTCGGCCTTTGACAGCACGAACAATTTTGTCGCGAGTTACATCTACGACCTGGGGCTTGACAGACTCGGCGGGCCGAAGCGCCTGACGAGCGGATGGTCCGTCAACGGCATCACCCGTTTTTCCACCGGCCTGCCGGTGACGCTTGTCGAAAACGATGACCAGTCATTGCTGGGTACCGCTTTCGGCGGCCCCATCATTCTCCCCGTCGATACGCCGAATCAGGTCGGTCCAGTTCATACCATGAATCCGCGCAGTTCGGGCGGGTTGTACTTCAATCCTTCAGCCTTTGGACAGTCAGCCTTGGGTCAGGAAGGGAATTCGGCGCGGCGCTTCTTTCATGGCCCCGGAATCAACAATTGGGATTTTGCTCTCACTAAGAACACTGCGATCAGCGAACGGTCGAACCTGCAGTTTCGCGCGGAGTTCTTCAATGTATTCAACCACACCCAGTTCTTGACCCCGAGCGGGATTATCAATGGATTTACCGGCGGTGTGCCGAATGCGCCATTTGGCCAAGTCCCGGGTGCCCTGGCGCCGCGAATTGGTCAACTGTCGCTAAAGCTGAATTTCTAAAGCTAGCCAACCCGGCACCGCATCGCTTCCCCACCGGCGGCCGCTTTCGGAGCGGTCGCCGCCGATACGATGCGATACCGCCGATTCGTCCTGAGCTGGAGCGCGAGACTACGAGAATGTATGGCGACCCAAACCGTGCTTGCGGCAACTTTGGTGAGACCGTTTCAGTATGAGATACGGGAATACCCTTTGCCCGAACCGGCTCCAGGTTGCGTTTTAGTCAAGATGGAATTCTCCGGTATCTGCGGAACAGATAAACACACATTCCAGGGCTATACGACTCAGTACGGCTCCCGGAAACTTGAGTTTCCAATCATCCAGGGACATGAAAACGTCGGAACCGTCGCCGCGATTGGGGGAGACGGAACCTACACCGACTTTGAAGGGATCCCGTTGCGCGAGGGTGACCGCGTGGTTGTGGGCGCAAACGTCTGCTGCGGAGAATGCTATTACTGCCGCCATGACTTTCCCTACTATTGCTGCGAGAACACGACGGATTATGGGAATAACTTGAGCGCCCGCAATCCGCCGCATCTTTTCGGCGGCTGGTCGCAATACATGTACATCGTTCCGGGAAGTTTTCTGGTGAAAGTGCCGGACGATCTCCCATGTGAAGTAGCGGTGCTCACCGAGATCTTCGCAGTTTCCGTTGGTCTTGACCGGGCAAAGCAGATGTCAGCCTTTCCGAACGAATCTTTTCGCTTCGACGATACGGTCGTAGTGCTGGGCGCTGGCCCGCTCGGAATGTGCTTCCTGATGAAGGCGCGCATGCTCGGAGCCGGCAACATCATCGCCATCGATTTGTCGGATTATCGGTTACAGTTCGCGAAAAAATTGGGCGCGGATTACCTGGTGAACGCCGCAAAGAGTTCCGCAACAGAACGATTGCAAATCGTTAAAGATCTGACGAACGGCCGCGGCGCGGACATGGTGATTGAATGCGCTGGCGTGCCCCAGGCAGTTCCAGAAGCGCTTGACATGCTGCGTGTCGGCGGACTGCTGGTGGAGGCGGGCAATTTTTCAGATTTGGGCGAAGTTCCCTTTAGCCCACATCGCCATCTCTGCGCCAAGAACGTACGCATCCTCGGTGTCGGTGGCGAAGAACCAGCGGCCTATGGTCCCGGGATGAGACAAATGGCCAGATACATGAAGCAGTATCCGCTGCAGGAATTTGTTACTCATCGCTTTGGCCTGCGAGACGTGGATGCTGCCATGCAGAAGTCAATCGAACCTGACTCAATGAAAGTTGTGCTGCAACCCTGGCAATAAGTTCCGGCTTCTCACGGATTTCGAGACTAATGAATAACCAGAGCGACATAAGGACGATCGAGATGAGCGAAAAGACGCGGTTTCAATTTGCCTCCGCACCCGACAGCTGGGGCGTTTTGGATTATCCCGGACCTTCATGGGAACAATCCTACGAAACCATGCTGGATGAAATGGTGCAGGCGGGGTACTCAGGCTCCGAGCTGGGACCGTATGGTTTCTTCCCCACCGATCCTAAAATCCTTCAGCCTCAACTGGAAAAAAGGAAGTTGAAGTTGTTGGCATCCTTCGTTCCAGTGAAGATGACCGATCCCGGCGCGAGCAAAGCCGTGATCGAACGCATTCGCAAGGTCGGTAGTTTGTTGGCAGCCCTTAAAGCTCCATTCCTCGTTATGGCCGACGATCAGTCGAACGAGCGGAATGCATTTTCCGGACGCGTCTATGACAAGGGATGTCCCACATTGACCGCGGAACAATGGAAGCACATGGGCAAAATTGTGGCGGATGCGGAAAAGGTAGCGAATGAGTTCGGCCTTGATCTGGTCTTTCATCCGCACGTCGCGACTTATGTCGAGACGCCAGAGGAATGCGAGCTATTTTTCGACGCGACTTCTCACACCAATGTCGGCCTGTGTTTGGACACTGGCCACTGCGTTTACGGCCACGGGGATTCCGTGACCGAGGCGGAGAAGTACAAGGACAAGTTACGGTTTGTGCACATCAAGGATTGCGACACAAAAGTCCTGGAGCTGGCCCGTCAAAACAAGTGGACCTTCGAAGAGGCGATCGAACACAAGGTCTTCACCGTGATTGGACAAGGCGACATAGATTTCCCGGCATTTTTTCGCACGCTGGTGAAGAACGGGTACTCCGGTTGGTCGGTGGTTGAGCAGGACGTCAAGTTCGGCGCGACTCCGATTCCGCCCGCGCAAAGTATTGCCGCCAGCCTGAAGTACCTGCGGCAGGTTGTGAAGGAGCTGGGAGAAACGGTCGAGACGCGTTGATTTGAAAAGAGAAAAGTAATGCGAAAGCTCGGAATCGGTCTTGTTGGAATTGGAGAGATGGGCCGGCGTCACGCGGAGAATCTTCGCCGCAACGTACCGGAGGCCAGGCTCGTCGCGGTGGCCGATGTCGCCGGTGAGCGTGCGCGCCAGACTGCAGCGGAGTTGGAAATTGACCGCTCCTACGAGAGTCTCGATGCGATGCTTGAGAATAAGGAGATCGATGCGGTTCTGATCGCAACCCCTGACAAGTTTCATGCCCAGGCCATTGTCAAGGCGGCGGGCGCCGGCAAAGATATCCTTTGTGAAAAGCCCCTGGCATTAAATCTCACGGAGGCGCACGCAGCCCTGGCGGCAGTCTCTAAATCTGGCCGGCGCCTGCAGGTCGGATTCATGCGTCGCTACGACCCTGCCTATGCGGCAGCGATGAGTCGCATCGAGGCTGGTGAAATAGGCACCCCAGTGATTTTCAAATCAGTCGGTCGCGATAAAGATCAGCCTCCGATCGCCGCCTATGAATCCAACGTCAATGGAATGATTTTTTACACCAACACGATTCACGATTTCGACTTGGCGCGATGGCTCATGAGAGATGAAGTGATTCAGGTCCAAGCCTACACGACGAGCGCGATCCGGCCGGAGGTGAAAAAGTATGGGGATGTCGTCGCCAGTGTCGTCAATCTCCGGTACCGGCAAGGCGCGATCGGAAATATTGAGTCCTACGCGCAAGCGGTGTACGGATATGACGTTCGGACAGAGATCGTGGGTTCGAAGGGTTCGATACTGATCGGCAGCCTCGATCGGACACCGGCTGTGTTCCTGACCTCGCAAGGCGGCGAGCACATGCTCGCCGATCATTTTCTTTCGCGGTTTGCCGATGCCTATCTGGCCGAGGTGCGGGACTTTGTTCAAAGTATTCTGCACGATCGAGAGCCCCGAGTAACTGGAGAAGATGGCCTGAAGGCATTGGCGATTGCCGTTGCCGCCGAAGAATCACATAAGTGGTCCGTGCCCATATCGGTCACGCTCGAAGCGGAAGGGACGCCTCGTGTCTAGCTACGCCTGTGAATTGTTGTTCGCGCCGTCGAGTGTCGTTCGACCACAAAGTTGTTCTAAGAGAGAAATATGAGCACTGAAGTGGTTGCTGCTTACAAAAGCCCGTTGCACAAAATGACGCAGACCACGCGCACATGCCTGTGGAATGATTCTGCCTCGGTGCCGGAGCTGCAATATTCGATCGAACATGGCGCGGTGGGAGCGACTTGTAATCCCGTCATCGTGCTGGGTGTGCTCAAAAAGGAGCTTCCAGCCTGGAAGGGCCGCATCGGCAGCCTAATCAAGGAGTATCCCACCGCGACAGAAGACCAGATCGCGTGGCAACTGGTTCGTGAAATTTCCACCGAGGCAGCTCGCGTCCTCCAGCCGATTTTTCGTTCGCAACGCGGAAAGAACGGCAGGCTTTCGATTCAGACAGATCCGCGATTGTTTCGGGATGCTCAGGCCATCGTCGAACAGGCTATTGAATTCAGCAAACTTGCCGAGAATATGATTGTGAAAATCCCGGCGACTTCCGCGGGCATCCCGGCCATCGAAGAAGCCACTTATCGGGGCGTGAGTATCAATGCGACAGTCAGTTTCACCTTGTCGCAAGCGGTTGCTGTGGCCGAAGCCGTCGAGCGAGGTCTGAAGCGGCGAGAAGCCGAGGGAAAGGAAATCGCAAGCATGGGGCCGGTTTGCACCATCATGGTGGGCCGGCTCGATGATTGGCTGAAGGTTTTGCTCGAGAAGAATAACGTCTCGATCGATCCTGGTTACCTGGAGTGGGCGGGAGTGGCGGTGGTGAAGAAAGCCTATCGCGTATTCGTTGAACGAGGTTATCGTACACGTTTGCTTTCCGCTGCCTTTCGCAACCATATGCATTGGAGCCAACTCATCGGAGGAGATTTGGTCGTTTCACCTCCTTATTCCTGGCAACTTCGCTTCAATGCCAGCGACATCGAAGTACGTTCTCGAATCGATGAACCGGTGCGCGAGGAAATTGAAAGCGAATTATCGAGAAAGTTTGAAGACTACCGGCGCGCGAGTACCGAGCAAGGCCTGTCGATAGAGGAATTCGATTCCTTCGGCCCGACTCGGCGTACTCTTCGGCAGTTCATTTCCGCCTGTTACGAATTAAACGGAGTAGTCCGCGATATTTTGATTCCAGACCCGGACAAGTCTTAATCGGGTGCATCGTAGCCGCACAATGTCGCGAAATTGTTTCTAGGGGAGGCTTTCACATGGGAAAACTGGCGATTACTGGTGGTGAACGTCTGCGCACTGAACCATTCCCTGCGTGGCCGATGTCGACGAAGGAAGAGGCTGCCGCGCTCGAGGATGTGCTCGGCAGTACAAAGTGGGGAGGCCAGCCCTTTCCCGGCAAACATGCAGCATCGTTTGCCAAAAAGTTTGCGGAAGTCCATACCGCGAAATATGCGCAATGTGTGAACACTGGAACCGTCGCGATTCAAGCGTCGTTAAAAGCAATTGGGATTCGTCCGGGAGATGAAGTAATTGTCCCCGCTTACACCTGGGAAGGAACGGTTGGACCGGTGTTACTGGTAAACGCGGTCCCGGTATTCGTTGACGTTGATCCAGATACGTATTGCCTGGACGCCAAGCTGATCGAGCGAGCCCTCACTCCTAAAACGAAAGCAATCCTCCCGGTCCACCTCGGGATGCGATTCGCCGACATGGACGAGATTCTGCGCATCGCTCAAAAGCACAATTTGAAGGTCATCGAAGACTGCGCTCACGCGCATGGTGGCATATGGAAGGGCAAAGGCGCTGGATCGATGGGCGATCTTGGAGCATTTAGTTTCCAATCCAGCAAGCTGATCACTTCGGGCGAAGGAGGAGCGGTCATCACCAACAATCTTGAGTACATGGAGTTAGTCCAAAGCTACATCAATGCGGGCCGCGCCAGCCTGACCGACCAATACCATCACCGCATCATCGGATTTAACTATCGCATGGGTGAGTTTCAGGCGGCAGTTCTCGGCCCGCAACTCGAAAGGCTTCCACAACAGGCTGCGCTCCGCGCGAAAAACATGAAGCACTTCGAGTCGCGCCTGCAAAATACCGGTGCAATTGGGCTCCTCAAGCCCGACCCGCGAATTACCCGTCTCGCCCCGTACGGCTACGTACTGAAATATTTTGCGGATAAAGCGAAAGACATCCCGCGGTCAGCCTTCGTGGCAGCGCTTCAATTGGAAGGGATTCCGTGCGACGGACTGTTCTATGAGCCCGTCTATAAGAGTTCGTTGTTCCCCGTCGATTCCGCGGATTTTCCGGCACTGAGCTGGGGACGGGAAAAGGCGCTGGACCTCCGGAATATGTATTCCTGCCCCGAGTCTGACAAAGCGGCGTATCAGGAAGCGATCTGGTTTCCTCACCAGAATTTTCTGGGTAGCAGCCAGGATGTGGATGCCATCGCGGATGCGATTGACAAAGTTCTTTCCAACATCGAGGAACTGCGTCGTTTGGATCACAAAGCCATTCGAAACCAGAAGCTGGGCCGGGCCGATCGAGAGAGCTAAGCGGGCGCCAACGGCGGATTAGTGCGGTATAAGTCCAGCCAGCATTGTTAGTAGAGCTCTTTGGTAAAGCTTCCTCAATATCATGAAGGAAACGACTACGAATAAGGGCTCGAAGAAGAAGGTTGGTTTTGCCGTCGTAGGTCTTGGCAGCATCGCGCAAAGCTCCGTGCTTCCGGCTTTCGGAAATTGCAGGAAAGCGAAGCTCATCGCTTTGGTGGGCCGTGACGCGGAACAAACTACCCGGCTTGCAAGGAAGTTCGACGCCCGTTTCCAGTATGGCAGCGACGAGTTTGCCGCCTGTCTCGCGAATCCTGAAATCGACGCGATTTACATCGCAACCCCCCAAGGTGAGCATGCGCACCTGGCAATTCAGGCGGCCAATGCTCGGACGCACGTGCTCTGCGAAAAGCCATTGGCAGCTACGGTCAAACAGTCCGCAGCCATCGTAGAAGCCTGCAGGGCAAACCGCGTGTTGCTGATGACTGCGTACCGCAAGTTCTACGAACCGAGCTCTCTTTATTTGAAGAAGCTAGTTCAGACCGGCAACCTCGGCCGAATCGATGTGATCCACACCGCGTTCAGCGAACTGCACGTGCCTGGGAAATCGGTACCATGGCTGTTGAATAAGAAGATGGCGGGCGGCGGACCCCTGATGGATTTGGGAGTGTATTGTGTGAATACCACGCGTTGGCTCGTGGATGAAGATCCCTGCGAGGTGACCGCGCAGTCTTGGGTCAACGATCCTGTCAGGTTCAAAGAAGTAGAAGAGGGCGTTTCGTTTCGCTTGCGATTTCCCGGCGGAACGATTGTTCAAGGCTATTCATCCTACGGTGCGGCGCCGTCATCATTCATTTATGTTCAGGGATCCAAGGGCTGGGCTTCCTTGTCACCGGCCTTCCCCTTTGAAGAAGAGCGGCAACTGGTTGTGAAGACGGGGAAAGAGCCAGTCGCTCGCAAGTTCAGTGTGATGGATGAATTCGCCCCGGAGATCGACGCCTTCGCCTCAGCGATTCAGGATGATGGCACGGTACAAGCGGATGGTATGCAAGGTCACAGGGATATGATCATCATTGAGGCTATTTATAAGTCGGCGCGAAGTAAGAGATCGATCGCCATAAAATACTAAGTGATCGTTGGTTTCAAGAAAACAAATGACGTCTGAAGGAAAAGTCGATCGCAAGAAGACTGCAAAGTCTGCGAGCATCTATGATGTTGCCCGGGAGTCGCAGGTATCGGTTTTTACCGTCTCCGCGGTAAGTAATGGGAAAAAGCACGTAGGGAAAAAGCTCCGCGAACGGGTCGAAGCGGCCATCCGAAAACTCAATTACCGCCCCAACCTCGTCGCCAGAAGCCTGGCGAAGCAGCGTACCCACACAATTGGGATGATTGTGCCGGACATTGCCAATCCCTTTTTCCCCATGGTTGTGCGGGGCGCCGAGGATGCGGCGCAAAAATTCGGATATAACCTTCTGCTCTGCAATAGTGACGACAACCTCGCCAAGGAAGAGGCTTCCGTCGAACTATTGCTCTCGAAGCGAGTGGATGGAATTCTGCTTACTAAGGCAGCTGAAGATTTCCGTCCTTCGTTGATGCAAATGATCAAGGAAGTGAATATCCCATTCGTTCTGGTCATGAGGACTTATCCGAAGCTGACGAAGGATGCGGTGATTACAGACGATTATCAAGGCGCCTATGACGCCGTGTCTCACCTGGCGCGATCGGGAAGGCGGCGTATCGGATTGATCGGCGGCCCGCTCAAGGTGAGCAACGCAATCGCACGCTGGGAAGGATTTCGCGACGCTTTGAAAGCCCACCGTCTTCCTTATCGCAAAGAGCTGGTTATCCAGGGCGATTACCGGATCGAATCCGGATTCCGCGCCGGACATGCTCTTCTTTCCCATCGACCCGATGGAATCTACGTCGCAAATCACCTCATGACAATCGGGTTATTGAAAGCTGCCGAGGAGATGGGCTTGCAATGTCCGGAGGATTTCGGTTTGGTAAGTTTTGACGACTACCCCTGGCTCGGCGTTTTCCGCCCGCGGTTGACCACGGTTGAATTGCCGAAGCATCAGTTGGGAACCGAGGCTGCCGAACTGCTCATCCGTCGCATTGAAGGGGATCGCAGTATTGCAGTAGTCAGGAAGCTGCAACCGGAACTTCGCATTCGCGAATCCTGCGGTTTCGCGCCCAGCCTCTCGCCCCGCCAATCCCGAAAGAAGCGCATCCAACCTGCCGATAGTTCTCTGGTGCAACAGACGAAGTAGTCGAAATCTACGATTCACTGAAATCGATGAGTTTTGGTTGCAATGTAAACCCGCGCGTTTTGTATGCGCTGTAAAGAATTCCAACGACGAGCCAGGCCAGGCCCATGAACTTCGTCCAGGTTTGCAGACTCAAGAGCAAAACAAAACAGAAACAGATGCCAAAGCTCGGTACCAACGCATCCACGAAAAAGTTTCTGTGCCCCGCTGCTTCGGCCGAAAGCCAGAAGTGCTTTAACGCCGCGAAATTGACGCCCATAAACGCAAGCAAAGCACCAAATGTGACAATCTCGGCCGCGTGCTCCCAGGGTATTGTGATTACGGAGACATAAGCCAGTACGCCCACAATCCAGATGGCATACGTCGGATTGCTTTTTGTCGGACTCAGGTAGCCAAATATCTTCTTTGGTAAGACATCGTCTCGGCCCATGCTATACAGAATTCGTGACGCGCCCACATGTCCCGCCAGACCGCAGGCAATACTCGAAATCAGCAGCATTACTCCATAGGCAGTAAACAACCACGGGCCGCTAGCCGTTCTGGCAACATCCATGAAAGCGGTTTCTGGATTCTGCAGAGTCGTGTAATCCGGCCATACGCGTTGCGCCAGGTAAACCTGCAAGCCGCTGAACAGTCCGGTAAACAAAACCACCAACACGGAAGCCAGCAGGACATTCCTGCGTGGATTCTTAACCTCCTCCGCGAGAACTGAAACACCATCAAAACCGATGAACACCAGCGCAGCCAACGATGTTCCCGCGGCCAGCGCCCGCACGTTAAACGTCGCCGGGTTATAAATCGGCTGCATCGATATCAGCCCGGCAAAGTGCTGGTGCAGCACAATGTAACGGAACGCTTCCACCAGAAATATGGTAGTAACCAGGAACATAAAGCCCAGCAGCACCTCGTTCGTCCGGGCGGTAAAGCGAATTCCCTGGACCGTCATGATCGTGATCAATCCGACCGTCACGGCCGCCAAGACGGTAAAAGGGACGTGCGGCGTCATGCGCTGTATCGCCAGTACGGCATACAGCGCATTTTGGACGGGTTGAAACAGGTATTCCAAAAACATCGCCCATCCCACCACAAATCCAACGTGCGAATTCAGTTCGCGGCTGATATAGGTGTACACCGAACCGGAGGAGGGGTAAACGCTCGCCATCCGTCCGAAGCTGATCGCCGTGACCGACATCGCGATCATGGCCAGCATAAGTGTCGCGACCGTATGTCCGTGAGAAAGCACCTGTGCCTCGCCAAAAAGAGGAACCGCGGCGATGGGCGAGGTCAGGATGACTCCGTAGTAGATAAGATCCCACAGGCCCAAAACACGCTTCAGATGAGGCTGCGCGGGTGTAGCCGTTTGAACCGCATCAGTGGAAGTCGTCACCCTTGCCCCTTTTTGTGTCGATTCGTCTGGTAGACCGGTATCGTTTCTCCGCAGCCTGGCAAAGCTTTAGAGGTCAAAAGAAAAACCGTTCCTTCTTGCGTGCGTCCTCATAAGTCTTGCGCGCCGCTTTGACGGAATCTCGCTCGGAAACTTCGGCAATCGGCACGTCCCACCAGGATTCGTAGCCCGGGACTTTTTCGTCGTACGAAGTCTCAATCACGACAACGGAAGTCCGGGGTTGTTTTTTACCCAGCACCAGGGCCGCCTTGATCTCCTCCGCTGTGCTCGCGCGCACTGCCCACGCTCCCAGACTGGACGCGTTGGCCACGAAGTCCACACCCACAACGTCGCCGTCGTACTTCTCACCGGAGCGATAACGATAATTGGTTCCCATTCCCTCGTTACCACAAGACCGGCTTAGAGCTCCGATGCTGGAGAAGCCATGATTGTCCAGCAGCACAATATTCAGTTTGTAACCTTCCTGCAGTGAAGTCACGATCTCTTGCGCCATCATCAGATAGGAACCGTCGCCCACCAGAACGTAAACTCCACGCGCAGGATCCGCCATTTTTGCGCCCAATCCGCCGGCAATCTCGTAACCCATGCAGGAGTATCCGTATTCCATGTGATAGCCGCCGGGTTGCCGCGTGCGCCAGAGTTTATGCATATCTCCAGGCAAACTTCCGGCGGCACAGACGACGATATCGGAAGCCTGCATAAAATTGTTTAGGATTCCGATCACTTCTCCTTAGATCGGAAG
>OCZU010001212.1_pt1 | contig 17204 bp, 19 predicted proteins | sample 1539001 | NCBI WGS metagenome assembly OCZU01 (sample SAMEA3539306, study PRJEB22396) | soil metagenome | biome: tundra; feature: field; material: soil | place: USA | collected 2010-05 | depth 0.15 m | reverse complement strand
GCAGGATGACCCCTTGGCGCTGGCGCAGCTCGACCGGCACGCCGAGGTCCCGGACGGCGGTGTGGATGTTGCCCTGCAGGATGCGCTCGAATTGCTGCCGGTTCCGTCCTTTGAGCACGATCTCGCCCAGCTTGAGCAAGACGCACGGCTCATCCGGACCCGTCCGGGCGGGGAACTGCGACACCCCATCAGTGTGCCAGCTTGCTGGGGGCAGCCGGAGGTGGGAAGCGGGTGCTAGCCCCAGTGTTTTCGGCGCGGGCCGCCGATAGCTTGGCCCCATGAGCATCAAGGAAGAAGTCCGGGCCTCGGCGGCGGCGCACCGGGATCTAGGCCCGGGTTACGACGCGGCCGTGGCCGAAGGCCTGGTCGAGCGCATCGGCGAGGAAATCGACAAGCGGGTGGACGCCCGGTTGTTCGGCCAGATGGGGTATCAGGCGCCGTCACGGGGCCCGCGGGCGCGCCGCGAACCGGTGCCTGGCCGGGTCGGCTTCGGCGGCGTGGTGCTGGGCCTCGGCTCGATGGGCATGGCCATCGGGGCCACCGCGGTGGTGCTTCATCCGGGCGATTCCCCCGGCCAGCTCAGCGGCGGCTCGGCGGTCCTGATCATGTTGATCTGGATCGTGATCGCGGTCATCAACGTCTCCTACGCCCGCCGCAGGTAACGTCATTTGTGGCGATCAGCAGCAGGCTGTAGCGTGCGCTCATGAGCAGCGATCACGAGGCGGAGATCCGCGCCTCCGTGGCCGCGCACCAGGATCTGGGTTCGGGCTATGACGAGGCCGTGGCCGAAGGCCTGGTCGAGCGCATCGGCGCGGAAATCGACAAGCGGATAGACGCCAGGCTCGGGTCCTTCGGAACCCAGTACGGACCGGTGCCGGGTGCCCCTGGCGTGCCGGGCACTCCAGGTGCGCCGGTGTACCGCTCACCGGGAGAGCAGATGCCTCCGGCGGCCGGGCCGGGTGTGGCGGGTCAGGCGGCCTCTGGAGGACCTCCTGGAGCCGCCGGGCCGGGTTACCAGGGGTACCAGACCCCGGCCGGGTACCAGGGTTATATGGGGTATCAGGGCTATATGGGGCCGATGCTGCCGCCCGGCTACCAGATGGGGCCTCCGCCGGTACGACCGCCCTCCATCGGGCAGCGCAACGTAGCCACCACGATTACCGCCCTCGGGTCCATGGCTCTCGGCGTCGCCGCCACGGCGATCGTGTCGCATGCCGGCAACTCCGGCACGCAGGCCGTCATGGTCCTGCTCATCTGGGCCGCCATCGCGGTCATCAACATTGCCTACGCCCGGCGGCGCTGACCTACCTCGAACGATGTTCGGGCAGGACGCCGCACAGCAGCCGGTTGTCACCGCGTTGCCAGAGCGTGCCGACTTCGGCGAAGCCCGCCGCCTTGAGCGCCTCCACGTGGGTAGCGAGCTGAGTCGAGGAGGTGCCGTGGTGGCCGGAGTCGACGTGACGGCGATTGCGTTCCGCGACGTGCCCGGCCAGGGCCGGGTCGGCGGCGGCCGCTTCCCACCAGCCGGACCAGCCCTCGCCGTGCCCGGCGGGAAATCGCCGCAGGTCCTCACGCTGGCGCAGCGCCACGTCGAGACGGTCCAGGGTCGGGGACTCCTTCGGGTCGAGGCGGAAATGGTCACCGTCGAGCAGCAGGCCGCCGGGGCGGAGCACGGTGGCGAGTTCGGCGTACACGGCGCGCAGATCCTGCTCGGACAGCCAGTGCAGCGCGGTGGTGCTCACCGCGGCGTCGGCGGCCCTGGGCAGGCCGAGCCGCGCCGGCCAGCCGGGCACGCGCAGGTCTAGGTCGATGAACCGCAGTCCGGGCACGCCGGAGTAGGCCGCCTGGCCCAGCGTCAGCGACACCGGGTCTGCGTCGATGCCGATGACCGTGGCGCGCGGCAGCCGGCTGAGCAGCCGGACGGCGAGGGAGCCTGGACCGCAGCCGATGTCGAGCACCAGCGGGTCCGGCCGCCCGGTGCCCTCTTCGACGGCGTCGATCAGCGCGGTGAAACGGTCCTCGCGGTCTGGCAGGGTCTCCTCCTGCTGGCAGTCCCAGCGCTCGATCCAGTCTCGGGCGGTGTCGCGGTCAGGTTCTGGCACGCGTGGTCTCCTCATGGCTCGGCTCGCTTTGGCCGGCTCGCTTTGGCCGGCTCGGCCCGGCAGGTGACCCTAGGCCGCCCTTGCGTTACTGGCTAAGCTTCATTTGCTAGTCACCAACGTAAAGGCTGAGGTGTAACTGGTCAAGTGAATTTCAACAGTCACCACGACGTGGTGATCAGGGTGGCCGCAGAACTGGTGAACCTGCTCACCGCCGGCGAGGACCGGGGCCGTCGCTATCGTCCGATCGAGGGGGACGAGCGCACCACGGCCGTCGGTGCCGTGCTGCGAGCAGCCGGCGGCCGCGAGGCCACCTGGGAGGAAGCCGCGGAGCTTTGCTTCGTGGCGGCCGAACTGCGCGGCGTCTTCGAGGCCGTCAGCGCGGGCGCCGTGGACGAGGCGGCCCGGAAGGTCAACGCGCTGCTTATCCGCACCGGCGCGCGGCCCGAACTCGAGCGGCACGACGGGCAGGCCTGGCACCTTCACTTCCACGCCGCCGACAACTCACTGCCGAACGGCTGGGCGGCAGGCTGCGCCACAGGCCTGGCGGTCGTGCTCGGCGGTGATCTGCAGGACCGGCTCGGCGTCTGCACGGCACCGAGGTGCGACCGGGTTTACGTCGACACCTCACGCAATGGCACCCGCCGCTACTGCTCCACCTCGTGCCAGAACCGGGTCAAGACCGCAGCGTTCCGCGCCCGGCTATCCTGAGTACCCATCGGGTGCACACTAGGGGCAGGGTCTAACCGCGGGGGTCCGGCATGAATCGGGAGGATCGCCATGTTCGAGCGATTCACTAACCAGTCGCGGTACGCCATCGTCGCGGCCCAGGAAGAGGCGCGGAGCCTCGACCATGACTATATCGGCTCCGAGCACCTGCTGCTCGGTCTGCTGCGTGAAGACCAGGGCACCTCCGCGCGGGCGCTGGCATCGGCCGGCATCACCCTGGAGGCGGCCCGGCACGACGTCGAAGCACTCATCGGCCGGGGCGAACGGCCGCCGTCCGGGCATATCCCGTTCACGCGGCCGGCCAAGAAATGTCTGGAGCTCTCGCTGCGGGAAGCCTTGCAGCTGGGCCATCGCTACATCGGCAGCGGGCATCTCCTGCTCGGGCTGATGAGCCAGGGCGACAGCGCGGCCGTCAAGGTCCTCGGCAGGCTCGGCGCGGACCTGGACCAGCTCCGGGCGCGAGTCATCCAGGAGCTGGAGGACCATCCAGAAAACCAGGACGACCTTTCCTATGCTGCGCGGCCGGAGCCCCTCAGCCCGCGGCCGGAGCCCCTCAGCCCGCGGCCGGAGCCCCTCAGCCCGCGGCCGGTCACGCTGCGATGGCAGCCGGCGATTCCCGCCCTGCTGGACAGGATCGAGGAGCGGCTGACCGCCATCGAGCGGCACCTGGGCATCGCCAGCGAGAAGGCCGGGGACCCGGGGGACGCCGGGGCCCCGGGGAGCCCCGAAAATGTCGTACCCCCCTCGTAATGTGTCGGGCATGAACCCATCACGAAGGCGCCGCGCCAACTCCCCAGAAGAACGGTGCCGGTGCGCGGAGTGCGCGGCGCTGGATGAGGAACCGGACCTCGACCCGGAGGCCTGCATGACCGCGGTCGCCGATGACATCCAGGCCGTCGGCTGGTCGGTCTCCGCCGTGCTCGGCGACGAGATCGCGCCGCCCTGGGCGTACACGGTGGGCTTGTGGCTCAGTAACCAGGGCCCGGAACTGGCCATGTACGGCCTGCCCGTCGAGCACATGACGGTCATCTTGAACTCGATCGCCGATCGCATCGCGAGCGGCGACATGATCGCCGCCGGTGATCAGATCGACGGTATCTGCCCGTGCTCGCTCGCCGTCCGCCCCGTCCACGCGAGCTGGCGGATGACCAGCATGTTCGCGGTCTCGGACCGGTATTACGGCTACATCAGGCCGCCCTACCTCCAGGTGGTCTGGCCCGACCGCAGGGATCGCTATCCGGGCGATTCCGGCTTCCAGCTCAGGTACGAGGGCAGGCAGCCGATGCTGTGGCTGCCCCGTGACGATAACCCTCCGGGCGTGTGGACCCGGATCGACCAGCTCGGCTGACGAGCCCCTTAGCTGGGAAAACAATTTGTCCCGCCGACGGCAGGTGGCTAGCGTCAAGTAGCCGGGTGGCTGACCCAGACCGGCCATGCGCCGATGGGAAAGGACCGAGCCAATGTCACCGCGCGGGCTCATCCGCCGGTTTCCGGTACTGGCGATCAGGGATTTCCGACTGCTGCTCGCCGACCGGCTGATCGCGCCGGCGTCGGTCGGGTTCTCCCTGGTCGGTGTCTCGTTCGCGGTGCTCAAGGCCACGAACTCAGCCAGCGACCTGTCCTACGTCCTCGCCGCGCAGATCGCGCCGTCGCTGGTTTTCGCGCTGATCGGCGGTGTCGCGGCCGACAGGTTCCGGCCGCAGCGGGTCATCGTGGCGGCCAACCTGCTGATGGCACTGGGCGAGGGAACCTTCGGCATCCTCGTGCTGACCGGCCACCCGCCGCTATGGGCGATGATGGGCCTGGAGGCGGTGACCGGAACCGGGATCGCGATCTTCTACCCCGCTTCCCAGGCGCTGCTCCCCCGGCTGGTCCCGTGGGACCTGCTGCAGGAAGCAAGCGCGATCAGCCGGCTGGTGATGAACACCGGGCAGATGTCAGGTGCCGCCGTCGCCGGGCTGCTGGTGGCGGCGACGAGCCCGGGCGTGGCGCTGCTGCTGTGCGGTATCGGCATGGTCAGTACGGTGCCGGCACTGATGTCCATCCGCGCCGGGCGGGAAAACCTGCGTCCGGGCGCGGCGGCGGGCGACGGCGCGGCCGGGCGCGCGACCCCGAGCATGCTTACCGAGCTGCGGGAAGGCTGGTCCGAGTTCCGGTCGCATACCTGGCTGTGGGTGATCGTCGCCCAGTTCTGCGTCGTGCTGATGGCCTGGTACGGGGCCTTCTCGGTCCTCGGCCCGGTGGTGGCCAGAGAGCATCTCGGCGGCGCCGCCGCCTGGGGCGCGATCACGGCGGCCGACGCGTTCGGCCTGATCGCGGGCGGCGTGGTGTCGCTGCGGTTCACGCCGCGCCGGCCCATGCTGTTCGTGGTGCTCACCGGGGCCGCGATTGCCATCTCCCCGCTCTCCCTGGCGATGGTCCTCCCGCTGCCCGCGGTCTGCGTCGCGTCGTTCGCCCTAGGCGTGTTCGTGGAGATGATGATGGTGCAGTGGACGGTCACGATGACCAGGAACATCCCGCCGGACAAGCTCGCGCGAGTCTCGTCTTACGACGTCCTCGGCTCGGTCATGGCGATGCCGGCCGGCGCGCTGATCGCCGGGCCGCTCGGGACAGCGATCGGGACCTCGCGGGCACAGTACGCGGCCGCGGCCGTCATCGTCGTGGCCTCCGCCCTGGCCCTGATCCCGCGTGACATCCGCACCATCCGCAATGACGAGGCCGGGATCCGCGCTGGTGCCGCCGAGATCCCGCTAGGTGGCGAAGGCCCTAGCGCGACCGGCGTCAGCGTCGAAACAGCCGGGACGGCGGGGGCCCCCGTGGTACCCCGCCGTTCCGGATAGCCGGGCTTAGACGTTCTTCTGATACGAGCGGAACGTCAGCACCGAGACGGCCACGCACGCCACCGCCAGCACAAGCAGGCCGCCGCAGCGCACCCCGATCGCGCCCCAGTCAGGCGAGGCCGAGACCGCGGAACGGCCGATCTGAACCACCCAGTTGAGCGGATTGCGGGACGCGATGGCCTGCATCCAGCCCGGCATCAGCTGGGTCTGCATGAACGCCGAGGACAGGAACATCAGCGGGAGCATGAAAAACGTGTATACGCCGATGATCGCCTCACGGGAACGCAGCGTCATGCCGACCGCGTTGGACAGCGCGCCGAACACCACGCCGACGCAGATCGACGCGGCGACCATGACCGCCACTCCGGCGACCCCGCCGTGGTAGCGCGCGCCGCCCGCCAGGCCGAGGCCCACGATGATCAGCGACTGCACGGTGGTGCTGACCGCCTGCTCCGCCACGGTGGCGTTCATGATCCCGATCCGGCTGGCCGGCGAGACGAGGAACCGGTTCAGCGTGCCGCGGTCGATCTCCTCGATCATCGTCATGCCGGCCCACATGTTACTGGACATGGCGTTCATCGCGATCAGGCCGGGCACCAGGTAGTCCAGGTAGGTGCCGTGGTAGGCGAAGCCAGGGATGTCGATGATCTTCCGGAACAGCTGCCCGAACATGAACAGCCATATCACCGGCTGGACGACGCTGAACGCCAGCACCCATGGCTGCCTGACCAGGGCGTGCAGCTTCCTGCCGGTCAGGTGCCAGGTGTGGAGCAGGGCCGTGCGGAACGGCACGCGGCCGGACTGCGCCGCACGGAACGACGCGGAACCGGTGTCCGCCGGGCCAGAATTGAGTTGCCCGGTATTGATTTGCCCGGTCGCCATTACTTGCTCGCCTCCACCAGTTCGCGGTCGTTTTCTCCGGCGTTGCGGGCCGGGGTCTCCGACTCGCTGTAGCGGCGCCCGGTGTGCCGTAGGTACACGTCATCCAGCGATGGCCGGGCCACCGCCACCGAAGCGGCGTGAATCCCGGCCCGTTGCAGCGCGGCCAGCACGACCGGGACGGCGGCGGCACTGTCGTCACTGCGCGCGGACACGTCACGGCCCGCGATCACCACGTCCCGCACCTGCGGCAGGCTCGCCAGCACGCTCCGGACTCCGCTGGCGTCGGTGTCAGCGGGGAGTTCCACGTGCACGACGTCGCCGCGCAGCTCACCCTTGAGCCCGTCGGGCGTTCCTGAGGTGACCACCCGGCCGCGGTCCACGATCGCGAGCCGGCTCGCCAGCCGGTCGGCTTCTTCCAGGTAGTGCGTGGTCAGCAGCACGGTGAGGCCCTCATGGGCCGCCAGCCGCGCGATCTCCTGCCACATCGCGGTCCTGGCTTCCGGGTCCAGGCCGGTGGTCGGCTCGTCCAGGAACAGCACCGCGGGGCGGTGGATGAGGCCGAGCGCCACGTCCAGGCGGCGTTGCATGCCGCCGGAATACGTCTTAACCAGCCGGCCCGCCGCCTCGGTCAGCCCGAAGTGCGCGAGCAGCTCGTCCGCGCGAGCCCCCGCGGCCCGGCCGCGCAGCCCGTACAGCCGGGCCTGCAGCATCAGGTTCTCCCGGCCCGTGGCGGTCGGGTCGGCGCCGGAACGCTGCGCCACGACGCCGATCACCTGCCGCACCTGACCCGGCCGGGCCAGCACGTCGATACCCTCGACGCGAGCCGTGCCCTGGTCGGGCCGGGCCAGCGAGGTGAGGATCTTGACGGTCGTGGTCTTGCCTGCTCCGTTCGGGCCGAGCAGGCCGTAGATGATGCCGCGCGGGACGCTGATGTCCAGCCCGTCCAGCGCGCGGATGCCGTGCTTGTGGCCGCGGGTGGCGTAGGTCTTGACTAGTTGATGTGCCTCGATGGCATAGTCGGTCGAACTCACTGCTTACTCCTCTGGGCGGTGTCGGCCCCGGGGACAAACCCCGGAACCTCCGGTCATGGATCACTGCGATCCAGCCCCGCGAGGAGAACCCGGCTAATGTAGTTAGTGGGACCTCGGGTTCCGCCTACTCGCGGGATCGATGTGAGGTTGACGGCCCCGGCCGCTGGTGTTGCCGCACCAGGCCGGGGTCGTTTTGCGTCAGGTGGCCGTCGTTTCCCCTCCTTCGTGCTCGAAGAGCGCGAGTATGTGGTCCGGCAGCTTCCCGGTCTGATGGAACTGGCGCCAGCCGTCCAGGTCGGGGAACGTACCGTCGGAGAATTCCTTCAGCAGCCCGCGGACCCAGTCCGCCTCGGCCCGGCGCAGGGCCTGGTGGTACTCCGACTCGATCATGAAGAGCCTGGGGATCTGGGCCTGGAAGGTCTTGAGCTCCTCCTCCTGCTGAGCGTTGGCCGCGTCGAGCGTGTCCAGCCGCTGCTGCAGCAGGACCACCAGCTCATCGGGCGGCAAGATGGCGCACTCGCCGAGCGCCGCCTCGAACCTGGTGTACTCCCGCTCCGGGACGCTGAGCAGCTCGCGCAGCCAGTCCATCAGCTCGGCGCGGCCAGCCTCGGTGATCTGGTAGGTAGTCCGCTCCGGCTGCCTGCCCTCGCGGGCGACCTCCATGGCCTCAATGAAGCCGTACTTCTCCAGGTTCTGCACGATCGTGTAGAGCGAGCCCCAGTTGATCTTGATGGCATTGTCCTTACCGCGGCTCCGCAGCGTCGACGCCATCTCATACGGGTACATCGGCCGCTGCATCAGCAAGTTAAGCAACGACAGCGCCAGCAGGTTGCTCACCTTCCGCCGCTTGGCCATCCCGAACCACCTCGTATCCAAATCTTCGTAACCGAAGATTCGTTCCCAAGTACTCGTAAACGAGTATAGACACAGGATGGTACGCCTCGCAATTCTCATCGCCAGGATCTTCCGGCCGAACGGGCCGTGGTGACACGCCCAGCCCGCGGACGGAGGTGCGCAGAATCGTCGCAACGGCTCTGAGCTGTAAGCCGTACCGGTAACTAGCTGCCGCTAGTCGCGGCGGCGAGCCTGACCCGAAGACGGGGGTCAGCCGAAGAAGACTTCGGCCTCGGCGTAACGCTGGGGCGGGACCAGCTTGAGCTGGCTGGTGGCCTCGGCCAGCGGCACGCGGACGATATCGGTGCCGCGCAGCGCCACCATCACGCCGAACGCCTCGTCGTGCACCGCCTGAACCGCGTGCACGCCGAACCTGGTCGCGAGCACCCGGTCGAACGCTGTCGGCGTGCCACCGCGCTGAACATAGCCGAGCACCGTGCAGCGGGCCTCCTTGCCGGTCCGCTTCTCGATCTCCTCGGCCAGCATCTGGCCCACGCCACCGAGCCGCACGTGGCCGAACGAGTCGAGCTGCTCGTGACTGGTCGCGAGTTCCTCGCTCACCGGGTGAGCACCCTCGGCGACGACCACGATCGGCGCGAACCTGGTCTGAAACCGGTGCTGTACGTAGGCGCAGACACGCTCGATGTCGAACGGCCGTTCCGGGATGAGGATCACGTTCGCGCCGCCCGCCAGGCCCGCGTGCAACGCGATCCAGCCCGCGTGCCTGCCCATCACCTCGACGATCAGCGCCCGCTGATGGCTCTCCGCCGTCGTGTGCAGCCGGTCGATCGCCTCCATGGCGATATTCACGGCTGTGTCGAAGCCGAAGGTGTAATCGGTGGCGCCGAGGTCGTTGTCGATCGTCTTCGGCACCCCGACCACAGGGACGCCCTGCTCCCCGAGCCGGGTGGCCACGCCGAGCGTGTCCTCGCCGCCGATCGCGATCAGCGCGTCCACGCCCAGGCCCGCCAGGTTGTCCTTGATCCGATCAATGCCGTTCCGGCCGCCGGCCCCGCCGCTCTTGAGCGGGTTAGTGCGGGACGATCCGAGGATCGTGCCGCCGCGCGGCAAGATGCCGCGCACCGCCTGCACGTCAAGGGGCACGGTGTCGCCTTCGAGCGGTCCGCGCCAACCGTCGCGGAACCCGACGAACTCCAGGCCGTACTCCTGCACGCCTTTGCGGACCACAGCACGGATAACAGCATTCAGGCCGGGGCAGTCGCCGCCACCGGTAAGGACTCCGACTCGCATAGCAGCCACCTTAGTGGGCGTGAGCCCTTGTCCGGATCGCAGCGGCGCGAGCCGGGAAACTATCGTCCGCCCAGTCCGGGGTGAAACCCGTCAAACGGTACCATTACCCCCGTAATCGGCATCGCCCGGATCGTCACTCGCCCCGCCTCCGGCGAGCTCGGCCTTGGCGCGGCGGGCGTCGATGTCGACGTAGTCCTGCCCGGAGAGCTTGGCGATCGCCTGCATGATCTCGTCGGTGATGGTCCGCAGCAGCGGGCCGTCGGCCTGCTGGCCGTGGTACCGGGAGAAATCGAGCGGCTCACCGAACCGGACGCCCGGCCGGACCCGCGTGTTCGGCCAGAGCGTGCCGGGTGGCTGGAACTGGAAGGTGTTGATCATGGCGCATGGGATCACCGGAGCGCCGGACTCGACGGCCAGCCGGGCGACACCGGTTTTGCCCCGGTACAGGCGGCCATCCGGGCTGCGGGTGCCTTCGGGGTAGATGCCGAGCACATGACCTTCTGCCAGCACGCGCAGGCCGGTCTTGATCGCCTCCTCGCTCGCCACTCCCCCGCCCCGGTCCACCGGAAGCTGGCCGACGCCGGTGAAGAAGGCCTTGCTGAGCAGTCCCTTGATCCCGCGCCCCGTGAAGTACTCCGACTTGGCCAGGAAGATCACTTTCCGCGGCACAGGCAACGGCCCGAAGAAATGATCAGAGAACGACAGGTGGTTGCTCGCGAGAATGACCGGGCCCCGCCGTGGAACGTTCTTGACCCCCCAGGCGCGAGGCCGGAAGGCGATCTTCAGCGTCATCCCGAGCGTCATCTTCGTCAGCCAGTAGAACACGCTCACATCGTGCCACGTCCCGCGGACAGACAGGACCGCCCGCAAACGAGCGAGCCGGGACAGAGCGGGAAACAGAGCGGCTGGATGGCGGGCGGGGGCGCTTCATGCGACGATGCTGGCATGTCACCAGTGCTTCCAGGCGCCACGCTTCCAGGCGCCACGCTGCTTGGCGCGGAGCCGTTCGAGGCCGACGGCGGCCCGGTCGGCGTGCTGCTGTGCCACGGCTTCACCGGCAGTCCGCAGACGCTGCGATCGTGGGCGGAATACCTGGCCGGCCAGGGCCTGTCCGTCAGCCTGCCCCGGCTGCCCGGGCACGGCACCAGGTGGCAGGACATGGCGCGTACCGGCGGCCAGGACTGGTACACCGAGGTAGACGTCGCGTTCGGCGCGCTGGCCCGCCGGTGCGAGCAAGTCTTCGTCTTCGGGCTGTCCATGGGCGGCTGCCTCGCGCTGCGCCTGGCCGAAGTCCACGGCAGCAAGGTGCGCGGCCTAGTGCTCGTCAACCCGTCGCTGGCCCCGGACACCAGGCTGTTCCTGCTCACCCCGGTACTCAAGCACGTCCTGCGCTCGGTGCCCGGCGTCGCGAGCGACATCAAGAAGCCGGGCCAGCACGAGCTCGGCTACGACCGGGTACCGATCCGGGCGGCGGCTACACTGCCCAAGCTCTGGGGGCTCACGACCAGCCACCTCGGGGACGTCACCCAGCCGGTCCTGGTCTACCGCAGTACCGTGGACCACGTCGTCGGACCCGCCAGCATGCGCGTGCTGCTGGCCGGCCTGGCCGGCAGCCAGGTCACCGTGCGCGAGTGCCCCGACAGTTATCACGTGGCGACACTTGATAACGACGCCCAGGCTATCTTCGAAGGCAGCCTGAAGTTCGTCAATGACCACGCCAGCTAAGGCGCGGACCCTGTCCGCGAAGGACACCCCGGGCGACGGCCGCCTGCCAATTACATGGAGCTATTTAGCGTATCTAGACGAGCCCAGCCCGACATCTTAGATTGGATCCATGGAACCTCCCGCTCCATCACCGGACATGGTCACGGCCTCGCGGCGGCACCTGACCGAGCGCTACGCAGCCGGGGTGGATCGCCTGCTTTGGGACACCGAGAAGCGCATTGTCCCCGATCTGGACGCGATCAGATCCGTGATCGACGCCGCGTCATCCGGGCACGCCGAGGCCCTCGACATCGGGGCCGGCCTAGTCCTGGTGCAGGCGGCCCGGCTCGAGGTCGACCGGCTCGAATATGACGTCTTCGAGAGCGCGCACGCGATGGGCATGGGCGAAGAAGCGATCGCCGCCGTCCTCGACCTCCCTGACGCCGCCGCGGCCGGCAAACGGCGGCGGTGGCTGAAGTCACGGCGGGCCCTGCCGTACGCGGACATCGGGTTGCCGGGGCGACCTGGAATGGGCGGTTCCGCCGAGGCCGCGCAACGCGCCGGACGGCGGTGACGCTGGGCTTGCTGCGCGCGGCGGGCCCGCGTCCCGGCCGGTTCCTCGTCACGTGTTCCCACGTATCCCTTTATCCACCCGGTCGGGGGGGCAGCGGCAAGATATCGTGGGACCAGGGCCTCAACGCACAGCGGTGGTGACGTGCCGGACTGGGATAATACGGACAGCAGAGAGCGCGACGAGGACGCGGCATGGCGTGACTTGGTCGCCCGCTTTGGCGCGCCTTCGATCACGGAGCAGCCGGTCCCCTGGCCAGCACGCGAAGACGTGCCACCATCCCCGGCCCAGAAGCCTCAAGGACCCCAGGAATCTCTCGGGGTGGAGGGGACCCGCGGAACAGACGGGGCTAGCGGGGTTGGCGAGGCTGAAGGGGGCCTGGGGGCCAAAGGGGCTGGCGGGGACGAGGGGAACCGCGGGGCTCAGGGGATACGAGGGTTTGACGATGAGGGGATCCGGAGCGCGCTTAATCCGGACGGGCTGAACGGGGCGCGCGAACCGGACGTGATCCAGACCGCGCGGCGCCGCAGGCGGCCGCCTGCGGCGCACAGCGTCCGGCCGCGCCAGGCACCGGCCGATCCGGCTCCGGCGGACGACGAGCATTTCGTCCCGCCGGCTCCGCCGCCGCTGCCGAAGCTGGACTCCATCACCAAGGGGGCTTGGGCGGCACTGTTCGGCGGGCCGGGCTATTTGGTCGTGGCCACCGTGGCGGGCTGGCCGGTGTCCGGCATCACAGCGTTCTGCGCGGTGGCCGCGTTCGTGACCGGGTTCGCCCTGCTCGTGCTGCGGATGAACGAGCCGGGCCCCGGAGACCCCGACGACGGTGACGACGGGGCTGTGGTCTGAAGGGCCCCGGACCGGGCGAGGTCGGCGGCGCCGACGATGCCCGCGTCCTCACCGAGCTGCGCGACCTTGATCTCCGCGAACGGCCGGTGACCGCGCCCGGTCAGCGCGCGCTCGAAGGCGCCCCGGGCGGGGGCGAGCAGCAGGTCACCTGCCTCCGATACGCCGCCGCCGATCACGAAGCAGGCGGGATCAAGGATCGCGGCCAGGTCCGCCAGCCCTTGGCCGAGCCAGCCGCCCACGATCTGGAAACAGCGAAGCGCGGCCGGGTCGCCTTCGCTGGCGGCCTGGGTGATCTCCGGGCCCGAAATGCCCTCGGCCAGCCCCCCGCCGAGCTGTAGCAGCCTCATGGCGCCCTTCGGGGTCCGCCGCGCGAACTCGCGGGCCTCGGCGACCAGGGCGCTGCCGCTGGAGTACTGCTCCCAGCAGCCCCGGTTCCCGCAGCCGCACAGGCGGCCGTCGGGGACCACGCGGATGTGCCCGGGCTCACCCGCGATGCCCCACCGGCCGCGGTAGAGCTCGCCGCCGATGATGATGCTCGCGCCGATGCCCGTCCCCACCGCCACCAGCATGAGGTCGCGGTACCCGCGGGCGGCGCCGAACCGCGCCTCGGCCCAGGCCGAGGCGTTCGCGTCGTTCTCCACCAGCACGTCACGGCCGAGCCGCTCCTCGACCCGCTGTTTCAGCGGCTCGTCGCGCCAGGCCAGGTTGGGCGCGAACAGCATGGTGGCCCGGGTGCTGTCGACGAACCCAGCCGCCCCGAGGCCGATCGCCTCGACCTGGTGCCCGGCCAGCAGCTCGGTCACCACGTCGGCGATGGCCTGCTCGGTCCGCGCCGGACTGGCCGCCGGAGTCGACCTCTTCAGCTTGGCGAGGATCTGGCCGTCTTCATCGACCACCCCTGCCGCGACCTTCGTGCCACCGACGTCAACGCCGATGGCGAGCGTCATGGAGCGGTATCCCCGCGATCCGGCGCCGGGGGCGGTGCCGGTGCTGGGGGCGGTGGTACCACGGTCCGTTCGGCTGAATGATTTTGCTCTTGGGTTTTCATGACCTGCTCGAAGGCGGAGAAGGCATCGGTGACCACCGACGCCAGCACCCCGCCCGCGTCCGCCAGCCGGGCTCCGAGGCCAGGACCGCCCAGGCGCGCCGCCCGGGCCGCCTGGCAGACCGGGCACCACTGGCACTCCAGCGGTTCGTTGGGCGGCAGCTCGTTCGTCGCCGTATCCCACACGTCACCCTGGTCACGCCGCTCCTGGCCCATGGTCCTCTTGACCTGGTCCGCGACCTGGTTGGCCATGCTGCGCGCGCCCGCCTTCATCAGCCAGCGCTGGAAATCGGCGACGGGGTCGCTGCCCCGGCTCGACTGGTTACGGCTGCCTGACTGGCCGTTGCCTCCCGGCTGGCTGTTCCCGGGATGGCTGCTCCGGGGCTGGCTGCTGCCCGGCTGAGGACCTGACCTGGGCGGGCCACTGTTCACGGGCTGGCTGCTACTACTATCTGCGGGCTGACCGCTGCCGGGAGAGCTACTGCTTCCTGGCTGGCCTTCGCCTTGGGGTTCCGACACCTAACGCCTCCTAACTTGATCGTACCCGCTACCACTGCAGGACAAAGGGGGCGCCGGTGGCGCGGAAATGTCCCACGTTCAGACATTCCGTGGTCCCGATCCTGGTCCTGCGGGCCAGGGGCTGGTGCACGTGCCCGAAGATCGAGTACCTCGGCTGAGTGATCTTAATCGCCTCGAGCAGGGCCACGCTGCCCCTCTCCAGGCGCCTGGCCGCGGTGTCGTAGAGAAGTTCGGGGACGGCAGGCGGGATATGGGTGCACAGGACATCCACCTCGCCCACCGCCTCGATCTTCGCCCGGAACTCGTCCTCGCTCATCTCGTACGGCGTGCGGTAGACCGACGTCAGGCCGCCGCCGACGAAACCGAACGTCCATCCGCCGAGTTCCACCGTGCCGCCGTCCAGCACATGATGTCCGGGCTTCAAGTACTGCTGCCACATTCTAGGGACATCGACGTTGCCGTAGGTCAGGTAGGCGGGTTCCGGGAGCGCGGCGAACATCGCGGCGTACTGCCTGGCCATGGCCGCCTCGAAAAGGGCACTCCGGCTCTCGGGCCGGCCCGAGAGCAGCCGGGCGGAGAACTCCCTGGCCTCGTCGAACTTCTTCGCGGTGCGCAGCGCCACATACTGGCTGGCCGCCTGCTCGCCGAACAGGTCGGCGAAGATGCCCTGGCCATGGTCGGCGTAGTCCAGGAACAAGAGCATGTCACCCAGGCAGATCAGCGCGTCGGCGCCGTCCGCCGCGCCGGTCAGCGCCTCCGCGCGCCCGTGCACGTCGCTCACCACGTGAACTCGCATCCCACCACCGTAAGGGGGCCCCGCGGCAAGATCGTCACCGGGAATTGACCGGCAATCACCCTGGGCTGGTACGGCCTAAGCTTGAACCGCCAAGTAGCCACATCCCTGGAGATGCCGTGCGCGAATTCAGCATTCCGGCCCTGGCGGAGATCCCCGCCACCGCCAACCTCGCCGATGCCGTCTTCCGCCGGGCCGCGGAGCAGCCCCAGGCGGCGGTGATACGCCGTCCCTCCCCCGCCGGGTCGTTCCAGAGCTGGCAGGATGTGACCGCAGCCCAGTTCTCCGGCGAGGTCGTGGCGGTGGCCAAGGGTCTGGTCGCGGCCGGGATCGAAGCCGGGGACCGGGTCGCGCTGATGTCGCACACGCGGTACGAGTGGACGCTAATCGACTACGCCATCTGGGTGGCCGGCGCCGTGACCGTGCCGGTCTACGAGACCTCCTCCGCCGAGCAGGCCGAATGGATCCTGGCCGACTCAGGCGTGCGGGCCTGCTTCGTCGAGACGGCCGCCTACGAGCAGGTCATCGACAGCCTCCGCGACCAGGTCCCAGCGCTGAAGCACGTGTGGCGGATCGAGGCGGGCGGCGCCGCGTCGCTGGCCGCGCTGACCGAGGGCGGCACCTCCGTCAGCGATGAGATCATCACCGAGCGGGCCGCCACGGCCAAGGCGTCCGACGTGGCGACGGTCATCTACACCTCAGGCACCACGGGGCGGCCCAAGGGCTGTGAGCTGACCCACGAGAACCTGCTCGCCGACGTGCGCAACGCCTTCATCGGCCCGCTGGCGGTCGTGGCCGGCAGCCAGAACCCGGGCACGCTGCTGTTCCTGCCACTCGCGCACGTCTTCGCCCGGGTCATCGAGGTGGGCTGCATCGAGGGCGGGATCGTGCTCGGGCACTGCGGGGACCTGAACGCGCTGCTGCCCGCGCTGGCCTCGTTCCAGCCGACGTTCGTCCTCGCGGTGCCGCGGGTGTTCGAAAAGGTCTACAACGGCGCCGAGCAGAGGGCCGCGAGCGAGAAGAAGGGCGCGATATTCGGCCGCGCGGCCCGGGTCGCGATCGCCTACAGCCGGGCGATGGACACGCCCGGCAGGCCGACGCTGGCCGTGCGCGCCCAGCACGCGCTGTTGGACCGGCTGGTCTACAGCAAGTTGCGTGCCGCCCTGGGCGGCCGGGCGCAATACGCCGTCTCCGGCGGGGCTGCGCTCAGCGAACGGCTATGCCACTTCTTCCGCGGCGCCGGCGTCACCGTGCTCCAGGGTTACGGCCTGACCGAGACGACCGCCGCGGCCACCATCAACCGGCCGGACCGGAACAAGATCGGCACTGTCGGCCAGCCGCTGCCCGGCGTCGCGGTCAAGATCGCCGACGACGGCGAGATCCTGATCAGCGGGGCGAACGTCTTCCGCGGCTACTGGCACAACGAGGAGGCCACCAAGGAAACCTTCGCGGCCGGCGACTGGTTCGCCACCGGCGACGTCGGCGAGCTCGATGACGAGGGATTCCTGAAGATCACCGGGCGGAAGAAGGAAATGATCGTCACCGCAGGCGGCAAGAACGTGGCGCCCGCGATGCTCGAGGACCGGCTCCGCAGCCACGCCCTGATCAGCCAGGTCATGGTGGTGGGAGACAGCAAGCCCTACATTGCCGCGCTGATCACCCTGGACGCCGAGGCGCTCGGACCGTGGGCCGAGCGGCACCGTAAGCCGGCCGGCGCCACGAGCGCGACGCTGCGCGAGGACCCCGACCTCATCGCCGCCGTGCAGGAAGCGGTGGATGACGCCAACAAGGCGGTGTCGCGGGCGGAGTCCATCAGGAAGTTCCGGATCCTCTCCGGCGATTTCACTCAGGAAAGCGGCCAGCTCACGGTCAAGCTCGGCATCCGCCGGAGCGTGCTGATGAAAGACTTCGCGGCCGACATCGAGGCCCTGTACTCCTGAGGGTCTCGATGCCGGCTCGCTGGTGTCCTCCGGACGTCAGGTCCGGGCTGGTCACTCACC
>OCZU010001210.1_pt1 | contig 17240 bp, 17 predicted proteins | sample 1539001 | NCBI WGS metagenome assembly OCZU01 (sample SAMEA3539306, study PRJEB22396) | soil metagenome | biome: tundra; feature: field; material: soil | place: USA | collected 2010-05 | depth 0.15 m | reverse complement strand
TGCAGGATGCCATTATGCACGGTGCGGTGAAGCGCATCCGCCCCAAGTTCATGACAGTGGCGACGATGTTTATGGGGCTGGTACCGATCATGTGGTCGGTTGGGACCGGGGCTGATGTAATGAAGCGCATCGCCGCCCCGATGATCGGTGGCATCTTCACTTCGTTCCTTCTTGAGCTGGTTGTGTATCCGGCAATCTATGAGGTATGGAAATGGAATTTCGAATTGAAAAAAGAACTGGCGCGCTCTTAATTGGACTGGCGCTCCTGGCGCCGGCGACCTTCGCCCAACAGGAGTTTCGTTACGAGGCGTGGCATGGACACTCGCGGCCACCGCACATTAAGAAAGCCGGCAATATGGGAGCACTGGCGATCGCCGAGTCGGGCATATCCTTCGCGGAGACGTATAAGGATGGGAAGAAACGGAAGCATCCGCACGCGTGGCGCTGGGCGTACCAAGACATCCAGCAACTCAAGATGGCTTCCAAATCCTTGACCGTCCTGACATACAAGGACAACAAGTGGAAACTGGGAGCGGACAGTGAATACGAGTTCGACCTCGTTTCGGACAGGACGTTTGAAGACGCGTATCTTTTCCTCAAGAGCCGGCTGGATCAGCGATTCGTGGCTGAAATTCCCGATCGCATCTCAGCGGTGCTCTGGGAAATCCCCGTGAAGCACCTGCTCCGTTTCGGTGGCGACGAAGGCGTTCTCCGGGTTGGCGTGGACGAGATCGTCTACCAATCGGCGAAGGCCAGCGAGTCGCGAACGTGGCGATATCAGGATATCGAGAACGTCAGCACCACCGGGCCGTTCCAACTGACGATCACTACATTCGAGCGCGCCAAGACCCATTACGGCAACCTGAAAGGCTTCAATTTCGAGATGAAGCAACAGCTCGACGAGGCGCACTACAGCGACTTGTGGCTGCGGTTGAACCAGTCGAAAGGGCTCAAGATACTGACTTCGTACAGGGAGGGAGCCGGGGCACAGTAGATTCTGTCGGCGGTCAGACTATTTGGCGAATGCCGCTGCCGCTTGACTGAACGGCATTACTTCACCGCCGTGCTCCCGAGCGAACTGCACAGCGTCGCTCCGTTCGGCAAAAGCGATGAGGCTTGGCGCGCAGCGGTCATAACGCAAATCGGCGGCCCGCTGGTCGCCATCTACAACTTCCTTTGTCCGCGCGCACATGTTGACGTCGCTTGCCCTCACAACGTATGCGCTATCGGGCGAAAGGGCTCTCCCCGTCAGAAACGCCGTCAGTTGAGTAACACCGATAGGCTTGCCCGTCTGCTGGTGTTGGGAAAGGGCGCACGCGGGACAGCAGAAGAGTCTCGAACGCCCGTCGATGAATGCCACCGTTTTGGAGTGAGCATGAATCGGCCGTTGGCAGGCATAGCACTGATCGGCATCTGCGTGGGCAAAACTCTTCCACCCCGCGTACCCCAGCGCTAATACGGCAAGAACGCAAAGCAGCCCGGCGAACCAGACGCGTCGTTGCATAAATGGCTTCCCTCTCTAATTCTACGTCAACTGGCCCCGTTGGCGTTCCGAGGTTCAGGTTGCCTACCAGGCGGCGCCCCCCTAAACCACCATATACTGAAGGAAATGAGGCCATTCATGAGCTATCAAAGCATTGGCATCCAATCCGACGGGCCGACCGCGTTGATCACGCTGAACCGTCCGCAGCGGCGCAATGCGCTGTCGCTGGAGTTGATGCTGGAGCTGATCGATTGCCTGGACGCCGTCGGGCGCGATCGCGCCGTTCGCGCGGTAATCCTGGGCGCCGCGGGGAAGGTCTTCTGTTCCGGACACGATCTCTCCGAGATGGTGGGCCGCGATATCAACGAATACCGGCGGCTGTTCGACGTGTGCAGCGAGCTGATGATGAAGATCCAGTCCATTCCGCAACCGGTGATCGCGGAGGTGCAAGGCATCGCCACCGCGGCGGGGTGCCAGTTGGTGGCCACCTGCGACCTGGCCATCGCGTCGGACCAGGCGGCTTTCGCCACGCCCGGCGTGCGTATCGGCCTGTTCTGCACGACCCCCATGGTGGCCTTGAGCCGTGCAGTGGGGCGCAAGCGCGCGCTCCAGATGCTGCTGACGGGCGAGATGGTGGACGCGGCCACCGCGGCGGACTGGGGCCTCGTCAACCGGGTGGCGCCGGCCGCCGAGCTGCAGGCGGAAACGCGGAAGCTGGCGGCGCGCATCGCGGACGCGAGCACTCTCACGGTGTCACTGGGCAAGCAGGCATACTACACGCAGATCGACCTGGACCAGCCCAAAGCCTACGCCTACGCCAAGGAAGTCATGTCGATGAACTCGCTGGCGGCGGACGCGCAAGAAGGCATTTCGGCGTTTCTGGAGAAGCGCGCGCCATGTTGGACCGGCAGATAACTCCGGTTCACTTTCGTTAGCCGGAGTTGACAACCTACAACGCTATCCGTTACCGAGAGTACCTTTGGTAACTTGCCGCGGCAGTCCTCGCCAGGGTATCCAATATTAAAGAGCCAGAGGAATGCCGGAAAAAAGGAAGGAACAGCGGCGCTTCACGAACGCCATGTTTACCGTGACCTGGGAGGATGCGCGCGGCCAGAGCCGGGCCATCAGGGTCCGTGGCCTGAATGTTTCCAAGTCCGGCATGCGGATCGAGTCCAGCGAAGAGATGCATACGGGCGTGCCCGTCAGCTTGCAAGCGGAGCGCCACGAGCTCAGCGGCAAGGCGACGGTGCGCAACTGCACACGGCGTGGCTCGGGGTACTTGGTCGGGCTGGAGTTTTCCGCAGAGACCAAGCGGACGCTTCGTCTGCCGCTGGTGGACGCGGTCGATTATTACGAGGTGCTGCAGGTCAGCCAGAATGCCGAGCCGGAAACCATCCACCGCGTCTATCGCATCATGGCCGCGCGCTTCCATCCGGACAATCCCCAGACCGGCGATTCCGAGCGTTTCCTGCTCTTCAACGAGGCCTATGAGGTGCTTTCCGACCCGGAAAAGCGGGCGCTCTACGATGCCGCGCGGCGCGTGGGAGAGTGCCAGCCGCTGCCGGCCTTCGAACTGAAGGAATTCGTGGACGGGATCGAGGGCGAGCAGAACCGGCGGCTGGGTGTTTTGTGCCTGCTTTACAACCGGCGGCGGTCCGACATGGAGCATCCGGGGCTTTCGTTGCTGGATCTGGAACGGCTGATGTCGTTTCCACGTGCATACATTTCGTTCGCGGTCTGGTATCTGAGAGACAGAGGCTTCGTGCAGATGGGAGATAACTCGGACTACGTGCTCACGGCGGCGGGCGCGGACCATGTGGAAACCAACTCTCCCCGGAACGCCGTCTTTCACAAGTTACTCAGGGCTTGAAGGCCGTGGGGCAGGACTCAACAAGTCCTGCGGCCGACGTCCACGTCGGCCTGGTTAGCACAGCGGGTCCTGGAGGACCCGCGCAGACCTGGAGGTCTGCCCCACTTCATTTCAAAATCACCACCGCCATCTTAGCGTCCGTATCCAAACCATCCCCCGTAGCATTCTGGCCGTGCTGCGGCACGTTGGGACGGTCGACCAGCAATAGCGATTGCACCTTGCCGGTCAGCAGCAGGTCGTTGACCACCTTTGACCGTTCCATATCGATCTGCGAATCGATCTTGTGGATGAAGGTGCGGTCCTTGGCCGAAAAGTCGATACCGGTGTCGTGCGTGGCGGCGCAGACCCACGCCGGCCGGCCCTGGTACCGATCGGGCCGCAGCCAGATGCGCAGGTGATGGCGCTTGGAGAAGGTGTTGTTCAGCTTCTCGAAGACCATCTCCGGCGGATGCCCATCCAGGTACAGAATCGAGACGGGCGCCTCGCTGTATCCTCTGTCCTCTGCGATGGCGCGCAAGGTTTCGAACTTGGATTTCTCGCCGAGTTTGGATGCCTGGCTCCAGCCGGCGTCGGCGAATGCGCCCTGCAACTGCTCCTGGCTGCCGATAAACATCAAAGTAGTGATGTCGGATGGCTTGGGCGGGTTCTGCGCGCGGCTTTGGAAGGGCTGCCGGTTGACCATATCGATCAACGCCTGCCGATCGGCGACTGGCGGTAGCGCGGCATCGGGTCCGGACGGCTGCGCGCCCGTCAGCGTCAGCGCGGCAGTGAGCTTCAGGTCCATCTCGACGCCGGAATCGTAGCTGATATCGCCCTCCGTCTCTTTAAACACGGCGTTCTTGGCGGCGCTCAAGAAGCCGCCGAAGCCGGAATACTTCTCCGCCACCTTGCCGATCCCCGAGTCCATGCGCGACGAAAGCGTTTCATTCGCGAGTATGCCTTGGATTTCGCCTTTGTCGTTGACGCTTTCGCGCGCGTTCTCGACGACGGTCAACAGCGTATGCACCCCTACGCGCTGGCCGCCCATCTCGAGTTCCCGGAAATCCAGCGCGAGCGTGGCGCGCACCGCCGGATCGGTGGCGGCGCTGGCCCCAGTCACCAAGCCTCGCAGCGTGACGCCGGCGGGGATGGCGAGCGCGCCGTTCACCATCACCGGCGCGATTACGGTGGTCTCAACCGGGTCGTCCGGCTTGGAAGTGTTGGAGGCGATCTTGGTCTTCAAGCGAACCTGGAGTTGAGTGCCGGCGGGGACCACGGCCGCCAGCGCCGGCAACGCCAGCGCGCAGCCCGTCAGCAAGCTATTTCTCAGCCAATTCGGATACGGGGCCATCTACGTCCTCAATACGGATTTTCAGGTTGGTGCGGGCGTCCAGCTTGACGACGGGTATTTCGAAGCGCGCCACGATCATGCGGTCTTCGGAGTGCCGGCCCGGAATCCTATCGCGCGTGAGCAACGAAGCGTTGAACTTCTGCCCGAGAATGGGGTAATACTCGAAGATCCGCTTGGCATCCACCTCGGGCACCGGCGTGCTGGTGTAGTTCTGCCCATCGGCTCCCGTGGCGGATACATCCACGCTGCGCACGACAAAGGGAACATCCGATGAGTTCGCGAAGCGGAAATCGACCACCGCCAGGGAGCTGTTGTCGTCTACCCCCATGGTGCGCACCTTCAGGATGGCGCCCTTCAGCTCGACGTGCGCGCCGCGCTGCAGATAGAGAATGCCGGCGACGGCGATCAGGATTACGACCAATCCGATGCCGAAGGTCAGCAGGAATTGCTTGCTCAGGATCGTAGGACGATCGCCTGGCTCATACCCGGCCATATAGGAAGATAATAGCAGCAGGACAGGAGATTGCATGCCATGCAGTGGACCGCGCGCACCGGAAAAACGCTGAAGCTGACCACCGGCGACATCACGCGCGTGGCGGCGGATGCCATCGTAAACGCCGCGAACTCCGCGCTGGCGGGCGGCGGCGGCGTGGACGGCGCCATCCACCGCGCCGGCGGGCCTTCCATCATGGCGGAACTGGACCAGATCCGGGCGCGCATCGGGCGGTGTCCCACGGGCGGCGCGGTGGCTACAGCGGCGGGAGCGCTGCCGGCCCGCCATGTGTTTCACGCGGTGGGCCCGGTCTACCGGGGCGGCCAACATGGAGAGCCGGAACTGCTCGCTTCCTGCTACCGGAAGTGCTTCGAACTGGCGGAGGAACACGGCGCGCGCTCGGTCAGCTTTCCGGCGATCAGCACGGGCGTCTACGGGTATCCGCTGCGCGAGGCGGCGGCCATCGCCGTGGGCGAGGTGGCGCGCCAACTGGAACGCGCGGAAGGCGCCGTCGAGGAAGCGATCTTCGTGCTGTTCGACCGCAAGGCTTACGACGCGTTCGCGGAGGCCGTGGCGGAGCTGGCGCGTCATCCTAATGTAAGGGCCTCCGAATGACCGGAGACACTTGGTTCAGCTCACGACTTCGCTTCGCCATTATTATCGAGACACTGGGTCCAGTCCGCTATGACGATTCGGTGTATCTGCTTCGGTCGACGGATTTCGAGGCCGCGTTCCAGCGAGCTCTCGAAACGGGCAGGAAGAACCAGAAAGAGTACCTGAACGGGGACGGGCAGAAGGTTAATGCCACTCGTTTTTCCAATACCGGGAATAGACTGCGGCAGTTGTGGGGCAGACCTCCAGGTCTGCGCGGGTCCTCCAGGACCCGCTCTTCGCGCAACGGAACCAGCCATATCCGCGCACGAAGAGGCCGACGTGGACGTCGGCCGCAGGACTGGAGTCCCGCCCCACGAATAACGTAGCTTGCTCAAAATGGAAAAACGAGTGGCATTAGGCAGAAGGTCGTCTGGAAGCTCCCGGAGGTGCTCTCTCTGGATACCATTCAGGCAGAGTCGTTAGATGGCGCGGAGATCTATTCGGAACCGGTCCCAGCCCCAGACCACTCGTGGACAATCGAGCGGGATCTTCATCCGGAAGAGTCGAATCCGACGCAGACTTTTTGACGGTTTAGTCCCTCGCGCGTAGTTGCCATCTCGGCAAGCGCCTAAGTGGATCGGCCCGGTGCGCTGCTCTTCAGCAAGAGCGGCCGGCCTGTGGTTGGTCTATGCTAACTAAAGAAATGCGGGTTAATATTCAACGAGCCAAGGCCGATCTTTCGCGGCTGCTGGCGCGCGTTGAGTTGGGCGAGGAGATCATAATCTCGCGCGCCGGAACACCGGTCGCCCGGTTAACCCCCATGGAACGCAAGTCCGGAGCGCGGCGACTGGGATCCGCTGCCGGCGAGTTCCGCACCCCCGACGACTTCAATGCCCCGCTGCCGCCGGAAATCGAGAAGGCATTCTGGCGCTAAGAATTCACGAGTGATAGCATCAGCCTGATGGCCTTAGGCGATCTCACCAAACAAATTGCCGAACAGGCGATACGCAACGCCGTCAACCCGCCCGCCGCCCCACCGCGGCCGGACAATCCGGGCGTGGCCATGCTCGCGCAAGTGCAGGCCATGCAGAAGGCGCTCAAAGATGACGAGGAGTTGATCGTCTTGTTTCACGCGGGCGGCGAGTCGGTGCGCGTGCTGGAGTTGTACTTCCCATCCTGGCAGGTGGCCGTGCTCACCGGCACTGACAGCGGCATTGACAAGGACAAGTCGGTGACGCGCGTGATTGCCGCGGTCGAATCGCTGCAACTGGTCTGCAAAGTGACGAAGGCCGTGCCGCCCGCCACACCAGCGCGCATCAAGTTCGTGACACCACGAGACCCATCACGCGACCGTTGATACACTGTTTTGGTGACCCCCGAACCGCTCTCCCCGTTGCGCCCGCCGGCGCGCCTGCTGCTGGGACCGGGACCCAGCATGGTGGCGCCGCGCGTGTACGAAGCGCTGCGGCAGCCCATCGTCGGGCACCTGGACCCCTATTTCTTCGAGGTCGTGGAAGACATTCGCAGGCTGCTCGGCTACGCCTTCTCCACCGCCAACGAATTCAATATCGCCATCTCCGGAACGGGCACCAGCGGGATGGAAACCGCAATTGCCAATTTCGTCGAGCCGGGCGACAGGTTCGCGGTCCTGGCCAACGGATACTTCTGCGATCGCCTCGCGGACGTGGCGCGCCGGCACGGCGCCGTCGTCGCGCGGCTGGAGAAGCCGTGGGGCGAGGTGTTCGACGATCGGGAAGCCCGCGATTTCATCCGGCGCGAACAGCCGCGCGTGGTGGCCTATGTGCAAGCGGAGACCTCCACCGGCGCATTCCAGCAAGGCCAGGCGATTTGCGAAGCGGCCCACGAAGTGGACGCGCTGGCGATCGCGGACTGCGTCACCTCTCTGGGCGGCATGCCCGTGCGCGTGGATGAAACCGGCATCGACATCGCCTACAGTTGCACGCAGAAGGGGCTGAGCTGTCCCCCGGGACTGGCGCCGCTCACGGTCTCGCCGCGCGCCTGGGAGCGCCTGCGCAAGCGCACCGCGCCGGTGGATTCGTTCTACCTGGATCTGCGGCTGCTCGAAAGCTACTTCCGCGACCGCAAGTATCACCACACGGCGTCGGCAACCATGTTTTATGCGCTGCGCGAGGCCCTGGCGATCGTCCGCGAAGAGGGCATCGAGAATCGTTGGGAGCGCCATCGCCGCAATCATGAGGCATTCGTCGCAGGCATCGAAGCCATGGGGCTGCGCATGCACGTCGCCGCGGGACATCGGCTGTGGACCCTGAACACGCCGCGCGTGCCGCAGGGTGTGGACGATGCCCAGGTGCGCCAGCGGCTGCTGAGCGAATACGGCATCGAGATCGCCGGCGGCTTCGGACCGCTGGCCGGCAAGGTATTCCGTATCGGTTTGATGGGCTACTCATCGACCGAAGAAAATGTCGGCAAGATACTGGATGCGTTGCGGAGGACGATGAAATGAAAGCCATGCTAATAAAGCTGTTTCCCATTCTGCTGGCGGCCGCGGCCTGGGGCCAGGCGCCCACGGCATTGCCCACAGGATGGACTCCCGAAATCTCCATGCAGGTGCAGCCCGTCGGCGATGTGGTGCCTTCTCCCGACGGCAAACTGGTGGCCTATACCCAAAGCCATGCCGTCATCGAAGCGGAAAAAAGCGAAGTGGATACGCAGATCTTTCTCGCCGCGGCCGACGGTTCGCACCGCACGCAATTGACGCGCGGCGAGAAGAGCGCTTCCGCGCCGGAGTTTTCGCCCGACGGCCGTTACGTGTACTTCTCCTCGGAGCGCAGCGGCAAGCCGAACCTGTGGCGCATCCCGGTGGATGGCGGCGAGGCTGAGATGCTCACCGATTGGAAGGGCGAGATCGGCGCGTATCGTGTCTCGCCGGACGGCAAGTGGATCGCATTTGCGGGCATGGAGCCGCGCGCCGACGAGGAGAAGGAGAAGAAAGAGAAGCGCGACTTCCGCGTGATCGACGAAAACCCCAAGAACCACAGCCTCTGGATCGTTCCGGCCGAGGCCGATAGCCAGGGAAAGCGCACGCCGCGCCGCCTGACGAACACGCCGGACCACGTGCAGGAATTCGATTGGTCGCCCGATTCCGGCGCCATCGCCTTCGCGCACACGCCCACTCCCGGCGCCGGCGAGTGGACCAAGTCGGACATTTCGGAGGTGACCGTTCAGGTCGGCGCCAGCGGCGCCGTGCGCCCCGTCGCGGCGACCGGCGCCTCCGAGCGCAGCCCGCAATATTCGCCCGACGGACGGTATCTGGCATACCTGCGCTCCACCGATCCGGCGCGCTGGGCGCAGATCGATCGCATCGTGTTGCTGACCCGCCAGACAGGAGAGGCGCGCGAACTGCCGCCGACCTTCGATGAGCGGCCTGCGTTGCTGGGGTGGACCGGCGATTCGGCGCGCCTGCTATTCACGGAAGCCAGAGGCATCGCCAACGTCGTGTACGCGATTCCCACCGATGGCCCGCCAAAGCCCGTGTATGAACCCCAGCACGGTACCCTGCAAGCCGGACACGCGAACGCCACCGGCACGGCTTTCGGTTTCGCGGGCGAAAGCTGGGATGAGGCGCCGGAAGCTTACGTTCTGAAAATCGGCGATAGCATTCCGCAGCGGGTCAGCAGCGCCAACCTGGACCTTCCCAAGCTGCCCCTGGGCGAAACCAAGCGCGTCGCATGGAAAGCCGCGGACGGTTTGGATATCGAAGGCCTGCTGACTTACCCGGTTGGTTACGAACCCGCGCAGAAGTACCCGCTGGTGTTGGTCATTCACGGCGGACCCACGGGCGTCTTCCAGGACAGTTTCCTGGGACGCTACGGCCTGTATCCCTACGCCACTTTCGCCGCGCGGGGCTATGCCGTGCTGCGCGTGAATCCGCGCGGATCGGGCGGCTACGGACGCACCTTCCGCTTCGCCAACATGAACGACTGGGGCGGCAAGGATTACGGCGATCTGATGGCGGGCGTGGATCATGTGATTTCGATTGGCGTGGCCGATCCCAACCGCCTGGCGGTGATGGGCTGGAGTTATGGCGGCTTCATGACGAGCTGGGTAGTCACTCACACGCACCGGTTCAAAGCGGCCGCGGTGGGCGCCGGAGTGACTAACTTGTGGAGCTTCACAGGCACCTCCGACATACCCGGATTTCTGCCCGATTACTTTTCAGGCGAGCCTTGGACCAGTTTCGACGGCTACTACAACCACTCGCCCATGGCGTTCGTGAAGGGCGTCACTACGCCTACGCTGATCCTGCACGGCGAGGCCGACGTGCGCGTGCCTACCACGCAGGGCTATGAATTCTACAACGCGCTAAAGCGGCAAGGTGTGACCGCGAAAATGGTCGTGTACCCACGCACGCCGCATGGTCCCCGCGAGCCGAAGTTTCTCCTCGATATCATGCAGCGTCATGTCGAGTGGGTAGAACACTATATCGGCAAATGATTTGCAGTAAGCTGAAAGCTGATAGCTGAAGGCTGATAGCTCTCAATGCCCGATTGGCTGAGTATCCACGAGCCGGTTCTCGTTCGGCCACTGCGCCGGCGCGGTGATCTTCGGGATGCTGCTGTACTTCTTCCTGGTGAACCGGCGGCGCGCGGGCGAGGAACGCAGCGGTCTGCCGGTAGTGGCCGCGGCGCTGGCGATGCTGTGGAATCTCGGGTCTCTCGTTGCCCTGCCAGCCGGTCCCCGCGGCGGCCAGATCGCCGGCGCCATCGTGGCCCTCAGCTTTTCCGTCTTGAGCCTGCTGCCGGCGGTCCTGCTGCACATCTCTCTTCAATCGCGGCGCCGCGCGGTGTGGATCGGCGGTTACTCCCTCAGCGGCGTGGCCGTGGCGCTCCACCTGGCCGACTGGCTCAGCCACGTGCCCGGGTTGCGTTTGAAGAAGATCGTGCGCAAAGCCGGCGCCGAATATTTCCTGCTCGACGCCAACGAGATCTTCGCATTCCATGCCGAGGGCGACATCGTCTGGATCGCCACCGCGCGCAAGCGATACCAGGCCACCCAGACGCTCAAGGTGCTGGAAGAGCGGCCGCTAAATACCAGCTTTCAGCGCATCCGCCGGCTCGTAAATTGGTAAGCTGCCTTGTAGCACAGGCTTCAGCCCGTTTTTGGCGAGCGGTTGCGTGGTAGTCCGAGAGCGGTGATACCCGTATGAAAAAAGCGAATTCCGGCGATCGCGGTTCGGCCGCGAAAGGCAACGTCGCCCCGAAGAACGTGGACGAGTACCTCGCAGCCGTCCCGGAACCCGCCCGCAGCACGTTGAACAGGATTCGCGCGGCGATTCGGTCGGCTGTGCCACCGGAGGCCACGGAGGCCATCAGCTATCGGATTCCGACGTTCAAGTATAAAGGACCGCTGGTGGGGTTCGCCGCGTTTTCAGACCATTGTAGTTTGTTCCCTATGAGTCCGCCCGTGATCGAGGCGTTCAAGAACGAACTCAAGGACTACCACATCCAAAGGCACCATTCGCTTCCCTGTGGACAAGCCTCTGCCGGCCGCTCTTGTGAAAAAGCTGGTGAAGGCGCGGATCGCGGAGAACGAACACAAGAAGGAGCGTTGATCGGGTTATGCTGGCTTGGTTGAAGAAGCACGTTCGGCCGGTCCTGCTTGTTTTGGCCGGACTCAATCTGGTCCCCGCTTATCTGCACGCGTACACGCTAATCGGCCCAACGGATATACCGACGGTTCTGCTTGGCGACAAGATTATCGTGAATAGCGCCGCCTATAATCTGAAGCTGCCGTATTCCAAGGTGACACTGTTTCGGAGTGGTTTACCAAAGCGCGGAGACTTCGTTCTGCTGCGGGTCCCCCACAATTCTCGGCTGATAAACGAAAAACGCGCAGAAGCGGGGCTAGAAGCCCCGCGCGGGATCAAGCCCGCCCCACCAGGAAGATAATGATCGCCGGCGTACCCACCGGAGTGTATTGTCCGGTGAACGTGAGGGCGCCCGTCTTCCGATTCACTCGAAAGCAGGCGATGGCGTCGCTTCTCTGATTGCAGGTGTAAAGGAAACTGCCGGTGGGATCGATGGTGAAGCTGCGCGGATAGTCGCCGCGCGTCCATTCCTCACCGGCGAAGGTCAGGCCTCCCGTATCGCCGATGGAGAACCAGGCGATGCTGTCGTGCAGGCGGTTGGCGGCGTAGACGAAGCGCGCATCCGGGGCAACGCGCACCTCCGAGGTGAAGTTCGTGCCGGCGAAACCCTTCGGCAGGCTGGAGACGGTCTGCTTGGGCGTCAGCCGTCCGCGCACGGCGTCATAGTCGAAGGTCACCAGCGTGGAGGCTTCTTCCTGCAGCGAATAAAGCCAGCGGCCATTAGGATGGAAAGCGAAATGGCGCGGCCCATCTCCGGGCGGCAGCGCCACCCAGGGGGGATCGTTGGCCGAGAGCGTGCCGCGCGCCGCATCGAACTTCCAGATCAAGATGCGATCCAGGGCCAGATCGGCCGCCAGCACGAACCGGCCCGAGGGGTCGGCCTGGATCATGTGCGCATGCACGCTGTCGTGGCCGCTGATGGCGAAGCTTCCGGGCGGGGCGCTGGCCGCATGCGGCGGTCCGACCGGGCCTTGGTCGTGTTTGACGTCGGTGGCCGGACCCAGTTCGCCGTGCGAAAGAATGGGCAGGACCGCCACCGTACCCCCGGCGTAGTTGGCGGCCAGCACATATTTGCCGGAAGGGTGGACGCTCAGATGCGCCGGGCCTGCGCCTTGCGAGCCGACGGTATTGAGCAGCGTCAGATGCCCGTTCGCATGATCGATGGCGTACGCGCTGACCGAGCCATCGGCCGTCTCGTTAGCGGCGTAGAGATGCGTTCCAGTGGGGTCGAATGCCAGCCACGAAGGGTTTGCGGTATTCGGAAAGACCTCACGCGGCGAGAGCGCCCCGGTTTCCGGGTTCATCTGAAATAGATAGATTCCCTGTCCATTTCCGTGGCTGCCTTCCGGACCTTGCGGCGAACTGTAGCTGCCGACATAGGCCAGGATCGAGCGACGCGGCGGCAGCGCCAGGGCTGCGGCGCCCCGCAGCAGTCCGCGCCGCGAGATCACTTCGCACCGCCTATGGGCATTCCGTCGCGCAGCTCATCGGTGCCGCGGCGAACGACCTTGTCCCCGGCTGCCAGCGCGCCGGTCACCTCGATCAGGTCCCCATCGGCGGCGCCCTTCTTCACGTCCACCCACTCGGCGCGGCCGTTCCGCTCGCGGATGACGAACGTGCGCTCGGTGGTGCTGACCACGCTGGTCTTGGGTACGAATAGCGCGGGATGTTCGCGCCGCACGGGCCATTTGACGCTCGGATACATGCCGGGCGCGAGGGTGCCATCGCGATTGAGGACGTCCAGTTCGACAGGCATGGTACGCGTTTTGGGATCGAGCGCGTGCGCGATGCGCGCCACGGTTCCAGTATACGCGCGGTCGGGGTATGCCGGCACGTGAAAGGGAATGCTCGCGCCGCGCACCGTTCCGCCCACGTCTTCTTCGGGCACGGGCACGACCAGCCGCAGATGGGAGATCTGCTGAATCACCAGCAGCACCGGATCGGCGCCCGGTCCGACCAATGCGCCGGGATGCACGAAGCGGTCGGTGACCACGCCGTCGAATGGCGCGGCGATCTTCAGGTAGGCTTCCATATCTTTTTGGGCCCGCACGGCTGCGGCCGCGGCCTGGCTGGCCTGATCGCGCGCGCGCACCAGGGCTTGGGCGGCTTCCACCTGCTTCTGCGACTGGACCACTTCGTTGCCGGCCACCGCGCCGGGCGTTTCGGCGGCCTTGCGGAGGCGCTCGTAGGTGCTCTCGGCCGCGGCGAGCTGGGCCTCGGCTTGCAGCTTTTCGGATTCGGCCGCCTGCACCTTGGACTCGGCTTCCGCGATTTGGGCTTCGAGCTCGGGCACGCTGAGTTCGGCGAGCAGATCGCCTTGCTTGACCATGCTGCCGCGATCCACCAGCACCCGCTCGACATAGCCCGGCACTTTGGCGTGCAGCGAGACGGTCAGGTAAGGCAGGATTTCGGCGGGCAGGTCGACGGTGCGGGACACTGGCTTGGAGACGACCGGGACCAGGTCGATGGTTTGGGCGCAGAGTGGCGCGAGCAGGGCAAATAAGGCTAGAAGGCGGCCTGAGAGGCCGCCGCAGGCTGAGAGCCTGCCCCACATTGCGGGAAAGCGATTAGGTCGCGTCATAATATCGGCTCGTGGGATCCATTGGGTTGAGCGACGGTGATGTGACAGAAGCTTTGCGTTGCAGGATCGCGTAGATCGAGGGCAGGATGGTGAGCGTCGCAAATGTCGAAACGAGCAGGCCGCCGATGACCGCGCGGCCCAGGGGCGCGGATTGTGCGCCGCCCTCGCCGAATCCGATGGCCATTGGCAGCATGCCGAAAATCATCGCCGCGGCGGTCATCAGCACCGCGCGCAGCCGGCCACTGGCGCCTTCGTGCGTGGCATCCAGAATTGGCTTCCCAGCATGGCGCGAGTGCTCGGCGAAGGTGACCAGCAGGATCGAGTTGGCCACCGCGATTCCGATGGCCATGATCGCGCCCATGAACGACTGGACGTTGAGCGTGGTGCCCGTCGCCAGCAGCATCAGCAGGACTCCGCACAGCACCGCCGGAACCGTCAGCACGATGGCCAGCGCCAGCCGCACGGATTGGAAGTTCGCGGAAAGCAGCAGAAAGATCACCACGACGGCCAGCAGCAAGCCGATGCGCAGCCCCGAGATGGTTTGCTCGAGCGGCGGAATCTCACCGCGAAACCGGACAGAAACGCCCCGCGGCGGCGCGCCCGTGGCGGCCAACGCCTGGTTGAGCTTGCCGGCCGCCTCGCCCAAAGTAATGCCGTGGATATTCGCCGTGAGACTGACCACGCGCTGGCCGTTATACCGGTCGATCTCGCCCGGCATGGTGCCGGCCTTCAGGCTGGCGATGTCGTCGAGCAAGGGCTTAGGACTGCCGGCGATCATCACCGGAATGCCGCCGACCTGTTCGACGCTCTGCATCTGGTTTTGCGGAAGCTCCACTTGAATCTGGAAGGCGTTGCCCGAATTCGGATCGCGCCAGTAGTTGGGATCGGTGAACCGGGAGGAAGAGGTCGCCGGCACCACCGAGTGCACCACATCCGCCATGGTCAGGCCGAACTGGCCGGCACGCTCGCGGTCGATGTCGATGTCGAGCGTCGGATAGTTGTTCTCCTGCGCGAATTGCAGGTCGCGCAAGAAGCTCAGCTTCGCCAACTGCGCCTGAATCTTCTGCGCGTAAGCGTAGTCGTTCTGGAGACTCACTCCCTGCACGGCGATTTCGATGGGCGTCGGCGAACCGAAGCTCATCACTTGCGTGACGATGTCGGCTGCCTCGAAGGAGACTTGCGTTCCCGGCAACTCGCGGTGCAGCGCCTCGCGCAGCCGTTCCCGCAGCGCTTCGCCGCGCGCGGCGTCCGGCTTCAGCGCCACTTGGATGATTGCCTCCTGCGGTCCGCTGGTGAAGAGGTGAATCAGGTCTACAGGGTAGCTGGAGGGCACCACGCCCACAAAGTCGCTGGTGATTTGGACATTATTCTGGCCGGCTTCGCGGTGGATCACGTCGAGCGCGCGCAGGACAATGCGTTCGGTCTCCTCAATGCGGGTGCCGGCCGGCGCGCGCAGCCGGATGCGCAGCAGCGGCGCGTTGGCGTCGGGGAATAGCTCACTTCCCATGCGCGGCAGGACCAGATACAAGAGTCCGATCGCGGAGACCAGATAGATTATCGCCAGCGGCCAACGGAGCCGTAGCACGCCATTCAGATAGCGCTCGTAAAAAGAGCGGAGACGTCCGAAGATTCCTTCGCGTTCCTCGCCGCGATGCGCTTCCCGCATCAGCCAGGTCGAAAACACCGGGACCAGGCTGCTCGATAGCAGATATGACGCGATCATCGCAAAGGCCACCGTCAGCGACAGCGGCACGAAAAGTTGCCGGCCCACTCCGATCATAAAGAACGATGGAACGAAGACCGCCAGAATGCAGAACATCGAGAGCAGGCGCGGCATGGCCGTCCGGCTGCAGGCTTCCACCACCGCGCGCGCCCGCGAAACGCCGGGCAGCATCTGGCTGTGAATGTTCTCGATTTCGACAGTGGCCTCATCTACCAGGACGCCAACCGCCAGCGCGAGGCCACCGAGCGTCATGATGTTGATGGTCTGGCCGGCCGCCCACAGGAAAATCACGGCGGCCAGCAGAGCAAATGGGATGTTCAGGATGACGATCAGCGCACTGCGCCAGTCGCGCAGGAAGATCAGCACCATCAGGCCCGTGAGAGCCGCGCCCAGCAATCCTTCGATAACCAGGCCGCGCAGCGAATTGGTTACGTATGGCGACTGGTCGAATTCGAGGCGAACGTCTACGTCTTCCGGGACGGCCTTCTTGAACTCGGGGATGGCCGCCTTGACGGCGTCGATCACGGCCAGTGTGGACGCATCGGCGCGCTTGGTGACTGGTATGTAGACGGTCCTCTTGCCGTTCACATGCGCGTAGGCGGTGACAATGTCGGTGCCATTCTCGATGGTTCCGATGTCGCGCAGATAGACCGTAGCGCCGGCCACGGGCCGGATCGGAGTGCTGAGCAGATCCGCGAGGTTCGCGCCCAGCGCCGAGTTGGTGCGCGCAATGCGCTCGATCTTGCCGGTAAACATGTTGCCGGATGGCATCACCACGCTGGATCGGCTGACCGCGGCGATGGCCTCCTCGGGAGAGATGCGGTATTGCTGCAGCTTGGCCGGATCGAGCATCACCACGATGGTGCGCTGATTGCCACCGAACGGCGGCGGTGCGGAAACGCCGGGCAAGGTCGCGAACAAGGGGCGCACGCGGTTGAGCGCGTAATCCTGCATCTCGCCTTGCGAGTGCGCGGCGCTGCTGAAGATCAACAGACCGACGGCCACGCTGCCCGCGTCGAAGCGCGTGATGAACGGCGGCACCGTGCCCGGCGGCATGAAGGCGCGCGCGCGGTTCACGTAGCCGACGGTTTCCGACATCGCCTGGCTCATGTTGGTATCCGGATGAAACACCAGCTTCATGAGCGCCGCGCCTTGGATACTCTTGCTTTCCACGTGGTCGATGCCGGTGATGTAGAGGAAGTGATACTCGTAGTAGTAAGTGAGATACCCTTCCATCTGGGCGGGGTCCATGCCGCCGTAAGGTTGCGCGACGTAGATGGCGGGATCGCCGACTTGCGGAAAAATATCCACCGGCATGCGCCGGACCGCGAGAATGGCGCACAGGGCTATGGCGATCAGTGCCACCACTACGGTGAGCGGTCTGCGCAGCGCGGCTAGGACAAGACGCATGCTTCTCCCCCAGGTCTGTCAGGATGCCTTGTGGGGCAGGCCCTCGGCCTGCGGCGGCCTCTCAGGCCGCCTGGCCGGCGTGGACGCCGGCCGCAGGACTGGAGTCCTGCCCCACACAGCTTGCTCA
>OCZU010001209.1_pt1 | contig 17247 bp, 17 predicted proteins | sample 1539001 | NCBI WGS metagenome assembly OCZU01 (sample SAMEA3539306, study PRJEB22396) | soil metagenome | biome: tundra; feature: field; material: soil | place: USA | collected 2010-05 | depth 0.15 m | reverse complement strand
GAGGAGTGCCTCTGCCATGAGCCGCGAATTCGATCTCGTGATCGTCGGTGCGGGCGTAACCGGTGCGGTCACCGCCGGTTTGGCGGTCGCGCGCAGACTCTGTACGCCTGCGCGCGTCGCGATTGTCGCGAATCGCTTTCCGGCCGACCCCGGCGCCGATGCCGATTGGGATTTGCGCGTCTATGCGCTGAGCCGTGCGTCCGAACGGGTGTTGCGAGACTGCGGCGTCTGGGATGAGATGCGTGCGGACCGGATTTACGGCTATGAGCGCATGCATGTCTGGGACGCGAGCGGCGCGCCGCAAGGCCGCGGTTCCTTGAGCTTCGATTGCGCCGAGATCGGCGAGCCGAATCTCGGCTCGATCGTCGACGCTCGAGTGCTGCAAGCGCGTTGCCTGCAGGCCGCGCGCGACGCCGGCGTCGTGTTGATCGAAGCGGTGCTGGAAAATATCGTCGTGACCGACGCGGCCGCGCACATCGCCCTGGGCGACGGCCGCGAACTGCGCTGCAGGCTCATTGTCGGCGCCGACGGCACGGAGTCGAGGACCCGAGAATTACTCGGTATCGGCACCGCCGGCCATGCTTACCATCAGGATGCGTTGGTCGCGCACATACGTACCGAGAAGCCGCACCAAGGATCGGCGTGGCAGCGATTCCTCGCCACCGGGCCCCTCGCATTCCTGCCGCTGCCGGACGGCCGTTCGTCGATCGTCTGGAGCACGGCGCGTAGCTCCGCTGCGCGCTTGCGCGGAGTCGATTCCGGTCAATTTGGTGCCGAGCTGACCGCGGCAAGCGGCGGGGTGTTCGGCGCCTGTGAACTCGTGACGCCGATCGCCGGTTTCCCGCTGAAGCTGCAGTACGCGCTCAATTATGTGGCGCCGAGCGCCGTGCTGCTCGGTGATGCCGCGCATGTCGTCCATCCGCTCGCCGGCCAAGGCCTGAATTTGGGCTTACTCGATTGCGCCGCGCTCGCCGAAGTGCTCGGTAGCGCCACGGGCGCGCAGCAATTCGGCGATATGCGATTGCTGCGTCGCTATGAGCGCTGGCGCAAATCGGAAAATCTGCTCGCGGCAGCGGCCATGGACGGAATCGACCGTTTGTTTTCCAATGCGAATCCCGTGCTCGCGAACCTACGCTCGGTGGGCCTGAGCGCCGTCGGCCAGTTACCCTTCGTCAAGCGCCAACTGGCGCGGCGCGCGCTCGGCTTGAGCGGGGATTTGCCGTCCTTCAGAGCCGATCGATCTTCGCCGCACAGATGAAATCATTGGCCGACAGGCCGCCGATCGAATGCGTCGTGTAGGTGATGCGGCAGTAGTTGTAGCCGATGGCCATATCCGGATGGTGATCTTCCGTATTGGCGATATGGGCGACCGCATTGACGAAGCTCATGGTGCGGTAGAAGTCGTTGAATTTGAGCGCACGGTGCAGACTCTTGAAGTCCTTCGCTATGCTCCAGCCGGAATCAAGCTTCTCCGCGAGCACCTTAGCTTGCGTGGGCGTGAGCGGCGGCACTCCGCCTTCGCAGGGCACGCATTTCTTCGATGCCAGATCCGTCATGGCTACCTCTGTGCGTAGGTTCGTTCGATATAGCGCTCGACCAGATCCTGAAATTCCTCGGCGATGCGCTCGCCCTTGAGAGTCACGGTTTTCTCGCCGTCCTCGTACACCGGCGCGACCGGGTGCTCGCCGGTGCCGGGTAGGCTGATGCCGATGTTCGCTTGTTTGCTCTCGCCCGGGCCGTTGACGACGCAGCCCATGACGGCAACGGTCATTTCCTCGACGCCGGTACGCTGCTTGCGCCATTCGGGCATGCGGTGGCGAATGTGCCCTTGAATCTTCTGGGCCAGCTCCTGGAAGTAGGTGCTCGTCGTGCGGCCGCAACCGGGACAGGCGATGACCATCGGAGTGAAGGAGCGCAGGCCCATGGTCTGCAGGATCTCCTGCGCAACGATGACCTCTTGCGTACGATCGCCGCCGGGCTGCGGCGTCAGCGAGACGCGAATCGTGTCGCCGATCCCCTCTTGCAGCAGCACACCGATGGCCGCGGTCGACGAGACGATGCCCTTGCTGCCCATGCCGGCTTCGGTCAGGCCGAGGTGCAAAGCGTAATCGCAGCGTGCGGCCAGATTGCGATAAACGGAAATCAGGTCCTGCACGCCGCTGACCTTGGCGCTGATCACGATCTTGTCCGCGCTTAAGCCCAATTCCTCGGCGCGCTTCGCACTGCCCAGTGCCGACACCACGATCGCTTCACGCATGACGTCGATCGCGGCGAGCGGCTCGGCCTGGGCCGAGTTCTCGTCCATCATGCGCGTCAACAGATCTTGATCGAGGCTGCCCCAATTCACGCCGATGCGTACCGGCTTGTCGTAGCGGCACGCGATAGCGATCATTTCCGCGAATTGCGGATCGCGTTTGCTGCCGCGGCCGACGTTGCCGGGATTGATGCGCAGCTTGGCGAGCGCCTGCGCGCATTCGGGGTGGGCCTTGAGCAGTTTATGCCCGTTGAAATGGAAATCGCCGACCAAGGGCACCTGGACTGCGCGGGCGTCGAGCTCATCGCGGATGCGCGGTACGGCAGCCGCGGCCTCGTCGTTGTTGACGGTAACGCGCACCAGCTCCGAGCCCGCGCGTGCGAGCGCAATGATTTGAGCGACCGAGCCTTCGACGTCCGCGGTATCGGTGTTGGTCATCGACTGCACCACGATCGGCGAGGCGCCGCCGACGGTCACCGAACCGACCTTGACGCTGCGGGATCTTCTACGGCAAATCATAGCGCGAACATACTCCGGGGCAAGATTGCCCGAAGCCCATTCTACCGCGGCGAGGGCTCGCGTGACGCGTCCTGATAAATGGGCATAATGCCGACGATGACCGCAAGAATCGTCTACTCGACCGGTGTCGGCATATTGTGCCCGAATTGTCGGCGGGCGGCTCGGGACTGCGTCTGCCCGAAGGGTGCGCCCGGAGCCGTCGGGCCGACCGCAGTGCGGGTTGGGCGAGAGACCAAGGGCCGCTCCGGCAAGGGCGTCACGATCGTCAGCGGTTTGCCGCTGCCGCTCGCCGAGATCGAGGCGCTCGCGACAAAACTCAAGAGGCGTTGTGGATCCGGCGGAACGGTGCGCGAGGGCGTCATTGAAATCCAAGGCGAACATCGCGAGACGATCGTCGCCGAACTCGTCAAACTTGGGCTGCCGGTGAAGAAGTCCGGCGGTTGAGCGGATGGTGTATCATGGGCGCATCGCGATAAGAGCTGTCCGGAGAGAGTCCTCGAATCCGAGGGCCGCCGAAGGCGCAACCGCCCGGAAACGCTCAGGCACATGAACGGCAGACTCTCGCGATCTCTGGAGAGCGATCTCGCCCAACGCGGCGCAGATCCACCGAAGGGGAGCAGCGGCTTTTGCGAGTCGCTTGATCTCTCAGGTCCCAAGGACAGAGGGGCGGTTGGAGCTGAAAGTTCTGACTGAAACTCTGTTTTATTTCGCAACGAGGCTGCGATGGGACTAAAGACTCCGCTCTATGACACCCATGTCCGCGAGGGCGCCAAAATCGTCGACTTCGGCGGTTGGGACATGCCGCTGCACTATGGTTCTCAGATCGACGAGCACCACGCGGTTCGCACCGATGCGGGTTTGTTCGACGTGTCGCACATGGCGGTGCTCGATCTCGGTGGCGCGCGCGTGCGCGAATACTTGCGCTTTCTGCTGGCCAACGACGTTGCCAAGCTCAAGACGCCCGGCAAGGGACTCTATTCCTGCCTGCTGCGCGACGACGGCGGCGTCATCGATGACTTGATCGTGTATTTCATGACCGAATCGTGGTTTCGAATGGTCGTCAACGCGGGCACGCGCGCAAAGGATCTTGCGTGGCTGGTCGCGAAAGCGGCCGACTTCGGCGTGAGCATCCAGGAGCGCCGGGATCTGGCGATGCTCGCCGTTCAAGGCCCCAATGCGCGCGCCAAGACCGCGTCCTTGTTGCCTGCGCCGCAGCGTGACGCGGTCTTGGCGCTCGGCCCATTCGTCGCCGCGGAATTCGGAACCTGGTTCGTCGCACGCACCGGATATACGGGCGAGGACGGCTTTGAAATCGCGTTTCCCGCGCCAGCTGCGGCCGCGGTTTGGACGGCGCTGCGCGCCGCGGGCGTACGGCCCGCGGGCCTCGGCGCGCGCGATACTCTGCGCCTGGAGGCGGGCTTGAGTCTATACGGCAACGATCTCGACGAAAAACACGATCCCTTGAGTTCGGGAGTCGCGTGGACCGTGGCGTTCGAGCCCGCCGAACGGCAATTCATCGGACGGGGCGCGCTCGAGCGCGCGCGTGCGGCACCGCGCTTCGAACTCGTGGGTCTGCTGCTCGAGGACCGCGGCGTATTGCGCAGTCATCAGGCCGTGATGACGGCGCTCGGCGCGGGCGAAATCACGAGCGGAACGTTTTCGCCGACGCTCAGTCGCTCGATCGCACTGGCGCGCGTACCTGCGGGTACCCAGGGGGCCGTGCAAGTCGAGATTCGCGGCAAGCTGCTCGCGGCGCGCGTCGTCAAGCCGCCGTTCGTGCGCCACGGCAAGCCTCTCATTTCAATGTGACTCAAACTGGAGAATTTCTCGTGAGCGACATTCCAAGCGAACTGAAATATACGAAGAGCCACGAATGGGTGCGTTCCCTGCCCAGCAATCGAGTCGAGGTCGGCATCACGGATCACGCCCAAGCCTCTCTCGGGGATCTCGTATTCGTCGAAGTGCCGGAGGTGGGTCGCCGCCTGACAGCCGGAGCGGCGTGCGCGGTCGTCGAATCCGTCAAGGCCGCCTCCGACATCTACAGTCCCGTCGACGGGACTGTCGCCGAGAGCAACGCGGCATTGGCGAGCAGTCCCGAATTGGTCAATCAAGCGCCGTACGCCGGGGGCTGGTTGATTCGCATCGAAATCGATTCCGGCGGCGCCGCGCCGCAGCTGCTGGACGCCGCCGAATACGCGCGCTTGTTAGCGGACGAAGTGCAGTAGCGAGCGGCACCGGCGATACCAGCGACCCGAGGAGTTAGCGCATGCCATTCATTCCGCATACACCCGACGATGTTGCCGAGATGCTGGCGGTCATCGGCGTGCAGCGCATCGAGGATCTGTTCGACGAGATCCCGTCCGCGCTGAAATCGAAGGCGTTGTCGCGCGTGCCGGCGGCGCTGTCGGAAATGGAAGTCGGGCGGCTCATGGGCGAAAGGGCGGCGCGCGACGGCCGGCCGCTGAATTTCATGGGCGCTGGCGCTTATGAGCACCACATTCCGGCGCCGGTTTGGGCCATTGCCACGCGCGGCGAGTTCTATTCCGCCTATACGCCCTACCAAGCGGAGGCGAGCCAGGGCAATTTGCAAGTGATCTACGAATATCAATCCATGATGTGTGCGTTGACCGGCATGGAGGTCTCGAACGCCTCGTTGTACGACGGCGCGTCGGCGCTCGCCGAAGCCTGCTTGACCGCCGTGCGCGCCAATCGCGCTTCGATTTCACGGCGCGTGCTCGTGCCGCGCACCGTCAATCCGACCTATTTGCAGGTTGTGCAGACGATCGCCGGAAATCAGAACATCCGCTTCGAGCCCGTGGACTACGACCGGCAGTCCGGCAGAACGCTCGTGGAATACCTGCGACGCTACGACGGCGAGGACTTGACGGCCCTGGTCGTGCAACAGCCGAATTTTTTCGGCGTTTTGGAGGAGGTCGACGAACTGGCGGATTGGGCGCATGCGAACAACGTACTGTTGATCAGCGTCGTCAATCCCATTTCGCTCGGCGTTCTCAAGGCGCCGGGCCAATGGGGCAGCCGCGTTGATGGCAAACAGGGCGCCGATATCGTTTGCGGCGAGGGCCAGCCGCTCGGCGTGCCGCTGTCGTCCGGGGGACCGTATTTCGGCTTCATGACCACGCGCATGCAATACGTACGGCAAATGCCGGGACGCATCGTCGGCCGGACCTTGGACGCGGCCGGAAGACCCGGATTCACGCTGACGCTGCAGGCGCGCGAACAACACATTCGCCGCGCCAAGGCGAATTCCAATATTTGTACGAATCAGGGCCTGACCGTGACGGCCGCCACGATTTACATGACGCTGCTCGGGGCCGAGGGGCTCGCGCGCGTCGCCGAGGCGAGTGCGGCGCGTACACAAGAATTGGTGACGGCATTGACCGCGATCCCGGGCGTCCGCGCGACGTTCTCGGGGCAGCGCTTCCATGAGGCCGTATTGACGCTGGACCGGCCGGTGGCGCCCTTGCTCGCGGCGCTCGCCGAGCGCGGCATCTTCGGCGGCGTCGATCTCGGTGAGCGTTTTCCCGAATTGGGCAATGCGCTGCTCATCTGTGCGACCGAAACCAAGACCGATGCGGATATCGCGCGGTATGCGCGCGCGTTGGCCGAACTGCAGAGCGCGCCGCTCGCGGCGCGCGGCGCGGCATAAAGGAAAGTTCTCATGCAACCGCATCCATCGCAAGAACCGCTGATATTCGAACTGAGCCGCCCGGGTCGCGGCGCGTACGCGCAGTTTCCGCCGCCGCCCGCGGCGTCGCAGGTCGTACCCGCGCATTTGCGGCGCATGGATGCGCCGCTGTGGCCGGCGGTATCCGAATTACAGGCTGTGCGGCATTTCACACGGCTTTCGCAGCTGAATTTTTCGATCGATACCCATTTTTATCCGTTGGGCTCGTGCACGATGAAATACAATCCGAAGGCCTGCAATACCTACGCGATGTTGCCGGAACTCGTCGGCCGTCACCCGCTCGCGCCGGAATCGCATTCCCAGGGCTACTTGGCGTGCATGTATGAACTACAAGACATGCTCAAGGACATCACCGGCATGCAGGGCGTCAGTTTGACGCCGATGGCGGGTGCGCAAGGCGAGTTCGCCGGTGTGGCGATGATCCGCAGCTATCACCGAGCGCGCGGCGACTTGGCGCGCACTGAAGTCATCGTGCCGGAGGCGGCGCACGGAACGAACCCGGCCACCGCGACGATGTGCGGCTGCAGCGTCAAGGAAATTCCCTGCGACGCGAACGGCGACGTCGAGATCGACGCTCTGCGAGCCGCAGTGGGCCCGAATACCGCGGGCATCATGCTCACCAACCCGTCGACGCTCGGCGTATTCGAACGCAAGATCGGCGAGGTCGCGCGCATCGTTCACGACGCGGGCGGCCTGCTGTATTACGACGGCGCGAATCTCAATGCGATCCTCGGCAAAGTGCGCCCGGGCGACATGGGTTTCGACGTCATACACATGAATCTGCACAAGACGTTTTCGACGCCGCACGGCGGCGGCGGTCCCGGGTCCGGCGCGGTCGGCGTCGGCGAGCGCTTGCTGCCATTCCTGCCGATTCCCATCGTCGGTCGCGACGGCGACCGCTATCGGTGGCTCTCGGAGCGCGATTTGCCGCAATCGATCGGACGATTGTCCGGCTTCATGGGCAACGCGGGCGTCAATCTGCGCGCGTATATCTATATGCGCATGTTGGGCCGCGAGGGGATGGTGCGGGTCGCGGAATTCGCGACGCTCAACGCGAACTATCTCATGAAGCGCTTGCTCGCGGCCGGCTTCGATGCCGCTTATCCGTCGCGCCGCGCCAGTCACGAGTTCATCATTACGCTAAAGCGCCAGCACCGGGATTATCAAGTATCGGCGATGGACGTCGCCAAGCGGCTGTTGGATTATGGATTTCACGCGCCGACGACCTATTTTCCGCTGCTCGTGCCCGAGTGCTTGTTGATCGAGCCGACCGAAACCGAGGCGAAGGAAGACCTCGACCGCTTCTGCGAGGCCATGATCGCGATTTTGCGAGAAATGATACATGAGCCCGAAAAACTGACCTCCGCTCCCCTTACAATGCCGGTGCGGCGGCTCGATGACGTGCGCGCCGCGAAACAACTCGATCTCGCATGGAATCCGGCCGCCAGTGCATGAATTCATTGGATGAACGACAGAGGTAAACCGACCGGAATCACACGCTTGCTGCGCGCGTTCGGCTATTCTCTGCAGGGCTTTCGGCATACGTGGCGCGAGGAGGCGGCGTTTCGGCAGGAAGTGTTGTTGTCTCTCGTGGTCGTACCCGGCGGCCTTTACCTGGGACGTGCCGGTGTCGAACGGGCGTTGCTCGTCAGCCCCATGCTGCTGATCCTGGTCGTCGAAATATTGAATAGCGCCGTCGAGGCCGTCGTCGATCGATCGGGCCCCGAGCGCCATCCGCTCGCGGGCATGGCGAAGGACATGGGGTCGGCCGCCGTGATGCTCAGTTTCTTCTTACTTGGAACCGTGTGGCTGCTGGTCTTGTCAGATCACTGACACGGACTGAATTCAAGACTTAGGAGCGTATTCGCGCTCAAGGATCTGCATGACCCGTTTCACCGCAGTTTGTATTGTTTGGCTGTTCGCGATGGCCGGCGCCTACGCTGCGCCCACGTCCACGTCCACGTCCACGCCCACACCCACACCCACACCCACGCTCACACCCACGCCCACGCCCGTGCCCGTGCCCGTGCCGGTGTCCACGCTGTCGTCCGCGATTTCGCCGACGACTTGGGCGCAGACGCTCGAGCGCATCGCGACCGGTGTCGTGACGATACAAATTGACAGCGCCCGCGCTTTCGATACCGAATGGAATACGACGGCGCAAGCGACGGGATTCGTCATCGACGCAAAACATGGACTCATATTGACGAACCGCCATGTCGTGACGCCCGGACCAGTGACTGCACAGGCTATTTTTCTGAATCGAGAAGAGGTACAGCTCTACCCCGTGTATCGCGATCCGGTGCACGACTTCGGCATCTATCGCTACGACCCCGCGAAACTGCGCTTCATCAAGCCCGCCGAATTGCCGCTCTATCCGGCCGGAGCCGTCATCGGACGCGAGATTCGCGTCGTCGGCAACGACGCGGGCGAGCAGTTGTCGATTTTGGCGGGAACGCTCGCGCGTTTGGATCGAGAGGCGCCCGAATACGGCTACGGCAAGTACAACGACTTCAATACGTTCTATTACCAAGCGGCCTCCAGCACCTCGGGCGGCTCGTCTGGCTCCCCGGTCATCGACATCGAGGGCCGCGTCGTCGCACTGAATGCGGGCGGCGCGACGGGCGCCGCCTCGAGTTTTTATCTGCCGTTGACCGCGGTCGTGCGGGCGCTGACATTCATCGATGCCGGCAAGCCGGTGCCGCGCGGAACGCTCGAGACGGTGTTCAAATACACGCCGTACGACGAACTGAAGCGCCTTGGGCTGGCTGCCGACACCGAAGCGCGCATGCGGCGCGATTTCCCGAAATTGACCGGCATGCTGGTTGTCGATGACGTTCAGCCGGGCTCCCAAGCCGCCGGAAAATTATCGCCCGGCGATATTTTGATCGCGATCGACGGCAAGCCGCTGCCGGAGTTCTTCGCGCTGGAAAAGACGCTCGACGACAATGTCGGCCGGCCGATCGACATCGAGGTCCAGCGCGGCGCCGATACCGTGACGTATACGATCCCGGTACAGGATCTGCACGCGATCACGCCCGACGAATACCTCGAATTCGGCGAAGCGGTCGTTCACACGGTTTCCTATCAAGAGGCGCGCCATTTCGACGTTCCGATCCAAGGTGTCTATGTCGCTAATCCCGGCTATGTGTTCAGCAGCGCCGCGATTCCCCGAGGCGCTCTGATCAGCTCGTTCAACGGCAAGAAGATCGAAAAGTTATCGGATTTCGAGGCGGCCCTTGCGGATTTGGCCGATGGCGCCCGCGCGGCCGTGCGTTACGTGACCATCGAGGATCCGCGTGCGGCGCAGCTCAAGATCATTCACATCGACCGGCGCTGGTTTCCGGCGCGTAAATGCAAACGTGACGACGTACTCGGCACATGGCCTTGCGTGAGCATCGCAGCCGGGCCCGAGGCCTCGCCGGTGAGGCCGGCGGAGACGCAATTTGCCAAGAGCGGCGATCCGCGCATCGATCGTTTGGCGCCATCCCTGGTCACGGTCGGCTTCGACATGCCTTATTCGGTTTCCGGCGTCACCGAAAAGAACTATCACGGTACCGGCTTGATCGTCGATGCGAAGCGCGGCCTCGTCGTCGTCGATCGCAATACCGTGCCGATCGCGATGGGCGATGTGCGCATTACCTTCGGCGGCACCGTCGAGGTGCCGGGCAAAGTCGTCTTCATTCATCCGCTGCACAACCTTGCGATCGTGTCGTACGACCCGACGGCGATCGGCAACACGCCGGTGCGTACCGCCTCCTTCGATACGCGGCAGCTGACATCGGGCGAAGACGTTTGGGTGGTCGGCGAGCGCGCCGATTCGAAGATCATGTCGCAGCGGACACAGGTCGCAAGTCTCGACGTGCTGTCCTTCCCGCTGTCCCGTACCTTGAGATTTCGCGATACCAATCTCGAGGCCGCCAATTTGGTCAATCCACCCGGCGATTTCGACGGCGTCATAGCGAACGCGAAGGGCGATGTGCTCGCGCTCTGGTCGAGCTTTGCGTTCGAGAACCAGCACGATCTCGAGCAGGTCAACCACGGCATCCCGGCGGATATCGTGACGGAGATGATCGATGCGGTCATTGCCAACCGGCCGCTGTATTCGTTCGAGGCGGAATTCGATCTACGATCGCTCGCCGACGCGCGCAAGCTCGGACTGCCCGATGCCTGGGTGCGCCGGTTCGAGGAGCACAATCCGCAGCGCCGGCAGGTGCTGAGCGTCGATCGGCTCGTGGCGGGCTCGCCGGCGGCTCGCTGGCTCGAGCCGGGCGATCTGCTGCTGGCGATCGACGGCAATGTTGTCAATCGCTTTCGAGAGGTCGAACGCGCGGTCCAGAAGTCCGAAGTCACCGTCACGATCTGGCGCGACGGAGCCGAAAAGACCCTGAAACTGGAAACCGTGCCGCTCAACGGCCGTGATATCGATCGCGTCTTGATTTGGGCCGGCGCGACCTTGCAGGCGCCGCATCGAGCCATGGCTGCGCAGCGCGGCATCAACCCTGAGGGCGTGTTCGTGGCGTTCTTTTATTACGGTTCGCCGGCCACGCATTACGGTCTTTACGCGGGACGCCGCATTACCGAAGTCGACGGCCAGCCGACCCCGGATCTCGATGCGTTCATCAAGGCGGTACGCGGCAAGCCCGATCGATCGTCGGTACGGCTCAAGACGATCAGCTGGAACGGGCAAGTCGACGTCATTACGCTGAAGCTGGATAATCACTATTGGCCCGCCTACGAACTCGACCGTCAGAGCGACGGCGGCTGGACCCGAACGCCGATTGATACGCCATAAGAGCCGCGGTGGTCAGAGCTACGCAGACCGAAATCGAAGAAGCCGTCGAGGCGCTGCGTGCCGGGGATTTGGTCGCGTTCCCGACGGAGACTGTCTACGGATTGGGAGCGAATGCGGCCGATCCGGCGGCGGTCGCAAAGATTTTCGAGCTCAAGGGTAGGCCCGCGGACCACCCGGTCATCGTGCACTTGGATAATCCGCGCTATCTGCACCGCTGGGTATCGAGCGTGCCGCCGATAGCCGAGGCGCTGGCCGCCCGGTTCTGGCCCGGCCCCTTGACGTTGATCCTTCCCGTGGCCGGGGACGTCAATCCGCTCGTCACCGGCGGTCAGGACAGCATCGGTATTCGCATACCCTCGCATCCGATCGCGCAACAATTGCTGACGGCCTTCGGCGGCGGCATTGCGGCGCCGTCCGCGAATCGCTACGGCCGCTTGAGTCCGACCAAACCGGAGCACGTGCGCGAGGAGTTCGGCAGCGCGCTGCGGGTCGTTCTGGACGGCGGCGAGTCGCAAATCGGACTCGAGTCGACGATTGTTTCGTGCATCGATAACCTGCCGCGTTTGCTGCGACCGGGCTTTATCACGAGTTCGCAACTCGAGCGGGTCGTCGGAAAACTCGCCGTCGGCGGTGCGGTGCCACGCGCGCCGGGAGATCGGCTCGTGCATTATGCCCCGGCCACGCCCTTGGAGATCGTCGCTGCGGACGATCTCGAGACACGCGCAGGCGATCTGGCGGACCGCGGCGATAAGGTCGCGGTGCTGGCGATGCGGCCGCCGCTGCATGCGCATTTGCGTATGACGTGGATCAATGCCGGCAAAAAGCCCGACGCCTACGCGCATCATCTCTACAATCATTTGCGCACCTTAGATCGCGTCGGTTGCGTGCGGATTCTCGTCCAGTCACCGCCGGCGGATGAGCGCTGGACCGCGGTCATCGACCGCCTACAGAGGGCCAGCGGGCCGCGGGGAGACGAGTCTGCATAATCCCGGGCCTTCGCTCGCAGACAGGGTGGAATTGGACGCGGCCCAGGATCCGTTCGCATTCGAGGCGGTCAGGCATTTGGTCGCGCGTTATGGCTCGCCGCTGCTGATCATCGATGCCGAGCGCGTGCGCCGGCAATTTCGTCTGTTGGCCGCAGCCCTGCCCGGCGTCGATCTGCATTACGCATTGAAGCCGCTGCCGCAAGCCGCGGTCATCAGGACGCTGCACCAAGAGGGCGCGTATTTCGATTTGGCGACCAACGGTGAGGTCGATCTCGTGCGCCGCTTGAGCATCGAAGCCGCGCGTTGCATACACACTCACCCGATCAAACGAGAAGGCGATATTCGAACCGCGTTGGCCTATGGAGTCACGACTTTCGTCGTCGATAATCCCGACGAATTGCGCAAATTCGTCAAATTCCGCAATCGCGCCTCGCTGCTGATCCGGGTCTCGTTTCGCAGCCTCAATGCGGTCTGCGATTTGTCGCGGAAATTCGGCTGCGACCCGGAGGCGGTTGCGCCGCTGTTGTTGCTCGCCGCCGATCTCGGCATCAAGGTCGCCGGCTTGTCGTTTCACGCCGGATCGCAGGCGAGGGGGCCGGCGATGCACGTGCAGGCGATCGATGTCTGCCGCAACGTGATCCGGGACGCACGGACAGCCGGTCACGCGCTCGATGTCCTGGATATCGGCGGCGGGTTCCCGGTGGATTACCTGACGCCCGCGATGCCGATCGATGAGTTCTGCGCGCCGATTCGCACCGCTTTGGGGCAGATCGAATCGACGGTGCGCATCATCGCCGAACCCGGGCGTTTCATCGCCGCGCCATCGGCGGTGGCGGTCGCATCCGTGATGGGCCGCGCCCAGCGCGATGGGCGATGGTGGTACTACCTCGACGATGGGTTGTACGGCTCCTACAGCGGGCAGCTGTTCGATCATGCCAAGTATCCGCTCGAGGCCTTGGGCCGGACGGGCGAGACCCACCCATCGGTGCTCGCGGGGCCCACGTGCGACAGTATCGACATCATCGACGAAGACCTGGACCTCCCCAAACTCGACGTCGGCGATCTGATCCTTGGGCGCGCGATGGGTGCGTACACCTGGGCGACCGCGACGGAATTCAACTTCTTTCCGAAGGCGATCGTGCTCGCACTCGATCGTGGTCGATTGTTGCCGGATCTGGATCGCCCATGAGCTCGAGGCTGAACCGCCGCTTGTCGACCGTGAGCCGCCGCCGTCTGTTGACGATCGGCGGCATCGCCGGCTGCGCAATGAGTCTCGGCTTGTTGGCGAGAGCCGCATCGGACGCGCAGCGCCTCGTGCTCAAGAATCTACAGACGCACGAGGAACTCGACGTCGAGTTTCGCCGCGATCGACGCTTGGTCCCCTCCGCGATGGCACAAATCGAGGCGTTGCTGCGCGACGCTGCAACGGGCGAGCGGCATTCGATCGATTCGGATCTCATCGATGACTTATTCACGCTGGCGTCCGTACTCGGCGTTTCGCCGGTGTTTGACGTCATCAGCGCGTACCGGGCGCGTCAAAGCGAGGCCGCGCGTCCCAGCCTGCACGCGCTGGGGCGCGCGATGGACCTGCGCTTGGTCGGTGTCGATTGCGCCGATCTGGCATCGGCTGCACGAAAGCTCGAGCGAGGCGGTGTGGGCTATTACCGCAGATCGGATTTCGTGCATCTCGACACCGGCGCATGCCGCAGCTGGCGCGGCTGAATGCGCAAGCTCATCCCGGCGCCATGATGACCGGCGCGGCCCACGCTACGGCGATACACGAGATGGTCGAACGGTGTCGCGCCGCCGACAATCCCCGCGCCGTCGTCAAGCTTCACTCCGGTTGGGTCGTCATGGGTGAGCGGCAAGTCTTGCCGGGGTATTGCCTGTTGCTACCGGATCCGGTCGTGCCCCACCTCAATGCGCTTATTTCGAACGCCCGCGTGCAGTTCCTCGCGGATATGGCGCTGATCGGCGACGCCTTGCTCGCGATCACGGGGGCTGTCCGCATCAACTACGCCATGTTCGGAAACGTCGAGCCCGCGCTGCACGCGCACGTGTTTCCCCGCTACGCAGACGAGCCGCATGCACAGCGCACGGCCCAGCCCTGGGCGCTCGACTGGGAGCTGGCCCCGAGCTTCTCCGTCGCGACCCACGGCGATCTGAGGCAGCGCATAGCGACGTGGATCGAATGGAGCGGCGCAAAGGGGGCGCTCGGCGCCTCGGAGAGCGGGTAACATGCCCCTGTCGCCCCCCGCCAAGGGCGTGCTTTGGCTCATTTGCGGCCTCATCTTGCTGATCCTCGCCGTCCCCGGCACGTGGTTGCTCGTCAATGTCTACGATGCGCCGCTGGATCCTCAGGTGCTGGCCGTCCTCGAGCGCAAGTACGACACGATCGCGCCGGCCGAAAACCTGTTCTACGCGCTGCTCGCACTGAATTCCCAAGACGCCGGGGATATCAATGCGCAAGGGCAGCGGCTGTACACCGAGTACCTGAGGCAGAGCGCAGCGCATGCACCAGAGCGCACGTATCGATTTGACTATGACGGCACCTTCGCTCGGCAGCCGTTCGAGGGCAATCAGCAGCTGCTTTGCGGTTCGGCCAAGCCGCAGGAGTACTGCCTCGAGCGTGCGCGTAGCACCCGCAAGGAACTCGAGCAGCTACTGGCGTCGAACCGCCTGCTGCTGGATCGCTACGGGAGTTTGCAACACTATCGCCATCTGCAAGATCCGGTGCACCTCGCGGTCAATTCGCTGATTGTCCAATGGCAGCCGTTTCGGGCCGCAAAGCGCTTGTGGTTGACCGATGTGGCGCTACAAATCGATGCCGGCAACCGTGATGCCGCAATCGACGCGCTGCGCGAGGAAATCGCTTTTACGCGCCGGATGTTGGCCGAACCGGATCTGATCCTCATCGACAAGATGATGCTCGCGGCGAGCCTGCGCGACAGCCTGCGCCTCATCTCCGATCTGATGCGTCAAGTTCCCTTAAGCCAAGCCCAATTTCAGGCGCTGCAGGAGATGAATCCGCCCTTGACGGATGATGAACGGTCCTTAAGTTCCGTGTTTGCGCGAGAGTTCACTGGCTTTGCCGACCTCGCGCAGAGCCTCGGCGATTCGACGTACTCGGCTTTTTCGCCGGGGCTCGCGGGTTCCCTGCAGTCGCGATTCCTCAAAGTTCACGCTACGCTCAATCTCAAGTGGTCGACTGTCGAAAAGACGATTGCCGAGAGCCGCGCATCCTGCGAGAAATTGCCGCGCGAGGAACCAACCTCGAACGGGCGGGCGAAGCTGCCGTTCTATGACTATGTCTACAATCCCATCGGTAAAATCTTGGTCGTGGTGTCTGCGACCAGCGGCCTCGATTTCCTCGAAACGTTCTGTGATTTGGAAGGCATGCGCAGGATCGTCGCACTCCAGGCGATGTTGCGCGCCCGGCAGGTGCCGGACGAGGAGGTCGCCGAGTTCTTGAAGCGGGCCGGGTCGGCGTTTGGAAATCCGTATACCGGCTTACCGATGCAGTGGAATGCGGCCAGCCATGCGCTCACCTTCGAGCCGCTCGCACCGCGCGACGGAGATTATTTTCCTTGGGCCATCTGATCGCAGCGGCGCATCGGCGCATCGGCGCGTAATGAATTAGTATAGGCAAATGGCGCTACTAGAAGCTGCATTATCACAGCCGCCCGGCCGCTCTCCGTGGATGCCGCGGTGGTTGATTTGCAAGGACTGCGACACCGTCTATCGGCGACTCGAATTGACGGCCGGCGAGGCCGCTGTGTGCGCCCGCTGCGGCGCCGTGCTCGAGCGCCATCATTGGTTCGATATCGACGCGCTGACGGCGTTGGTATTGACCGCGCTGATCATGTTCATTCAGGGCAATCTTTGGCCCGTCGCCACGCTGAGCCTGAATGGGCAGGAAATCAGCGCGACTCTCTGGGACATGATCCGCATCATGTGGACTGATCATTCGCGCATTATCGGTGCAATTACGGCCCTAACGCTGTTTTTCTTTCCGCTGCTCAACATGATGGGACTTGGCTGGCTGCTGATGTTTGCGCGCCGCCGCCGGCGTGCGCCCGGATTCCGATTTCTGATGATCGCGATGCATTATTTGGGGCCTTGGACGATGAGCGAGGTGTTCGTGTTGGGCGTGCTCGTGGCGATGGTCAAGGCCAAGTCGTATTTCGACGTCATGCCCGATGCCGGCATATATGCTTATGCGGTTCTGACCGTTCTGATCACGGTGTTTGCCGGCGTCGACCCGCGGCGACTGTGGGACTACGTGGCCGATCATACGCCATGACAGCGCTCCCGCGTGCCCATGAATTGGGGCTCATCGGCTGTCACGTCTGCGGCTTGGTGTGCCGCCAAGCGAGCCGACAGGATTCCGCCTGCCCGCGCTGCGGCTCGGCGTTGGAGCGGCGCAAACCGGACAGTGTGGCGCGTACCTGGGCGCTGCTGATCGCGGCCTTCATCGTCTATATTCCCGCCAACGTTTTGCCGATCATGCGCACGGTGAGCCCGGGCGACATCGACGACAACACGATCCTTACGGGCGTCGTGGAGCTTTGGGACAAGGGTTCGCAGGAACTGGCGATCATCGTGTTCACCGCGAGTATCGTCGTGCCGATGCTCAAATTCCTGGTGCTCGGCACCCTGTTGATTTGTGTCCAACGCGGGTCCAAGTGGGCGCAACCGCAGCGCGCCAGACTCTACCGGCTCATCGAATTGATCGGCCACTGGTCGATGCTCGATGTGTTCGTCGTCGCGATACTGACCGCACTGGTGCGTTTCAGCTTGCTGAGCTCCGTAGAGCCGCTGCCCGGAGTCATTTTTTTCGGACTTACCGTGGTCTTGACGTTGTTCGCGGCCTTGAGCTTTGATCCGCGCATGACCTGGGATGCCAAAGGTAGCGAATGACCGACGAGGCCAAAGCGACCGACAGCGAAGGCGAGGAGTTGCCGCAGCCCGTCGTCCAAAGGCACCG
>OCZU010001208.1_pt1 | contig 17247 bp, 16 predicted proteins | sample 1539001 | NCBI WGS metagenome assembly OCZU01 (sample SAMEA3539306, study PRJEB22396) | soil metagenome | biome: tundra; feature: field; material: soil | place: USA | collected 2010-05 | depth 0.15 m | reverse complement strand
CGTACTTCACCTCTGATCCCTTAGTAGCTAGGAAGTCCGGGCTGTGCGGCACCAAAGTCCCGGTCTCAAGGTTGAACTCGCCGTTGGAGCAGTGGAAGAAGTTGTCGAAGTTGTCGAACTCCTCGTAATCTCTGGCGATACTCTCCAGCTTGCTCGCCCGTTCCAGCGCAGCGTTGATCTTAGAGTTTGACTTCGATGACTGGGCGAACTTGAGGATTTTCTCCTGCGCCTTCTCGTTGTCCGTCAAGGATGCCTCTTCGACAATCAGCCCGATGGCATGCACCATCGCTTGATCCGCCTTGGCGGTCTTGTCTTCAGTCCATAGCCCATCCTTGTACACCAGCCATCCGACAGCTTGCGTGTACAGGAACTCGTCCCCATGCCGATACTCGAACCGCGCTGCGTTGCCGAGGTCGCTGAGATCAAAGATTTGCAGCGTCTTGTTGCGCTTGGTTTCCTTGATCTGTTCTTGCTCCTCCGGCGTGATGGTCAGCATTTTCTCTCGCCGTGCCTTGCGCTCTTCATCGTCCTTGATTACGCGCTCACGCTCCTCGCGATCTGGATGGCGCTTCGAGCAGTTACAGCCGAACTGGTCGCAGGTTTCCACCGCTTCTTCTGCGCCGAAAATCTTGATCAACTCTTCTGCGCTCTCCGTCTTGAAGATGACGCCGTCGTAGCGTCCGAACACTGTGGTAAGGAACGAGACCAAATCACCAATCGTCTTACCATGCCCATCGCAGGATGTCGCGAGGCAACTGAAGCCAATTGTGGAGCCGTCGAAGAAGATGCAGCACGCCGGATAGTCCGGCTTTCCTCGTTCATCGGTGTGGCGGTCGCCTTTATATGGACACGCCTTGAAGAAGTGTTTGCCGTCGTTGTCGCCGATGAACGCAAGTTCAAAATGATCGCAGAAGCAGTCGAAGTCGAAATCTAGATGCACTGGCGCACCTTTGCCGCCGTGATGTTCTTTGACCACATTGCTGTGGCGCTCAACCCAGTCTGCGAGCCACACTGGAAAGTCTGCGATAGGGGAGTCGTCCACAACCTCATAGGTCTTACCGCTTGCCAGAGTCGATCCCGGACCGACGACGTACTTGTCTACGGATTGCAAATCGAACAGGCCCGCGCTGCTACGGTTGCCGAGGGCACGGCTCACGTCCGTTTGGCGAAAATAGATGTGCTCTGCGCCTTTGCCTGCGGACTTGACAACCAGAGTGCGGGGGCACTTCTGACCCGTCGATTCTTCGATCTGTTCACGCAGCCCGACTACATCGCAGTCGAGCATCACGAAACCATCGGGCTTTCCGACAGCGCCGACATTGAACGCCGGGTTCTCTTGATTCCACTGCCGGACGATGTTGATGTCCGTCGTCGCCTTCTTCTGCCATTCAGGCAGGAGGCAACGCTTCTCGTTCGGCTGGACGGGGATGACTGGGATGCCGCGCTCGACGAGCGGGCTTGCGAGTTCTAGGAAAGTAGCCATGACAGACCTCTGCGGTCGCATGGCAATGTCGAATTGTGATTTTCTTTTCTCACTGTCTTGCTTCCTTATGGATTTTTCAGGTTGGGCAAACCCGCCACTGTGCGGGGTGAAAAGTTCTGGGGGACTGGACAGTGAATACAGCCCCCCGATGTCTTAGCGACACCACCCAAAATAGGGTTTCGTAGTCACAAAACCCCAAAGCATTGACTCGATGCTTCTGATACCTAATACCGATTTTTTGGAAAGGCGACGTTTATGCAGAGGACGACTTCCCGCCCCATAGACGAGGATGCCCCGGTGTGCAAGACCGGGGCGGTCGAAAGGACGACAATATGTGTACGTTTAATACTTCATCGGGGTGCGATTGCGCCTGCGAGTGCGACGTCCTTCTGCGGGAGGACCGGGACGCTTGCCCTGTTCACGGAACTAAAGCTCAGCAGGCGAAAGCGCAGGAAGCGCGAGCGCCCCGCAAGGTCTGCGTGGGTCGCACCCAACCTTTGTGGGAATCGCCGTTCGAAAGCACCGCTATCGGCGAAATATGGGAAATGGTGGAACGGATGTACTTCGACGGACGAATCACACGGCAGCAACGGGGTTTTTTCCGATGGGCGGTCCGCAAAGCACAGGAGGCTGAGTCACCTGCGCGATGCAGTCGATGCGCCCAGAGCATAGATGGAGCAGAGGAGTTGTGACCAGCGGCTCATTCCACGTCGGCTCCTTCTCCCAGTCAAGTTCCGCCAGAGGATGCACCTCTTCGTCCGGCTTGACCCGCTGCCAGTGCGGAGCATTGTCGCTCGGCATCCGAACCGAGCGGCGGCATCCGTCCGTTGCTTCTTCGTAGCCGTTTGCTGCCTGTTCTTCTGTGAGCATTGAGCCTAGAAAACGTCGAATTGCATTCGGATGACAGGCAGAACCGCAGGATGAAAGAACCGGGCGATTCATGCTATTTCCAGATCGCTTCCACCTTCTCTGAAACGATAGAGTGGTTCGGTTTCAGGTATCGCAGCGTAGACGCCAAATCCGTGTGACCCATCCAGTCCTGCACCGTGCGCAGATCGACGCCAGCCCACAGCGAGCGGGTCGCGAACGTGGCGCGGAACTTGTGCAGCCAGACTTCGGACTCGTCGATCCCCGCACGCTTCGCAATAGCCTTCGCCATGTCGAGAAAGTTGTACTTCGGTAGACCGTTCTTGGTCGGGAACAGCAGACCACCCTTGCCGCGTTTCACGAGCATCTGCTTGAGCTTGCCCATGAGCGCCTTCGGGACCGGGACGGTGCGTTCCTTGTACATCTTCGGCGTCCAGTTGTGCGCCGGGTTGTGCTTCACGCTCACGGTGCAGTTGGCGAAGTCCAAGCAACGGTCGGTGGCGTAGATCACTTCTTGCTCACGCATCCCGGTCTGCTGGAAGAACTCAAACAGCAAGCGCTCTTCCTCGTCACACGCGACGAAGAACTTGTCGAGCATCTCCTGCTCGTAAATCTCCGGCTCTTCCTCGACAAACTTCGGCCAATCGTGCGCCTTGATCTTCAGGCTCTTGCCTGTGATGTCGTGGTGCTTGAGGAACGACATGAGGTTGGAGAATTTGTTCCAGCAACTACGCGGTGCCTGCTCTTTATCGTCTCGGAGGAACGCGGAAAATTTGATCAGGTCGCCGCGAACGATGTCCTTCATCGGCTTGTTGCCTGTGGATTCGTAGAAGTACTTGAGCGCCACTCGGTACGCCTGATGGGTCTTCTTCTTGCGCCCTGCTTTGATCTCAGACAGGTAGCCGTCGATGGCGGCGTCCAGCATCAGGACGGTGGACTTCGCGACCTTGACCTTCGGCTGCGGCTTCGAGCCTTGCGCGATTTCGATCTGCTTGTTGTACATCGCGATTCTAGCTTCGATGGCGGTGGTTGCGGTGATTGTTTCCCACGTGCTGCCGTACCGGAGGACGTAGGTCGTCCCCATCGGTTCGTTCTTGCTGGCTTTGCGGTATTTGCGGCTGGAGTGTTCTCTTACGTACAGGCTGACCTTCATCGGTAATCCCTCTTGGCTTAATACCGAGGGAACCGGGAAATCCGGGAAAGATTCGTAGCCGAATCTGTAGCCGGGCTTTTTAGGTCTCTTAGTCCTTTAGAATGAATATGGCGGAGAGAGTGGGATTCGATTTACGCCATTTCTAGCAAGTCGTGGTGAATCTTACGGTTAACGATAATACCCTGTGTTTATGCGAGCTTCAAGCACATTCTCGTCTTAGGGTCGGTTGCCTGCGACGACCTCTAACGACCTCCATTGCCCATCAAAACGATATCACTAATATCACCCCCGCCGGGCCGTGCATGGTTGACACTTACAGTCGAACCCGCCGTCATCTTCGCCGTCGATGCCCTGTGAAAGAACAAGCAATAGGCAAGGCAAGAACTACAACGTTGTAGCTTTTCAGTCATCAAGCTCCCTCATGAGACTGTTCTGACTACGGGTGCGTGCTAACCTGCTGCACACCGGGGGCGCCGATGGGCGAGATGCCTGACCAATCCGCCCTCCGGTGGGAAGTGACTCGAGTGCACGCTGAAGCCAATGACCGTTTTCTTGGGAGAACGCAGGCAGCAACCGACCCCAGTGAGGTTCGCCGTGTCGAGCAAATCCTGGCGACCGCGCGTGTGTTTCTGGCGGTTTCGGCTCTAGCTGCGATTTACATGGATCCCACGCAGTTGGGCCGCTCCAGCGCCGCCTACGGTCTGTTCGTCTTCTACCTGGCAAATAGCATCGGGATCTGGATGCTGCTGCTGCGGCAGAGAAAGGCGTCGACGGCTTCGTTTCGTGTCCTGGTGCACGCGGCCGACATTGTGTGGCCGGCCTTCATCTCAGTCTTCGCGGAAGGGTCGAGAAACCCGTTCTTTCTGTACTTCGTTTTTGTGCTGACGGCAGCGGCCTACCGTTGGGGCCTGTGGGAGACGCTGAGCACGGCGGCGGCGGAAGTGGCCTTGCTGTGGGGGGAGAGCTTTGTGCTGTTGCATGTTTGGGCAACACGTGGAGCGAGCCTGCGCTGGCATTTTCTCGCCGGCCTGCAGATCAACGTAAGCGAGTTCGAGCCCAAGCGGCTGTTCATGCTGTCCGTTTATTTGCTGGTGATGGGACTGCTGCTGGGCTACCTCGCGGAGCAGTATAAGTACCTGCGGGCTTATCTGCTGCATCGGCTGAGCCGCAGAGCCGAGGCAGCGGAGCGGGCGCGAGTCGCCAGAGAGTTGCACGATGGTGCGGTGCAGTCCTTGATCGCAGTGGAGATGCAGCTGGATGTCCTTCGGCGTCAGGCCGAGACTTCGCCGATGGTGGTGAGCGGCGAACTTGGCCGGATCCAGGGCCTGCTGCGGGAGGAGGTTCTGAAGCTGCGGGAACTGATGCAGCGGATGAAGTCGATCGACGTGGACGATCGAACATTCCTAAACGTCGTGACCGACACCGTGGAACGTTTTCAGAGGGAGACGGGGATTTCAGCGTGTTTTGTGAGTGACATTGAGAAACTGGAGATGCCGCAGAAGATATGCCGGGAATTGCTGCGGATCGTGCAGGAGGGGTTGGTTAACGTGCGCAAGCACAGCGGCGCACACCAAGTGCGGGTGTGTCTGAGTTCGAGTCCCAGCCATTGGAGCCTATCTATCGAGGATGACGGCAAAGGCTTCCCGCTTGACCAGTTGGGCAAGGGACCGATGATCATCAAAGAACGAGTTGGTTCAATTGCTGGCGAACTCACCGTGGCATCGAATCCCGGTTTGGGGACTCGCCTGAAAATCAAGGTTCCGAAGGATGGAGAAGTTTCCGATGAAATGTTGCAGGCGGGCATGAAATTTCGCGCTGGCAACCTCCTCCTGATGTGCATGCTCTGCGGCGTTCTCACTGGATTGGCGGCCGCACTCTGGAGCAAGAATGCCGCCATCGCTTGGGCCGCGCTCATCCTCGGCGCGTTCCTTCCCTATTCCGCCGTCTCCTTTCGCCGCCGACATAAGGAACGCAATGGACGTGGATGATCGAACATTACTTGATCGGCGCAAGTCCCCTGTTTACAGCACTATGGCCATTTGAAGAACGGTGTGCGCGAAGATGCCTTCCCAGAATATCCTCTTTACTTCGCGCACCACAATGTGCCAGATCGAGTCGAGGCAACATTTTTTTTATTGCTGGATGAACCTTTTGACCCGCAAACCCGAATAACAGAATGGAGAAGCCGATTGGCTGACGACCGAGAGATTTGGAAGAGGATCTCGCAGGGAGACGCCGATTCGTTCGACGCATTTTACCGGGAGAATGCGCCCCGGCTACAGCTGTTTGTGCTCCGGGTCACCGGCGATCGTCAGGCGGCCGAAGACATTGTGCAAGAAATGTTCACTCAGATATGGAGTCGGCCGAACGGGTTTCAGCCAGAGCGCGGGACTCTTCGTGCCTATCTCTACGGGATTGCGGGAAAGCGTGCCGCGGATTGGTGGCGAAAGCAAGATCCTTCGGATCGTGCGAGTGAGGATCAAGTGAGCGTTTGCCAGACCGAAACCGTTTCGATCGTGGGCGACGCATTCCAGCGGCTCCCAGAGGAACAACGAAAATTGCTGTGGTTAAGAGAAGTAGAAGGGCGATCCTACACGGATCTCGCAATGATTCTAGAAATACGTGTCGGAACGGTGAGGTCACGATTGTTTGCGGCGCGGGAAGCGTTGCGAAGGATCTGGCTGGACTCGCGGTAAGCTCGAAGGAGGGGTGCATGTCGAGCAGCACTAGACAAATCATGAAGTGCGACAAAGCAGCAGAGTTTGTCTCCGCCCTTTGCGACGGTGAAAGCATTTCACCCGAGGCGGCGGAGCACGTTGGCGCGTGCGAGACCTGCCAAGCGCGCTTGAAGGAATACGGACAGATTGGGACGGCATTGCGCCGTGTGGCGAGCTTGGAATCGCCGGCAGAAGCGAGAGCACGGACCTGGGAGACAAGGCAGAGGACTGAATCGAGTTGGTGGGAGAAAGGATGGACGTTGTTGTCGCCGCTGCCGCTGGTCGCCTGGCTTTACGCCTCGATCCTCGCCGGCCTTTTCCTGCAGTGGGTCCACGATCCGAATTTCTCGCATGGTTTTTTCGTCCCACTCTTTGCTTTGTTTGTTCTGTGGCAAGACCGCAAGAAACTGAAATCAATTGCGTCGGCACCATCATGGGCTGGTCTCCCGCTGGTGGTGCTGAGCCTGCTTGTGTTAGTTCTGGGAGCCTTCGGCGCGGAATTGTTTCTCTCACGGGTGTCGCTGCTGATGCTACTAGCGGGTCTGATAATTCTGTTTCAGGGATGGACGTTCTTTCGCGCGGTCCTGTTCCCCTGGGCGTTCCTGTTTTTGATGATCCCCATTCCAACCATCATCTTCAACCACCTCACTTTCCCGTTGCAGTTGCTGGCCGCAAAGTTAGCCACTATACCGCTGGAACTGGTCAGAGTACCCGTGTTGCTTCAGGGGAGTGTGATCGGACTGGCTGATACGTCATTAGATGTCGTGGACGCGTGCAGCGGTATCCGGTCGCTTCTTACCCTGATCACGCTGGCCATCATGTACGGGTACCTAAAAGAGACCCGGAATTGGGTGCGCGTAGTTCTGGCATGTTCAGCGGTGCCTATCGCAGTTGTGGCGAACAGCTTTCGCGTTTTTTGCACGGGGTTATTGGTGCAGAAGTGGGGTCCGGACAAAGCAGGGGGAACTTTCCATACCCTTGAGGGATACCTGATCTTTGTGGTCGCATTGGTCATGCTGTTTGCTGTGCACCGCGTGATCTCTCTCATCTGGAAGAGCAGTGCGAAGGTACCGCGCTATCTTGCTCACATAGAAGAGCAACTCGGGGGCAAAGTCCGCATGAAGGCCGAGCCACTTCGCTTCGGGATTACGATTGTGCTCATGTTGTCCACGGCGCTCGGCCTGCGCACCCGAAAAGAGATCATTCCGAATTACGATCCTCCGAGTTCCCTACCTTCTCAAATTGATGGGTGGAAGGGAACCGATGGCGTTCTCGACCCGGACACACTTCGCGTCCTTGGGCACGGCGAGTTTCTGGTACGCCAATACCAAAATGCGAGCCAGCCGCAACCATGGTTCAATCTCTACATTGCGTACTTTCCGACGCAAAAGGCAGGCGACACGATCCATTCACCGGACCACTGCCTGCCGGGAGGGGGATGGATTCCTATTTCGCGCGAAGTGGTTTGGCTCACGCGCCCCGATGGATCTTCGTTCCCCGTCAACCGATACGTGGTTTCAAAATTGGGAGAGCGGCAACTCGTGTTGTATTGGTTTCAAGCCCACGGACGCGAGGTTGCGAGCGAGTACCAGGCCAAATACTATCTCGTGTCCGATTCGATTCACATGAAGCGCAGTGACGGCGGGCTGGTGCGTCTGATGACTCCGATGCTCGACGGTGAGTCTCCCGAGGCTGCCCAGGCGCGCATGATGAAGCTTGGGTCGCAGTTTCTTCCGCTGCTCGACCGTTGCATTCCACATTGATCCGTCAGGCAATCGGTTGGCTGCATTCCTCTACCTCTTGAAGTACATCCATGCGACAAGCGCCAGCAAGACAATCGCGACGATCCAGAGGGACGAACTGCTCATGGCTGTTTTCTTGGCCATTAACGTATTTTAAGCCCGACATCGGGAAGGATGCAGCGTAGGAGTTCTCTCGCTCGGTCACGATCTGCCATAATCTCCCCCATGTGCGGACGCTATCGACTCTCGCGGAGAAAGCAGCTCGTCGAAGAGTATTTCGACAGCTCGGGAGAAGAAGACTGGACTCCTCGCTACAACGTTGCCCCGACTCAGCCCGTCCCGATCATTCGTCAGAACCCGAAGGAACCTCGCCGCGAATTGTCGCTGGTGCGTTGGGGGCTCATTCCCTGGTGGGCGAAAGACTCGTCTGGCGCGGCCATGATGATTAACGCAAGATCGGAGACAGCGGCCACGAAGCCAGCATTCCGCGATGCTCTGAAATTCCGCCGATGCCTGATTCCCGCAGATGGGTTTTACGAGTGGCAGAAAACGGGCAAAACCAAACAGCCGTACTGCTTTGAAGTGAACGACGGGCAGTTGTTCGCATTTGCAGGGTTGTGGGAAACCTGGAAAGACCCAAATCGGACGATAGTAGAGACGTGCTCGATCTTGACAACGAAGCCGAATGCCTTAACCTCGACCGTCCATGATCGAATGCCCGTTATCCTCGATCCCGATTGCTACGATCTGTGGCTTGATCCGGGAATGACCAATGTAGATGCGGTGTCGGACATGTTGAAGCCGTTCGATGCCCGACTAATGCGGAGCTATCCTGTGAGCGCCCGGATCAATCACGTGGCGAACGACGATCCAGAATGTCTTCGACCGTGGAATTCGCCCAGATTCAGGATCGGCTCTTCTTGTAGCGGGACTGTGGGGCTACGCGCACGCACCCAGTGGCACGTCGGAGCCATGCCCGGCAGAGATGTCAACGTCTTGCTTCGTTGATTTTCGCCAAACCACAAATCTCGGACGAAACTACATCAGGGAGACCTTTGTCCCTAACTATCTGGCAGTCCCCCAGATTGCGGAGCGAGTACTTGCTGAGGCGTCTTGACAGGCGCGCTGACTTCGGGGGGCATCGAGAGGAACATCACGCGCCCGGCCACCTCCTCAGAGAATTCGGGTCCATTCCTTTCCAAAGAGAGTCGAATACCCTCTGTCTGTCGTTCAGCAGGTACTTTACCCAGGGCGCAGTTCACTTGCAGCACCGCGGCCCTTGATGCTCCCGACAACGGCAAGAGGCGGATACGGAATACCGCGATACCTCCGGTTGGCATGGGGCCAGTGGACATCCCCAAATGTTTGGGCCCTAACGGGGGGGTGCCGAATGCCCGTCTACCAACCATGAGCGAACCCGGCGAGATACCGTACGACTCAAAGCTAACGAGTTGACTCACCGTCCAGACACCCGTCTCGAGCACAGCTCCGTTTGCCGACTCGTGACTAAAAGTACCGGCCGCCGTGACCGACTTGCCTTGCGTGCTGAACGTGCCTGCACCGCTCACCTGGTAGCTATCGCCGTTTGCTGACTTGACCACGGCCGGGCAGGTGTCAGAGTCACCGCAAAGAAAACCCGAAGCCACCAAGAAAGTGTAGTTCGCAGAGCTGCTTTGCGCTCTGGACGGACCAGCACACAGAAATATGGCTAGGATCAGTACGGCAACCCACGTGACAAGTAGAGTCGAAAATGCGTTTTGCTTTGACATGACGTCCTCCCCTGCCAGGGCAGTTGGGAACTTGGTCAGAATACATTCAGACTGAGCTGCTCACCGGAGTAGCTTTCGGCTTTCCAACGCAGATCCGAAAAGGGAAAATAGATATTCGCGAGAATTTCTGGTTTCAGTTTTCGACCGACCGCTAACTAACAGATGGCCGAGCACCTCGGTGAGCACGGAGCGGGACGGCCATCGACCGATGGCCGCCCGCTGGATACGAAGACCGCCACGACACCCCGAGGCTCACGAGCAGCGGGCTATGGTGTCCGTACGAAGCCGTGTAGCACGTAGTTTACGTCATGCCATCGTCCAGCGATGACCCCCTGCGCGTTGATGGCTTCGCCGGCCGCGCCAATGTCGGTGCCTGGGACCGCGAGCTGGCCCGGAATATCAAACGTAGTGGCTTTACCGTTGGCTGCGCTGACGAAGGGGTGAGTCTCAGCGTTGTCGTCAACAATGAAACCCGTTGTCGCCCCCTCCAGGTTAACGACGGTCGGGAAAGTACCTTCCGCGTAAATACCTTGATAGAGGCCTGTGCCTGCTCCCGGAGCTTCAAACGCGGTGAACACTCCGTCGGGGGTGCGCAGAAAACCGTGGCTCGTGTAGTTCGTATCAAGGTAGTATCCTGCGACCACCGCGAGATCGTTGATGCCGTAGGGGATGGTGCCGAAGGCGCTGCCCACCGCGCCGGGAGCGTCGAAGGTCGTGATCTTGCCGTCGGGTTTGCGCACAAAACCGTGGTTGACGTAGTTCCCGTCAGTGTAGTATCCCGCGACCACCGCAAGATCGTTAATACCCCCCGGAGTTGTGCCTTGATAGGCCCCTGTGCCCGCTTCTAGAACGTCGAAGGTCGTGATCTTGCCGTCGGGTGTGCGCACAAAACCGTGGCTCACGTTGTTTGTGTCAATGTAGTTTCCCGCGATCACTTCGAAAAGAGTGATGCTCACGGGATACGTGCCCTGGTAAGCGCCCGTGCCCGCTTCTAAAACGTCGAAGGTCGTGATCTTGCCGTGGGGAGTGCGCAGGAAGCCGTGGCCCACGTTGTTTGTGTCAATATCGTATCCCGCGACCACTCCGAGATCATTGATCGAGTCGGGGCAGGTGCACCCCACGACTGGGTTAGCGCCGGGAACGTCAAAATCAGTGAATTGACCGGGAGTGCCCACGAAGCCGTGAGTCCCGTTGTTGTTATCCGTGACGGATCCCGTGATTGTGCCCCACAAATTGATACCCGCGGGCGCAGTGCCCTCGTAGGCGCCCGTGCCCGAATTTGGCGCGTCGAACTTGATGATTCGTTGTGCATGAGCCTGAACCGCCAGCGCGGCAAATAGGGTCAGCGCGGTAAACACAGGCAAACTTCTGACTTTCTGGCACAGCTTTGTATTGGGATGCATAGTATTCTCATTTCCTCCCGGAATTTCTGAATTTGGATGTCTCATTTCTTTTTCGATGTGTTTCATGACCGCCTCCTGATCACTTGCGCCAATAGCGCCCTTCACTCATTAACGCGACATCCGGCAGAAAACGGGGTCATGGGCCGAGGAAAAGGCTCAAATCGAGGGAATCGGAGCCCTAAACGCGAGAAGGGATGCTCCTGCCGTCTTGCCGTTTAAGTCAGGTTGCGCGGCCAGAACTGGGGTAGAATGGCAGGCCAGTTGGTGGCGCGGGGGCACGGGCAATGGATCAGCCAGACCGGGAGGATGTGACGATCCTTCTGGCGGAATTAACGAAGGGCAATAAAGAGGCGGCCTCCAAGCTGATTCCCTTGGTGTATGACGAGCTACGCCGACTCGCCGGCAGCTACATGCGGCGGGAACGTAGCGACCATACGCTGCAAGCCACTGCTCTAGTCCACGAAGCCTACCTAAAGCTGGTCGAACAGCGCTCGGTTGACTGGCAAAGCCGTGCCCATTTTTTCGGGATTGCGGCCCAAGTCATGCGCAGAATCCTGGTCGATCATGCCCGCAAGCATCTCCGCGAGAAGCGCGGCGGTGCAGAACGGGCGGTTCCGATTGATGAGGCTTTGGTATTCGCTCCCGAGCAGTCGCTGGACCTCATGAAGTTGGACCAGGCCTTGGAGCGACTGACCAAACTCGATCCGCGTCAGGGCAAGATCGTGGAACTGCGATTTTTTGGGGGATTAACAGTAGAACAGACAGCCGAACTGCTGGGGATCTCACCGAAGACGGTGAAGCGGGATTGGTCGATCGCTAAGGCCTGGCTGTACAGCGAAGTGAGGCAGACGGATGGGGATGTCCCCGGAGCAATGGGACCGCGTTAAGGACCTGTACGAAGAGGCGCTGGAGTGTGATTCCGCCCAACGTGCCGATTTTCTGCAGAGAAATACTACGGATGAGGTCGTGCGCGCCGAAGTCCGCCGGCTCCTGACGGGACATGACAACGCAGGAAGCTTTCTCTCCACGCCTGCGCTGGGCAACTTTCCGCTGGAGGCCGAAGCCCCGACACCGATTCAGAGGCTTTCTGAGGGGCAAGTGCTAGCGGGACGATTCCGCATTGTGCAGTTCATCGCCGGTGGCGGGATGGGCGTGGTCTACAAGGCTGAGGACAGCCGGCTGCGGCGTTTCGTTGCCCTCAAATTCCTTCCCGACGCAGTGGCCAAAGACTCTCAGGCTCTGGCTCGTTTCCAGCGCGAAGCGCAGGCAGCCAGCGCCCTCAATCATCCTAATATCTGTACGATCTATGACATTGGCGAGCAGGACGGGCAAGCGTTCATCGCCATGGAGTTTCTGGACGGCGTAACGTTGAAGCACCGCATCGCCGGGCGCCCGCTGGACACTGAGTTGGTTCTGTCGCTCGCGATCGAGATTGCCGATGCCCTCGATGCCGCGCATTCCGAAGGCATTATCCACAGGGACATCAAGCCGGCGAACATCTTCTTAACCAAGCGTAGCCATGCCAAGGTTCTCGACTTTGGGTTAGCGAAAGTCTCGCTGAAGCCGGAAAGCATTGCCCTGAGCACCCCGACCATTGGGTCAGAGGGACATCTGACGACTCCCGGCAGTGCGATGGGAACCGTCGCTTACATGTCCCCGGAGCAGGTTCGAGGAAAGGAGCTGGACGTTCGTACAGACCTCTTCTCGTTCGGCGCGGTCCTGTACGAGATGTGTACGGGAACCTTGCCGTTTCGAGGCGACACTTCGGCGTTGATCTTCAAAGCCATTCTCGACGCGGCTCCCACCCCTGCAGTGCGGCTGAACCCTGACCTCCCACCCAAGCTAGAGGACATTATCAATAAGGCTCTGGAGAAGGCCCGGGAATTGCGTTATCAGCACGCGTCGGAGATGCGGGCCGATCTGCAGCGGCTAAGGCGTGAGACTGACTCCGGCCGCCAAGTCCCGAAAGTAAGCGCCGAACTAGGAGCCTCGGCACCCTCAGTTGGTCGGCCCACGCAGACCACCAGCAGTTCGGCGGTGGTGGGCGCAGCACGCCAGCACCGGTTGGGCATTGGCATCACCAACGTAATCGTCGTTTTGCTCGTGGCAGCAGCCGCCTATGGCGTCTACGTTTTGCGTTCCCCCAGCCGGCCTGTTCCGTTTCAAAACTTCTCCGTCAACAAAGTTATAGAGACCGGCAAGTCCACGCTGGTCTCCATCTCTCCCGATGGCAAATACATTTTGAATGTCTTGGAGGAAAACGATCAGGAGAGTCTTTGGTTGTGGAACATTCCGACCAACAGCAATAGTCAGGTCATGCCTCCCGGGCAGTTGCGATACGACTCTATACAGTTCTCTCCCGATGGAAACTACCTCTATCTTGTGCGCGGGGACCTGGGCGTATTGGGCGCTTCACTGAGGTATCTTTATCGAGCGCCAGTCCTTGGCGGCACTCCGCAAAAACTCGTCACTGATATGAATAGTCACATCACGTTTTCTCCCAACGGCCGCAGCTTTGCATATTCCGTGAATAGCAACCCGGAAATGGGCAAGTTCCGCTTGGTGATTTATTCTCTTGAAACCGGCGAAGGGAAAACGTTGATCCTTGGTACTTCAAATCAATTCTTGGCTGACCCCGCCTGGTCGCCGGACGGCAAAACGATCGTGTGCGTGACCAATCAACAAGCAGATGCCTTCAGCGGCTTGGTGGCGGTCGACGCAATCACTGGCAAGAAAAGTCTTATCTTTGAGTCCAAAGACGGGTTTCTGAGTAAACCCGTGTGGCTGCCCAATGGCAGCGGTTTGCTTGCCCTATCGTGGGACAAAGAAACCAGCTACGCGCGCCATCGAATCGTAGAAATCTCATATCCGGACGGGACGGCCAGAGCGGTAACACACGACATAAACGACTATTCCGACCTCAGTCTGGCCGCAGATGGACACACGTTGGCGACCGTCCTCCAACAAAGCCACTACGACCTCTTCGTGGCGCCCGCATCGCCCTTGGGCAGCGGGCAAGTTGAACAACTCACCTCCGGTGCCCACGTCGCTGACTTTTCCTGGACAACAGATGGGCAAATGATTTTCAGTCAGAATTGGGCCCTGAACCTTTTCAATCTTGAATCCCACAACAAGACGCCGCTCACCTCACAACAACAGGACGGCTACCGATCCCAGCCTTCTGCTTGCGCCAGTGGTCGTTACGTTGTGTTCACATATGGCCTCCACGGGATCGCGAAAACGGTAACAATCTGGCGAATGGACGCTGGCGGCGGGAACCTCAAACAACTCAGTGACGGCACAAATGATCGATTTGCGGTCTGCTCACGCGATGGGAAATGGGTGCTTTACTCGGACCTACCCAACGGCGGAAAGCTAGCCAAGGTGCCTTTGGACGGAGGGAAGCCGGAAAGACTCTCTGAGCTTCCGGCACGCGGATTCGACATATCTCCAGACGGCAACCTGGTAGCTCTTGCAACCTTTGTGTCTCCCGGCAGCCCCAAGAATCGGCTAGCATTGGTCCCAGTCGATTCTCCCCGGAACCCGAAACTTCTGGACCAGCAACGCCCAGTCGAGGAGCGTACTATCCGCTTCACCCACGATGGCAAAGCGGTCGTTTATCCGTTCCGCGACCAGAACGCTGAAAACCTCTGGCTCCAACCTCTCGACGGTTCAGCGGGAAAGCAGATCACCAACTTCAAGTCGGAACGGATCATGGACTTTCACTGGTCCTTCGACGGCGGCAAGCTAGGCATGATCCGCGGGCATACCGATTCGGATGTTGTACTCCTGCAAGAGTCCAAACCGTAAGACGTGTGAAGGCTTTCGCACCCTCTGGAAAGACGCCGACCCCGACCTCCCCATCCTGAAGCAAGCCAAGTCGGAGTACGTGAAGTTGCAATAGCTGTCCGGGCTATCATGTTGTTGGTGGAAGCAGGAGGGCTTCAATGCGGCGAGAACGGGCGCTGAAGGTTGTGCTGGTCGTGTTGGGATTGCTGTTTTCCGCTGGCGTTTATCCTTTGGTGATGATGGTCAAGCAAGACCCCGCGTTGGCGATGATGATGAGCCTATACGCCACGCTCGGCATTTTCCTGCTGCTGGCTGCCCGTAACCCATCTGAGCATCGCAGCCTTATCGCCTTCACGGCATGGTCGAGCTTTGCCCACGCGGTGCTTATGGCTGTGCAGGCATTTCTTCATTTCATCCCACGCAGAGAACTGGTGGGCGTGGCTTTCTTCGTTGTCATCGGCGTAGTGTTGATCGCGCTGGCTCCGGCGAAGCAGTCAGGCGACCGGGTATCGGCAGCCGTTGCGTGAGGCTCGAAGGCTGGGGAAAACCTGACTGTCCCATCCTGAAGCAACCCAAAGCCGAGTAGGGGCGCTGAGAAGGCCGCATTGGTCGGCAGTGTGCAAATAGGACTTTCAGGCAAGGTAATAGCACGCTTATGGTTGCCCGAGCGGGCATCCAGGCTCGTAGTTGGTCATGTCGCAGAATCGACCAAGCGTGCAACCCAAAGGGCATTCACCAAGGTCAGTTAGGAAGTTGATGAAAGAATGCCGCCAGCGACTACAGATAGTGACCGGGGGGGTCGCCCCGCCGTAATACTTGAAGCCCTTGACGTTCGGGTTAGTGCACCTTTGAATCATGCCCGCCCAAGAGAGATATGTACGTGACGGGTTTGCTATGGCGCTGTGCCAACGGTAGATTCCAGGGTATCCCCATAGCGAAAGGCTCCTCATCTGAGCGATTTCTTCAACGGGCGGGCCCGGTCAGCGCCTGGCCCGATTTCTCTCACATGCTGGACAGGGCAAGTGTGGCCTGTCAGCACATTCATGTCCCGGATAGAGAATCTCGTAACCGCGCCTCTCTAGCTCTAATGCGAGTTCCGTGTCTGTCACTTCGCTAAACTTTCGGCTCGTCCGGTAGTGCCACCGTCCATTCCGCTTGTACCCGAATCGACCATGACCAAAATCAATGGGGGATTTTGCAGTGCCAAGATTGGGGAGGGATTGCATCGTTGAGACTCCTAAAACAGTCTTAATACCAATTGGATGGGCTCGCAACGGATAAGGAAAGCACGGGAGGTCATGTACTTTGGTCATGTCGGGCGTCCGGTGACCCTACTGCTTTTTCGGAGTGAACGTCTCACCACACCGCGCGGGCACTCCATGTGTCTTGGGATGGCTCTGACGTGGGCGTTGGGTCAGGCGTGAAAGGCGTTGGCTCCGGTGCGGGCTCGACCTCAAGGGCTTGATGGTAGCCATGACCGCGATACCCTTTCTTGCGAGGCCCGGCATCGTGACCCCTCGTCCTTGCATCCTGAGTCGGGCTTGTCCCGATTATGCAGCGTGGTCAGCGGGTGCCATACTGCTGAAGCGGGGGTAGCTCGCGTCCGAGATACAGCGTTGCCCGATTCCCCCTCACTGCCCTCGCCACCTACGCCGTACCTAAATAGGGTGGTGCGGATGGTACAGCACGAGAAGGCCCTGGCGCTGACCACCTTCTGTAAGAATCGGGCGACACCCCCACCACCCTATCTGTACGAGACGGGCGCCCCCGATTACTCGTGAATCTCAATCCCCACGAGCGAAGCAGCGGTGTTCCCGACGGTGGATTCTACGAGGCCAGGCCATGCTCGCCGCCAGGGTGGACCCCCGCTGGGGTAGCCGCGGTGCCACCTTCGGGTAGAGGTGGGTAGGTTCTTTTAGATGGGTACCTTCGCCCTTTATTCCCCGCGCAATCTCCCCAAGCAATGCCCATTTCTGCGATTCCTAGCGTGCTAGACAGGCGATTTCCCTGGGATGCCTAACAGGGGTCGCAAAAATGTAGATTACCCACCTCCCCGAGTGTCCTGAGAGCGGCTTTGCGTAGAATAGGGCGTTTTCTGGAAAAACTCCCCCGTTGCAAAGAATGTCAGCAGCCTGTCGCCAAAGACGTAGAAGTAACCCTCCGCTCTGGGAAGAAATTCAAACTGGTAGACAAGTTCGCAGAAAAGCACCGCACTAACGTAGGGCTGAATGCGCGACGGTTTGAACTGGAAGAAGTTACGCAGGCTTAACAGCCCGTGGCAGAACTACGGAAAATGCGCGAGCGGTGACGAGGTGTGCGGCACC
>OCZU010001207.1_pt1 | contig 17253 bp, 16 predicted proteins | sample 1539001 | NCBI WGS metagenome assembly OCZU01 (sample SAMEA3539306, study PRJEB22396) | soil metagenome | biome: tundra; feature: field; material: soil | place: USA | collected 2010-05 | depth 0.15 m | reverse complement strand
GATCGCCTGCCATGTTCTCGGTCTGGCTCGCGCGAATGACGGTCGCTTCGTACCAGTGATTGATGGTGGCCATGATTCGGCTGGTCAGTGGCCGCTCGACGTCGCAGAACAGGATCACGCGCAGCTGGTCGGTCTTGTTCTCGGCCCAGTGCATATACGTCTCGTCGAAGATGACCGCTTCGCCATCGCGCCAGTGGTACGGCTCGCCGTCGACGAAGATGCGGCACTTTTCAGAATTCGGCGTAGATAGTCCCAGGTGATAGCGCAGCGATCCCGCGAACGGATCGCGGTGCTTGCCCAAGTCGCCTCCGGCCGGCAGGAGCGCGAACATCGCCGCATTGACCGAGGGAATCGACTGCACCAGCGCGGCTGTTTTCGGGCAGAGCGCCACTGCCGAAGGCAGCGGATCGTCGTACCACTTCACGTAGAAACGCTTCCAGCCGCGCCGGTAGAACGAATTGAATCCGAGGTCGTTGTATTTCGCCGCGGCGCGAATATGACCGTCGTCGAAGAGCTGCATCGCCTCCTCGCGCAACATCTGCCAGTTGTCGCTCAACGCTTTCAGGTCCGGAAATGCCTCGACGTCGACATAGGGCCGGTTCGGCACAGCAGAGAAAAAATACATCAGCACGTTGTACGGCGCCATGAACGTCGAGTGGTCGGTGAGCTGGCGAAAAAACCCATGCCGGATACGACCACGATAGTGGACGTAGATCGCCGACGCCGCGAACGTGTAGAGGATGAAAAACTTCGGCGCCAGCAAGTTTGGAAGGTGCTCGAGCATGTCGATAGTTCCTTCGGAGCCGTTATTATAGGCCCAGGGCCCGATGCAACGCTTCGGGACTCCGGGCAAAGCGCCAACGGGCACTGGAAGCCGAAACGAGTTCCACGCTACAGGCGCGCTACTTACTCGGGCCGGCGTTCTTCCAACGCCGATGTACCCAGTACCACTGCTCCGGGTGCCTGAGGATCAGGCGCTCAAGCACAGCGTTGTAGGCGCGCGTAGTGAGTCGGATCTCCTCGCCCACGTTTTCGCGCTCGACCGGTGGGACCGCATCCTCGAAGCGCCACACGTGTCGACCGTCGGGTTCGCGCCAGCCCGCGGCAGGCACCACTGGAGCGCCGGTCGAGAGCGCGATAATGGCCAGACTCTTGAAGGTCCACGCGGGATGTCCAAAGAATTCAGTTTCGATCCCATCGGGGGGCCCCGCGTGCTGGTCGAACGGAAAAACGACGATGTCGCCGGCGGCGAGACGCTCGAGGATGGCATCCAGCGACCCGCGCTTGGACAGGACGCCGAACCCAGCGCGCCGAAAGCGCCGCGTCACCAGGGCATCCAGCCATCGCGGCTTGATGGCGCGGCGGACGAAATGAAGGCGATTGCGCATGTGCGGGTAATTGCCGAGGACTGCGACGGTCGCCACCTCGAAGTTGCCGAAGTGGCCGGTCAGCATCAGGGCGCCTTTGCCATGGTCGAGCGCCCGATCGAGCGCCTCGACGTTCTCCAGGCGCGCCGACGCGCGTCGACGCTCCGCCGACATCCACCGAAAGCGCACCAGCTCCGTGAATAGACGCCACAAGTGAGCGTAATGCGCTTGCGCCAGCCGCTCGATTTCGATCGCCGGCACCGAGGCACCGAAGACCCGACGCAGGTTGCCGAGTATCACGCCCCGACGAAACGGGAGGACGTGGTACAGCACCTTTCCCGCCAGCGACGCTTCTGCATGGGCGGGGATCGCCAGCACGACCGCCGACGCGCTGCCCCGGTCGTGCGTCAGCGAAACAGCGATGGTGCGAATCCGATGCCGGTCGAGCAGCGCCTGCGCTTTCGGCCCGCAGACGATTTGCGGCGCGCCATAGCCGTCGCGCGCCACCGCGAATTCCGCCGGCTCGATCTGTCCCAGCGAGAGCTCGCGCGGGAACAATTTGACGCAGGCTTCCTTGGCAGCAAACCGCGCCGCGAGACTCGCCGCGCGTCCGGTGCCCACACCGCTGTCGGCGAGCTCCTGCGCGGAAAAGATCTTGGTCAGATCTCCTTCGGGCGTTTCGACCAGCAGCCGCTCGATGCGCGAGATCTCCACGCTGTCGACCCCACAGCGGGTCGCGGTTTCCGCGGCACGTGCGCCAGGCGACGCTGCGGAGTCGTTCTCGGCGTCGGCGGCGTCCGCCATCATGCTATGCCGCGCGAACAAGAAGCGCCGCGTTGGTTCCCGCAAAACCGCGGGAGAGAATAAGCGCGACATTGCTGCGGGGCGCCTGCGCGGCCTGCGACACGTGCAGCCCCGCGCAAGCCGGGTCGAGATTATCCAACGTCGCCACGCCGGGAACGATGCGCTCGCGCAGGGCAGCGAGCGCGATGACGGCCTCGATGATACCTGCCGCGGCGATCAGATGACCGATCGCCCATTTGAACGCGGTCACCGGCGGCGCATTTTCTGCGGTCCCGAAGCAGGCTCGAATCGCTGCCGCTTCCGACGCATCGGATTGCGGCGTTCCATTGCCGTGCGCGACGATCATGCCAACCTCGCGCGGCGCGAGTGCCGCGTCGTCCAGCGCCGCCGCAATGGCGCGCGCAAGGCCGTCGCCGTCGTCGCGAATGGCGAGCAGCCCCACGGCCTCGGTGGCATAGCCGCCGCCGAGCACTTCCCCAAGAACCGTCGCGTTCCGCTCCGCGGCGGAGCGCTCGGTCTCGAGCGAGAACGCACCCGCACCCTCGCCGAAAATGCTGCCGTTTCGGGCAAGGTCGAACGGCCGGATGGCGTCTCGCGACAGCAGTCCGCACTGCTGGTAGGACAGCACGAGCTGCGGCTCGATCGGCGCGTCGTGCCCGACCGCGACCACACGATCGGCCTCGCCCTGGCGCAATGCCTCCGCGCCCTCGATGACTGCCAGCGTGCCGCCGGCGCTGTGATTGGTGATGCAGGCGTTGCTGCCTTTCAGGTTGTACTTGATGCCGACGTGACAGAGGACGTTGTTGGGCAGCGTGCGCAGCAGCCACATCGGATTGACCGCGCTGCCCAGCTCGCGACCGAACGCCTCGAGATCGTTGTGCGATTCGCTCATCAGCGGAAAATATTCGTACTGCGAGCTGTACGAGCCGCCGCCGGAGCCCACGTAAACGCCGCTGCGATCGGAAAACGCCGCAGCGTCCTCCGTGCTCAACGTGTCGCGATGCGTCGTGAAGCCTGCGCCCTCGACGGCACGGCTCGCGGCATAGAGACCGAGCATGTCGGTGCGCCGGATCAGCTTGTGCAGCTTCCGGTCCTCGACCAGCGCGCGCGGATTGAAATCCGCCATTTCCGCGGCGATTGCCACCGGCCATCCGGTCGTGTCCCACTGCTTGATGGGCCCGATCGACGAGCGCCCCTCGCGCAACGCAGCAAGAATCTCGGCCGGATGCATTCCGGAGCCGCAGACGGCACCGGAACCGGTGATGAGAACTTTCGGTCTGACCATTTTCACCGCGCGGCGTCGACGATGTCGGGGTGACGCAAGACCACGCAACTGTTCGATCCGCCGAAGCCGAACGAATTGGAAAGCGTCATTCGCACGCGCTGTTTCCGTGGAGCGCCGACGACAAAGTTGAGATCGCAATCGGGATCGCGATTCGTGAGGTTGGCATTGACAGGCATTTCGCCGCAATCGATGGCGAGCGCGCAGATTGCGAGCTCGACCGCGCCCGCCGCGGCGATCAGGTGCCCCATCGAGCTCTTGGTGGAACTGACCGACACATCCTGCACGCGAGGGCCGAAGACGGCGCGGATCGCCGCGGTCTCGCTCTTGTCGTTCATGAAAGTCGATGTGCCGTGGGCGTTGATGTAATCGACATCGGCGGCCGTGGCCCCGGCGTCGGCCAGCGCCGCTCGCATCGATTGGATCGGCCCGTCGCCGTCGGGCGGTGAATCCGTGATGCGGTACGAAGACAGCGAATTGCCGTCGCCCGCGAGCTCGGCATAGATACGCGCGCCGCGGCGCCGCGCCGACTCCCATTCCTCGAGGACCAGAAATCCCGAGCCTTCGCCGAGAACGAAACCATTGCGCGTCGCATCGAAGGGCCGGCTTGCGGTCTCTGGCGTCTCGTTGTCCGCGGACACCGCAGACAGCAGGCAAAACCCAGCCAGGCCGACGGGGCTGATCATCGAGTCAAATCCTCCGGCCAGCGCAAAATCGACGCTGCCGCGACGGATGAGCTTCAGCGCCGTGCCAATCGCCTGCCCTCCGGAGGCGCACGCCGTATGCACGGACGTCGCGTAACCGTGGATGCCGAAGCGGCGTGTCAGCAGCGCCAGGCCGCCGGTCGCCTGACTGCGACAGAACACCATCGGATCGTTCGCGGTTGCGCTCTGCAGCAGCCGGTCAGGGTGAAGCTCTCCATCGGCCGCAGCCTGGAGCTGGACGCCCTCGAGATCCGCGTACGCGACCCCCATCATGCCGGTGCCGACCGCGCACCCCCAGCGCTCAGCGGTCACCGTCGTCGGCGCAATGCCCGAATCGCGGATCGCCTGCTCCGCCGCCCCGAGCGCGAAATGGTGCGAGCGGTTGGCGAACTTGATCAGCTTTCGATCGCCTACCAGCGACGCATCGTCGAAGCCTTTCACTTCGGCCGCGATGCGCGTCGAGAACCCACTTGCGTCGAACAGGCTGATCTGCGCTGCGCCGCTCCTTCCCGCGAGCACCGAGCTCCACGTCGTCGCGACATCGTTGCCGACGGGCGTCACGAGGCCGAGACCGGTGATCGCGACGCGGCGCTTCTTTGCGTTCATGCGGGCTCCCCGGGACGGAACTCGACCCGTGCCGTCGCAACGTTTTTGCCGGCGACCTGCGCACTCAGCATGACGCGCGCGCCGGCGGCGTCCTGATTCGCGATGGCAGCGCCAAGCTCGACCTGCTGGCCCGGCGTGATAAAGGCGCGCATCTTGACGTGCGTCATGCGCGATGCAACCGGGGTTTCGAATCGCTGACCGCGATCCTGCCGCACCAGTTGCGCCGCCGCGCGGATCTGGGCGTCCAGCAAAAGCGTCGCCGGAAAGACCGGGTTGCGCGGAAAGTGGTCGGCGAAGAATGCCGCCTCGCGCGGAATATCGAGCGTCGCGCGCCAGGACTTGCCGGGAACGTGTTCAATCAACGCGCTTTCCAATGGATCCACGCCTTGAAATCGCCCGCGCGGCGCACCCTCGTTGCGCAGAAGCTCCAAACGCTGCCGCAGAGCATCCGGCGCATCGAAGTTCTGTACCGGCAGCATCGGCCCGAGACAATGCTCGAGCTCGATGATCCGTCTGCCGTCGACGACCGCGCTGCCGCCATAGGCCACCATGTCGTCGTCGCAATCCTCGATGTCGACCGCGAGCTGCAGCGTCTCACCGGGCAAGACCTCGCCTTCGAATCGAGTCTCGGTGGCCAATGCCGCCACCGGGCGCCCACGGAAATTCACATGGCTCATCGCCAGCCATGCCGCGAGCTGGCCCACCGCCTCGGCCACAAGGCAGGGCGGAAAGGCGCGAACGCCACCGGGGACCCAGAACGAGCCCTGCGCCCTCGAACCGGCCACGAACTCGGTGATGCGGTCGACGAACGAGAATGCGGCAAAGTGCGCCGTCATGCGGGCGTCATGAGAACGGTCATCAGAACCGCAGGGGGCCGGACCGGCGCGATCAGGCTGCGGCAGGCGCTTCGCGCTGAGCACGCACCACCAGCTTGCAGAACGTCTCGGGAGTGAACAGGCGGGGAATGTCCGCGACCTTCATAGGCGTCTTGAAGCGTTCGGCGGGAATTTCCGACAGATACGCCCGAAGCTGCGCCATGCCCTTTTCGGTGACGATGCCCTTTTGCTCGAACTCGGCTTCGGGAAGATCGCCGCGCGCATTCTCCACGATCTTGCCGCGTGGAATCTTGATCTTGAACGCGCGCTCGAGCCTGAACACCATGTCCAGAAAATCGATCGATTCCGCGTCGAGGCCCTCGATCAACGATACGTCGAGCTTGACGTCCGCGACGTCGCAACCGAGCGCGTCGGCCATCGTCTCGGCGACCTTGGGGTAGACCGCCATGATCTCTTCTTTGGTGAGTTCCGTTTGCGTCATGCTGTTCACTCCGTTCGTTATTCCACTCATTATTCCATCTTGAAACCGCCATCGACACCGATGACCTGACCTGTCACGTAGTTTGCATACTGCGAGGCGAGAAACCAGACGGCATAAGCAACCTCCTCCGCCGTGCCGTAACGCTTGAGCAGGATCCGCGCCTTGACCGCGTCGCCCGCCGCATCGCGCACCGCCTGCGACATTTCCGTCTCGATGACGCCCGGCGCGACACCGTTGACCGTGATCTTGCGCGGCGCAAGCTCGACCGCCAGCGCGCGCGTGAATGCATTGATCGCGCCTTTGCTCGCGGCGTAATTCGTCTGTCCTCGACCGCCCTTCTCGCCCGCGACCGACGAGAGATTGATGATCTTGCCGGAGCGCTGCACGATCATGTGAGGCACCACGGCGCGCGTGACATTGAAGACTCCGCCGACGTTGGTATCCAGCACCATTGAGACATCCTCGTCATCCATCGCCGCCAGCTGGTTATCGCGAATCACTCCCGCGTTGTTCACCAGAATATCGATCCGGCCTGCTCGCTCCGCCACGCGATCGACCGCGGCGGCGCAGGCTTTGCTGTCGCGCACATCGACCTGTTCGGCTTCCACCCTCGCTCCGGCCGATTGCGCCGCCGCAACGACTTCCTGCGCCGCGGCGACCTGACCGCGATAGAAAAAAGTCACGTCGGCCCCTTCGGCCGAGAACAGCTCGACGATCGCCCGGCCGATGCCCCGGCTGCCGCCGGTCACGATGGCGACCTTGCCGGCGAGGCCCGAATCCAGGGTCATCGCCACGTCAACCGTCCCGCGCTCATCCGGAGATGCAAAAGCCGCCGTCGACGACCAGTGTGTGACCGTTGATCATCGCGGCTTCCGGCAGGCAGAGCAGATAGACCGCGCCAGCGACGTCATCGGGAGTCAACACCGCGCCCGCAGGCGTACGCTCGGCGAAGTTCGACAGCAACTGCTCGCGATTGGGGAAATAGCGCAGCGCATCGGTATCGACGACGCCGGCGCTGACGGTGTTGACCCGGATCTTCCTCGGCCCGAGCTCCTGCGCCAGCGTGCGCACCAGCGATTCAAGCGCCGCTTTCGACGCGCCGATAAAGCCGTAATCGGGCATCGCACGTGACGCGCCCAGACTTGACATGGCGATGATGCGGCCACCGTCCCTCATCAAGGGCACGGCCCGTTGTGCGAGCAGATCGAGCGCAAAGGCATTGGTTTCCATGCACCAGCGCCAATGCTTGAGCGACATTTCCATCGCCGGCTTGAGAACGCCGCTGGCGGCATTGCTGACGACGATATCGAGCCGATCGAAATGCTTCGCCAGTTCCGCGAACATGTCGTCGACGCTTTCCGGGATGCCGACGCTGCCCTGAATCGCATGCGCGAGCCGACCCATGGCTCGCAACTCCGTACACAAGAATTCGGCCTCGTCATGGCTGTTGTAGTAATTCACGGCGATGTTTGCGCCTGCGACCGCCAACTTGTGCGCAATCGCGCGACCGATGCCCCGCGATGCGCCCGTGACGAGCGCGACTTTTCCGGCTAGAGGGCCTGACATGGGCAGGAGCTATGCTCTTGAGGTCCTGCGCCCGGATGCTGATTCCGAAACGGCGCGGCGCATGGCGGATAATCTCGAATTATCGCCTGCTTCGCCCCCTTGAGCAATGTTTGCGACGAGCTGTCGGCAGGGCCCGCTGTTATCAGCGAGCCAGGCCGGCCACGCTCGGGAAGCGACTGAGTTGCGAGTGCCCGCGAAAGAGCGCCGCGTACCTGACACGCGCCGCGGCGCGCCCCCGGAATACCGCGCCGGGAGGCGGTCAGCGCGCCGCGAGCGCGGCGCGCCGGGCTCGAATCAATTGCTGCGCCTCGAGGCACCAGTGTTTCTTGATGCTGAACCAGACATCCGCAGCCCACACGATGTTCTCGCCCTTCACGTCGGGAGGAGTGTTGAGTACTTCTTCCTCGCCACCCGCCGGCCGATACGAATTGATCCATTCGCGCGCGCGTTGATCGTTGGCGAGCGACGAAGTCAGCGGGACCGTGATGTGATTGTACGAAAACGGCAAGGTCACGTTGCGCACCTTGGCCGCGCCGTCATGGTGATAGCGGTTCGCGCCGGTCGCGCCGGCAAGCGTCCAGGCGATGAGATCGCCCGGAATAATGTACCCGGTGAACTCGTCCACGGTGCCGGGAATCGTCCGCACTCGGTGCGCCATGTTCCACTGGTTGGGGAGGAGCAGCGCCAAACCCCCGGCGCCAACCGCGGACACATAGGCGACAGAGACGCCGACCACGGGACGCGTGCTGCCGGTGATCGGATCGGTGATGGTAAACCGCGCTTCCGGAGCGTCCGCGATCGGATTCCACACGGCGACCTTGTCACCGAAGTCGCCCTCCAGCTCGTAGAGCACCTTGATCGCCTGAACGCCACCCTGGCTGTGGCCGATCATCATCGGGCGAACGCCGTCGTGCTCGTAGTACCACGCGATCTCGCCGGTCAACCGATCGCTGCTGCCGTAGGGGCTCTGTGAATACGCGCCATCCAGCGGGTCGCGCAGCTTTTCCGCCGGGTAGCCCATCCGTTGCAAGAACACCCCGAAAGACTTCATGATCAGGTGTACGGGGTAAATCCCGCCATGCAGCAGAATGATCCGCGGCGTGGGTCCTTTGGCAAGCGTGGAACGGACATCGTCGTCGCTGATGCGCTCGGGATCGAGCGCGAGAATTCGCTCCTCGACGCCGGGATCCAGTATCAGCGCCCGAAGCACGGCGCCGCGCTCCATCGCATCGGTGACAGACGGCGTTTGCGAGGTCATCGGTGCCGTCGCGCAACCCGCGGCCAGCACGACCGCGCCGAGCGCCGCGACGATTCGCCACAGCGGCCAGAGCGCATTGCCGGCGCCCGGTGTTCTCCTATCGGCGAGCGAGCCGGCGCGCTTCTTCGAAGAGGGTTCCATTTGCGCGATGAGATTCATGGTCAAAGGCTCTTGATCCGCAGAAGCATGTCCGCAACGACGCCATCAATCATATTCCGGTCGAAGGCGGCGCTGCGATACGAGATGCCGACATTGACGACCTCATCCCCGGTCGATATCGCGCAAACCATCGGCGCCAGCGGCCCGGTGGACACGGCACGTAGATATTCCGGCGCGGGGCCCCTACCTCCAGCCTGCGCCCACAACGGGCTCACGTTTAGCGGCGTGGTGCCGGCCCATACCGCGTAGTGCTTGGCAAAGAAGCGCTTGCGCTGCGCCTCGGACAGAAATCGCCATTGCATCGCCGCGAGGCTCAAGCCGAGTAAAGTTTGCAAATAGAGCTTTCCCTGTTTAATTCTATTGCTTTCCGTATGCACGGAACATGCCAGTTCCTTCATGCCGATCTCGCTCGGCGCCAGGTGGGAAACACGAAACGAGGCGAGCAGCGGAACGAACGCGTTCTGCGCCTCTGACCCAAAATCCCGGCGAATGTTCACGATAGACGCGACCGCGAGTTCGCGTCGGATCGATTCATGGCTACGCTCAGTTGCGAGGGGCGACAGGGCTTTGAGCAGCAGTGTCATGAACAGGTCGTTTTGCGTGACCCCCCATGTTTTGGCCGCGCGGAGCAGTGCCGCTTGCTCGGCAGCGCCGAGCCGCAGACGAGCGAATGCATTCCGGCCGTCGTCGATTGCCGCGTACACCGGTCGGAACGATCGCCGACAGGCCGCGGCAATCCCGGGCAGGCTGGCCAGACCCCGAAGCAGCGCCCCCGCCTGGCGCAGGAACAATCGGCCATAGGACGGCGCCAACGCAGCGCCCACCGCAGCTTGCGCAGCCGACCCGCCGCGGTAGCAGCCCACGATGCCGCAAAGCAGCCGGACGATGGAGTCTCCACCCGCGACGAAGTGATCGTAAGCAAGGCCGAGATGAAACGACGAGCCCGCGTCGACGGCAAAAAACCGAAACGGGCCGATGCGCCCGTCCGGCGGAAAGGGGGCATTGAGCTGCCGCGCGATTTCGTCGTCGACCCGCTGCTGCGGGTCCTCCCCGGAAAGCAGCCGTAGGTCGGTCCCCTCCGCGCCGCCGCGCCACGCGTAGCGGTTGCGTGCGCGGTCGAGCTCGAGATGCGTCATTCCGAACGCGCCGAGCTGCCGCGCAATGGCGTCCCTGAGGCGCCCGCCGTCGAGCGGGTCCGTGACGGTCACGACATGCACCGCGTTATAGGGGTGGAGGTCGCGCCAGCGCAGCATCGTGCGTTGAAAAAAATTGAGCCTGTTGTTCATGCCCCTGCAGCGGCGTCGCTTCGCCGGGCGCGTATCGATCGTTGCAGCTCGATGCACCAGTGTTTCTTGACGCTGAACCAGATATCGGCGGAGTGCAGCAGATTGGCGGTGTCGACCTCCGCGCCAGCCGGCAACGCCAGGCTTTCTCCCGGGCGATACGCTTCGATCCACGCCCGCGTAACAGCATCGTGCGCCAGATCGCGGGCGAGCGGCATTCCAATGTGACTCGTCGCCATACCCAGCGTGATGTTGCGTACCTTTGCCGCACCGGTTGCCCGATACGGCTCGCTGCCCGGAAAAGTCCCGGCAATCGGGTCCCATTCGATGGTGTAGCCGGAGAATTCCTCGACGGTATCCGGAATCTCACGGACTTTTTTCAGCATCGACCATTGCCCCAGCAACAATCGCGGCAGCTTGCCGGTGGCGAGAGCGGCCACGTATGGAAGTCTGAGGCCGAGCACGGGACGGATCGCACCGCTGCGCGGATCGCGGATCCAGGTGCGATGCTCGGAGGTATCGGTCAGCGGATTCCAGACGTCGACCTCGCTTCCGAAAGATCCCGCCAGCTCGTGCAGCACCTTGATCGCGAGCATTCCGCCCTGGCTGTGCCCGATCAGCATCGGCGTCAACCCGTCCGTTTCGTAATACCACGCGATTGCACCGGCGAGCTCCGCACTGCTGCCGTTGCTCGCGTATGACAGGGCGCCGCTCCTCGGATCGGCGAGCTGCGTCTCGGGATAGCCCATCGCGATCAGGAACTCCGCGAAGGGCTGCATCGTGACCAGCGGCACGCTGCCTTGCAGCGCGATGATGCGTGGCGCCGGTGCGAGCGACAAAATGTCCCGCACGTCGGCTGCCGAAAGAGCGTCCGGATCGAGCGCGAGGATACGATCTTCGGTCGTACTATCCAGCGCCAACACCGCGAGCGTGGGAGCGGCCCGGCTTTCCAAGGCGCCCACGATCGCAATCGCGTGCGGCGCGATCCCGCCTGTATGCGCTGGGATCGCGGCCACGCCCAGGGCCAGCGCAACAAGAACCCGTCGCAGTGCAGTGGCAGGCGCAATGGCAGGTCGCTTCATGGATGTTTCAACGCTCCGGTCTCGTGCGCGGCGGACACTTCCTATGACGTTTGGGCACCGAGGCGCGGGAAAAATCTGCCGGTGCGGCGTAAGTACTGTGCGTACGGCTCGCCATGCGTCGCAAGAAGATGGCGTTCTTCGTGGCGGGCTTTCAGATTCATCAGCACCAGATGCACGGCGGCGACGAGCAGCATCGGAGGGGACGCTATGATGATAGCCGAGCAGATCATGAGCAGCATCGAAAGCGAATAAATAGGGTGTCGCACATAGGAAAACAGACCGTCGGTGATCAGCGTGCCCTTGCGCTTTTCGCTCACGTCCATGCGCCAGTCCTTGCCCATCCTCGACCAGCACCACGCCGTCATCGCCAGACACGCGAGCCCGGTCGCCGCGGCGAGCCAGCGAAGCGCCGCGTAGGGAGCCTCCTCTTTCGCGAATTGCGGTACCGAGAACCAGCCGCTTGCGCGGTTCAGCGAGAGCCACGGCAAGACAATCCAGGCGATCACGAGAGGAATCCAGATGACCCACATCGCACGTTCGAACGATTGCTCCGGAACCAGTCCTGCGAGGTCGCGCGTGCGGTGACGGGCGCGGACGATCATGACTCCGACGCCGAACCAGTAGCACCAGACGGTTGTCACGAGGAGGACCGCCGGCAGATCGCTGTATTTCATCTCGGACAAGAAGCGCCGGTAGAACGGTTTTCTGCCCCGCATGAGAAATCGCGAGCAAGCGGTTTCGATTTTACTTCATCGTCGCGGGTCGTTCGCGGGCGTGGCCGTGCCCCTGTAAAATTTACAAGGACCGCCGGTTCCTATCATTGGCAGTGTCTGCCGCCCGCTACGGACGGCGGGGGTCGCGCTCTCGCCCGAGGTGTACACGAGCGCAGCGACCTGTTCGGCCGACGACTCGAAGACCGGCTCGGCCCGGCGGGATTTCACGCAATGTCGAGCGTGACGATGTCGTGCAGGCGTCGAGGAAGCGCGGTCAGCGCGTCGGGATCTCGGATCATGGCGATCGATTCGACGCCGCGCCGGCACATGATGTTCGTTGCCGTCCTCCCCACTGCGTCTTTTCGATAGATAATACCGCGCTCGCCCGAGCTGCATAGGGTCGATACTGACAAATGGCCGCATCCCACAAAACGCTGAAAACGGTTGGCGTCGCCGGCGCGGGGCTGATGGGCCGCGGGATCGCGCAGATTGCGGCGCAGGCCGGCTTCGACGTGCGCCTGATCGACGTGAAGCCTTTTGCCGCGGCGGACGCGAAGCGCCTGATTGGCGATCAGCTCGCCACGCTGGCCGAAAAGGGCAAGATCTCCGCCGCCGCAGCGAAAAGCGCGCTCGCGCACATCGCGTTGCCTGAATCGATCGCCGCATTCTCGGATGCAGATCTGGTGATCGAGGCGATCGTCGAGCAGCTCGACGCCAAGCGGGCTCTGATCGCCTCGCTCGACGCCGTGGTCGGCAGGGAGTGCATCCTGGCGACCAACACGTCCTCGTTATCGGTGACCGCGATTGCGTCGGCGTCGGCGCATCCGGCGCGCGTGGCCGGGCTGCATTTTTTCAGCCCGGTTCCGTTGATGAAGGTGGTCGAGGTGATCTCCGGCTTGCTGACCTCGCCCATGGTGATCGGACGTCTGGTCGAATTCGCATCGGCGCTCGGCCACACGCCGGTGAAGGCCAGGGACACTCCCGGATTCATCGTCAACCATGCCGGCCGCGGTTATGGCACCGAGGCCTTGCGCATCGTCGGCGAAGGCATCGCCGCGCCCGCGACCATCGATCGCATCCTGAAACTCGAGGCCGGATTTCGCATGGGCCCTTTCGAGTTGCTGGACCTTACCGGGCTCGACGTTTCGCATCCGGTCATGGAATCGATCTATCGCCAATACTACGAAGAGCCGCGCTTTCGGCCGTCACCGCTGACCGCGCAGCGCCTCGCGGCAGGATTGCTCGGCCGCAAGTCCGGACGCGGGTTCTATGACTATCGCGGCGTGGACGCCTTGGCCAATCCCAAGACTCCAGCTCCTGCCGCGACCGCGAAGGCTGTGTCGGAGCCGCCCCGCGATCATCCGCGTCCGCGACGCGCCTGGGTCAGCGCCGTCGATGCCCAGGCGCGGCGACGCGTCGTGGATCTGCTGCGCAGTCTTGCCGCGGAAGTCGACGACCGCACCACACCGGATGTCGACTCGCTATGTGTCGTGCTGCCATCGGGTCGGGACGCGACCGGCGCCGCGCTCGACGAGGGCCTCGATCCCAGGCGCACCGTCGCGCTCGACACGCTGTTCGACTTGAGCAAGCACCGCACGCTGATGACCACGTCGGTGACCGATCGTCAGTGGCACGATGCGGCGCAGCGCCTGTTCGCGACCGACGGAGTCCCCGTCGACGTGATCCACGACAGCCCGGGCTTCGTCGTCCAGCGCACGCTCGCGCACGTGGTCAATATCGCGTGCGATATCGCGCAGCAGCGGATCGCGACGCCGGAGGACATCGATCTCGCGGTCAGGATAGGGCTTGCGTACCCGTCAGGCCCTTTGGCGTGGGGCGATGCGATCGGGGCGGCCCGATTGCTTCACATCCTGGAGGAGCTGGTCCGCGCTTATGGCGATCCACGTTATCGTCCCAGTCTGTGGCTATCGCGTCGCGCGCGCCTCGGCGTCTCGCTCCTGACACCCGAGGCATGAAACCCGTCAGCGGCCAGCGTTCCCGCGCCGCGGGTGCTCCAGGTTGCGCCGAAGCGCGGTACGCATAGCATCCGAAGCGCGCTGCGCGTAGCATCCGAAGCGCGCTGCGCGTAGCATAATTGCACCTGCAATCCCTACTTTCGAGAGGCGAGACCATGGCAAAGGGCAAGGGCGGTGGCAGCAGCTTTCGCGGACGCGACTCCAAGACCGGACATCCGATTCAAATACCGCAGATCAAGCGGCCGGCGGCACCGTCGGTCCCGCGCGTGATGCCGCGCACCAAGGCGAGCCCCAAGGGCCGCTGAGCGAAGCCTTACGCAAGAGAGAGCGGCGACGATCAACGATCAAGCAAGGAGGTCACAGTGAAATCCAGCAAACGCCGGCAGCTTCTGCGCGGCGCATCGATGCTAGCCGCGGGCGGGGTCGCAGCGTACGCGATTTCCGGGAGCGCCACAGCGCAGTCGCGCAGCCCTTTTTCCGTATCGCCGACCTTCATTCCCATCGCCGGCGGAAGCGACCTGTTCCCGGTGCGACGGATCTATTGCATCGGACGCAACTACGCCGCGCATTCGCGCGAGATGGGCTCGGATCCGACGCGCGAGCCGCCATTCTTTTTCCAGAAGCCGACCGACGCGGTTCAGAACGTGCCGATCGGCACGACCGTCGATCACCCCTACCCTCCGCTGACCAAGAACTATCACTACGAGATCGAGCTCGTCGCGGCGCTGAGCAAGGGCGGCCGAAACATCGCCATCGACCGCGCGCTCGATCACGTCTTCGGCTATACCGTCGGCCTCGACATGACCCGCCGCGACCTGCAGCGGGCGATGGGCGACGAAAAGAAGCCGTGGGAGATCGGCAAGAGCTTCGATCATTCCGCGCCGATGGGACCGCTGCAGACCGTCGCGGCGGTCGGCCACTTCACCAAAGGCACTATCTGGCTCAAGGTCAACGGGCAGGTCAAGCAAAGCGCGGACCTGAGCCAGATGACATGGTCCGTGGCAGAGCAGATCAGCAAGCTTTCCGAGGCATTCGAGCTCGCGCCCGGCGATATCATCTACTCCGGCACGCCGGAAAACGTGGGCCCGGTGGTCAAGGATGACGTCATGGAAGGCCACATCGACGGCTTACCAAACATCAGCGTCAAGGTGGTGTGAAGCTAAGAATGCAGGTGCAAGCCCCCGTAGCCGAACAGACCGATCACTCCGATAACAATGAGATAAATCGCGACGATAAAGTTCAGCAGCCGCGGCACCAGCAAAATCAGGATCCCGGCTATCAACGAAATTAGCGGACCGAGGGTAAGGTTGATGTTCATTGTTGTTTTCTCCGGTTGAGCATTTCAAGAGCAGGTGACAACGGAATCCATGGTCGAGGCGAGCACTCATTGCGCTCCCGCTCATTGCTGAGCGATCGGAAGCCCCGCCGTCTCTAAGCGCCTTATTTTCGCAGGCGAATCTCCTCCGAGGCGGGCAAATCGACGAACAGTGGCGATTTCAACGGATCGAAATCGATCCAGTGTCCGCCCTGCCACGTCCCATCCGCACGCTCGATGTCGTGAGCGCCCTCGTTGCGCAGGATATTGACCGCATCGACGCGCTTGGCGAATTCCACCGCGCGCACGGCAACAAGAACTCCGCCCGAACGCGACGGAGCGGCATCGGTCGGCGAAGCAGCGACCGTGACCGGCTCGACAAGCTGTTGGTCGGTCTCGGCATTCGCGGGCTTGTCTTCCAGGTCGCCGAGCGCACCCACCAGCGATCCGGCGTAGGCTCCCGCGCCCGCTCCGGCAAGAACCGCGGTAGGACCGAGTAGGGGGGCCGCGGCGAGTCCCAAGCCCGCGCCGACCGCGCTTCCCACCGCCGCGCCCTTCAGCGCTCCACCGTGCGCGTGCTTTGCGCCCGGCGATGCGTCGCGGTCGCCGCCGATCGGATACACCGCATGCTGACCGGGCGGGTTGATGAAAAGAACTGTCACGTCACCCGGGCCGAATCCGCCGCGGTGCAACGCAGCCGCAGCGCCTTCCGCCTGACTGTTCTGTTCGAAGCGTCCAGCAATAATGGGAGTCATGGAGCATTCCTCGAGGTTTGCCTAGCGACCGGCAACACCCCATCGTTCCGCGTGAATGGAGTATTCCGGTCCGCACGTTCGCCGCCACGGACGCAAGAATTACACCGACTCGGTAAATACTTCTGCCTCTCGCGTCTGAGGGGCTTCCAGTCGATGAAGGAGCAGAAAGCGTGCCGCGGAAATTCACAGTCGAGCAAACATGAGTGCGGGTTTGATGAAGCTTTTGCGCCGGCGCTTCCGCCGGCGCGCATTCTCGGCTCGAGCGCTTACTTGGGCTCGTCCCGCTTTTCGTCAGCCTTTGCCTTTTGCGCTTCGCTTTTTGCGGGCTGCGCCTTGGCCTCAGGCTGCCGCACAACCGGCGGGGCCGGGGCAGCGGGTGCTGGAGGAGGCCGCACCACCTGCTGCGGAGGCACAGCCGGGACGACGGGCGGTTTCACGACTGCGCCCGAAGGAGGAAGCTCGCGTCGCAGTTCCGCAGGCGGCTGTGGAGCGACAGGCGACCCCGAGACCGGTGGCGCAGGCCTCGGATGCGGTTCGCGTCGAATCTCCGATGGCGGCGTCGCCGCTGGCGAAGGATTGTTCACCGTCGGCGTCGGAGCTCGGCTGCGTCGCAATTCGACAGCCGCAGGTGCGGGCGAGGTGGGAGCACCTGACTGGGGCGCAGGTTGCGCAGGCCGCCCTTCCGGAACTTTGAGTGGCTGTGGAGCTTGCTGCGCCGGGGACGGGGGCGACGCCGGCGGAGGCAATCGTATCGTCGGCGGAGACGGTGGTGCAATGTCCGTCTTAGGTGCCGGGCCACCGGAGTCGGGCCGTACCGGCGGCTTCGCTTGCGGAGGCGACGCGGGGGAAAGCGGGACCGCGGGAGCCGCTGTACCCGCCCTGGGTGGCAAAGCGGAAGCGCTGGGCGATGAAGGGGCAGCCGGCGCGCCGCTTGCCGCCGGCGGCGGTGCATTGGTCCGGGCGCGTGGTAGCGACGGCGCCGGTGGCGGCGTTCCCTGTGTCGAAGGCGCGAGCACTTTCACCGCCGGCGCAGCGGTCGCGATGGATCTGGGTGGAACAAGAGTCG
>OCZU010001206.1_pt1 | contig 17253 bp, 15 predicted proteins | sample 1539001 | NCBI WGS metagenome assembly OCZU01 (sample SAMEA3539306, study PRJEB22396) | soil metagenome | biome: tundra; feature: field; material: soil | place: USA | collected 2010-05 | depth 0.15 m | reverse complement strand
GGAACGGCTGGATGATCGTGCGCAGCACGAACTCCCACAGGTGCTTGCGCAGCACGACGAAGTCACGCAGCATCAGGGCGCCGAGCGCGGTCCAGCTGGCGGCGGCCACCGAGCGGGTCGGACCGCCGCCGATCCGCGGAGCGGTCGCGGGTGAGGTCAAGGACGTGCTCATCAGTCCCTCAGCTCCTTGCCCGTGAGGTTGATGAAGACCGTCTCAAGACTGGGCTCGGCCACGGACAGGTCGACAAGGTCGAATCCGCCGCGCTCGGTCGCCAGCACCACGTCCGGCACGAGCCGGTCATTGCCCTGCACGTGCAGCTGGATCGCGCCGTCCGCCTGCCTGGTGCGGGTCACGCCCGCTACCTCGCCGGCGAGCAGCTCGGCCAGCTTGCTGGCGTCACCGGAGGTTTTTACCGTCACGACGGTGTCGGCGCCAACGCTCTGCTTGAGCGCCGCTGGCGTGTCCAGAGCCAGGATCTTGCCATGATCCATGATCGCGACCCGCTCGCAGAGCAGGTCTGCCTCTTCCATGTAGTGCGTCGTGAGCAAGATGGTCTGGCCCTCGCGGTGCAGCTCGCCGAGCAGGTCCCACAGCGCCAGCCTGCTCTGCGGATCCAGGCCCGCGGTCGGCTCGTCCAGGAAGAGCACTGAGGGCCGGTGGAAAATAGCCCGCGCCACCATCAGCCGCTGGGCCATTCCCCCGGACAGCGCGTACACCGATGCTTTAGCCCACTTGGACAGCTGAAACTGCTCAAGCAGCTCATCAGCGATCTGCCGGGACGCCTTTGACCCGATCCCGAACAGCCTGCCGTGGAAGTAGAGGTTCTCCCAGACCGTGAGCTGACGGTCGAGCGTGTTCTGCTGCGAGACGATCCCGCTCAGCTGTTTCGCCAGCGCCGGATGCGCTGCGACATCCACGCCTGCGACGAACGCACGCCCGGACGTCGGTACCACCCGAGTGGTCAAGATCCCGGCGGTCGTTGTCTTCCCCGCGCCGTTGGGGCCCAGCAAGCCGAAGATCTCGCCGGCCCGGACGTCGAGATTGAGCTGGTCGACCGCGGCGAAATCCGTCCCCGGATAGATCTTGGTCAGGTCCTCGGTGTGGATAACCGCAGCTTCGTGCCCCTGCGCGGGGCCTGCGGACTTCGCCGATGCGGTACTCATCGCCACACATCGTAACGTCACGGCCTCATACCAGCCGCACTGCAGCGTCGCAGGGCGGACCGCGGCGCGGGCGCGCGACGAGGCACCATATCAATTGCGCGGCATATTGCGCGGTCGGGTTAAGCTCGCCACGATGACTGCCGGTCCGCATCCACGATCAGGCGACGGTCTGCTCCTGCTGCCGCCTGGTGTCTCGTCGTGCTGGACCGACCTCGGCGGGCCGGTCCATTACCTGGATTTCGGCGGTCCGGCTGATGCCCCGGTGATCGTCTGCGTGCACGGGCTCGGCGGCTCGGCGGTGAACTGGCTGGCGATCGCGCCGCTGCTGGCAGACCGCTTCCGCTTGCTCGCCCCGGATCTGGCTGGACACGGTCTGACCAGGTCGCAGGGGCGTAGCACAGACGTCAAGTCGAACCGCGTTCTGCTGGACCGCTTCATCGAGGCAGTGCCAGGCAGCCCGGTGATCTTGATGGGGAACTCGATGGGCGGGATGATCTCGCTGCTTGAGGCGAGCGCGGCTGCTGCCAAGGTCACTGATCTCATCCTGCTGGATCCGGCCCTGCCGTTCGTGCTCGTCCGGCCCGATCCGGCCGTGACAGCGATCCTGGCACTGTCCGCGGCGCCAGGGCTCGGCCGGGTGATCGCGGCCAGTCGCCGCCGGATGTCCCCGGAAGCTGCCGTGGCTGACGTCCTTGCGCTGTGCTGCGCCGACGCTTCGCGTGTGCCTGCGGACGTCGTGGCCACGCACGTCGATATGGCGCGTCGGCGGGCGGGTTTCACAGAGGTCGGCCGGGACTTCGCGATAGCCGCCCGCTCAGTGATTAGCACTGCTGGTCGCCTGCGGGGCTCGCCGTACCGGCGAGGGGTTCGCTCGATCAGCTGTCCGGTACTGCTGCTGCACGGCAGCCGCGACCGGCTGGTGCCCGTGGCCGCGGCCCGCGGCGCCGCACGGGCGAACCCGTCCTGGACGCTGGTCGTGCTGCCGGACATCGGCCATGTGCCCCAGTTGGAGGCACCGCAGGACTGCGCACGGGTGATCTCGCAGTGGCTCGGCTCGCGCGGTAGCCCGGGAACGAAGGGAGCAGGCGATCAACTTCAACCTCGCCGTCATTCTGCGTGAGACGGCCTCAGCCACGCCGGACCGAGCGGTGGCCGTCTACGCTGGCGGTCAGCTCAGCTATGGCGAGCTTGACGCGCTGTCCGACCGGCTAGCGGCGGGCCTGGAGGCCACCGGTGTTCGGCCCGGTGACGTGGTGGGGCTGCAGCTGCCCAACATCCCGCAGTTCCTGGTCGCGTACTTCGGGATACTCAAGACCGGTGGCGTGGTCATGCCGCTGAACGTGATGCTTAAGGCCCCCGAAGTGGAGTTCCAGCTGCGGAATTCCGGAGCTCGGACCCTGATCACCTGGGAGGGCATTCTCGGCGACGCTGCCAAGGGAGCCGCCGCAGCCGGGGTGGGCGAGATCTACGCGGTCGGTCATGAGCAGGACGCACCAGGCGCCGCGCCGTTCGAGGCACTGGTCGCCAGCTCGGCGGACGGGCGCAGGCTGGCGCCGCGGGCGCCGACCGACACCGCGGTGATTATCTACACCTCGGGAACGACCGGCCGTCCCAAGGGCGCCGAGCTGACCCACCTGCAGCTCTACATGAACGCCGACATCCCCGGGCGCCTGTTCGACGTCCAGCCCGAGGACATCGTGATCACCGTGCTCCCGCTGTTCCATGTCTTCGGCCTGTCCAGCATCGTAAACGTCTGCGTGCGGTTCGGCTGCACCATGTCGCTGATCCCGCGGTTCGACGCCGCCACCGTTCTGGCCGCGATCCAGCGCGACCGGGCGACCATCTTCGAGGGCGTGCCGACGATGTTCATCGGCCTGCTGGCCCAGCCCGATCTGGACAGCTACGACGTCTCCTCGCTCCGGGTCGCGATCTCCGGCGGAGCCTCGATACCCGCGCCGGTCCTTGATGCCTTCGAGAAGCACTTCAAAGTGGTGATCCTGGAGGGCTACGGCCTGACCGAGACCGCGTCGACCACGACATTCAACCGGAGCAGCACCGACCGTCGTGTCTACAGTGTCGGCAAGCCGATCTGGGGGACGCAGACGCAGATCTGGGATGACGACGGCAACGTCGTGCCACCGGGAAAGGACAATGTCGGCGAGGTGGTCACCCACGGGCTGCACGTCATGAAGGGCTACCTGAATGATCCGCAGGCTACCGCCGCCGCCTTCACTGAAGGCTGGTTCCACACCGGAGACCTTGGCTATATCGACGAGGACGGATTCCTGTTCATCGTCGCCCGCAAGAAGGAGCTGATCATTCGCGGCGGCTACAACGTGTACCCGCCCGAGATCGAGGATGTGCTGCACGCTCACCCGGCCGTCTGGGAGGCCGCGGTCCTCGGTATACCTGACGACCGGCTCGGCGAGGAGGTCATGGCCGTCGTCACGCTGCGGCCCGGTGCTTCGCTTAGCGGGCCGGACCTGATCGCCTACTGCAAGGACCAGATGGCCGCGTACAAGTACCCGCGTGTGATCGAGTTCCGCGACGAGCTGCCGAAGAACGCGATCGGCAAGGTCCTTAAGGGCGAGCTGAAGCCCCGGTGAGGTGCGTTACGCATACCGCCGGAACCCGTGGCCGGCACTGAGGGAAGGAACACTGAGATGGCGGCGCCCGCCCGCGAGCAGAGCCGGATCCCGCGGCTGCCCGAGGATTACACCAGGGATGCCGCGGCGAAGCGGATGGACTTCGTCCGCGAGGCCACCGGCGCCCGGCCCGAGCACATCGGCAAATACTCCTTCGACCCGGCCATGCTCGCCGGGAATATCGAGAATTTCATCGGCGTCGCGCAGTTGCCGATCGGGCTTGCGGGTCCGCTGCTGGTCGACGGCGAGCACGCGCGCGGGGAGTTCTACGTGCCGCTGGCGACAACCGAGGGGACGCTGGTCGCGAGCTACAACCGGGGCATGAAGCTGCTGCACCGCGCGGGCGGCGTGCGCGCCACCGTGATGGATGACGTCATGCAGCGGGCTCCCGCTTTCGGCTTCGACAGCGCACGGGAGGCGCGTGCGTTCGGTCAGTGGGTCGCAGCGAACTTCGCCGCCATCAAGTGCGAGGCGGAGACGACGACCCGGGTCGGCCGGCTGCACGACATCGAGCAGTTCTCGGCCAGCCGGCTCATGTTCCTGAGATTCAACTTCACGACCGGGGATGCCGCTGGCCAGAACCTGGCGGGCAAGGCAACGTCGCATGCATGCGACTGGATCCGCGCGCACTACCCGGGCGTCCGGCAGTTCTGCCTGGAGTCCAATCTCGCCACGGACAAGAAGAGCTCCCAGATCAACATCCTGCGCACCCGCGGCAAGCGGGTGACCGCGGAGGCGACGATTCCGCCGGACCTCATCCGCGAGGTCATGCACACCACGCCGGAGCAGATGTTTCGCGCCCGGCAGGTCAGCAATCTCGGCGGCCTGATGTCCGGCGTGAACAACAACGGCAATCACTCAGCCAACGGGATCGCCGCGCTGTTCGCCGCGACCGGCCAGGATATCGCCAATGTGGCCGAGTCGTCGGCCGCGCTGGTACACACCGAGCTGCTCGCCGACGGGGGATATTACTACTCGATCACGATCCCGGCCCTGATCGTCGCCACCTACGGCGGCGGGACCGGCCTGGCTACCCAGCGGGAGTGCCTGGAGCTGCTGGGCTGCTACGGCGAGGGCAAGGTGCGCAAGCTGGCCGAGATCGTCGCCGCCACCGTCTTGTGCGGTGAGATCTCGCTCGGCTCGGCGGTCGTGGCCGGCGAATGGGTCGCCGCGCATGACCGGCTCGGCCGTAACCGGACCTAGCTACCCGAGCTACTCCGAGCTACCGGGCGCAGCCGCGGCGCTGCGGAGCAGGCCGTGCATCGCCGCCCATACCGCGGGGTGGTCGAGCAGGTCAAAGTGGTGCAGTCCGCCGATTTTGCGGCCCGACTCGGCCGCGAACGGGATCTGCTGGCGGTAGCCGCGCCGGCCGTGGGCGCTGGCCGGCTGGACGAGCAGGTCGCCGGCCACGGCGCCGAGCGCGCTGGCCGGATCGGCGGTGATCGTGGCGCTGATCACGTAGTGGCTGGCCCCCGCGAGCAGCGGCGTGTCGCGGCGGTGATCGCGGCGGCAGCTGTCCGGATCGCAGCCAGCCCAGTCATCGGCGAGCAGGTAGCCGTAGCGCAGGTCCTTGATGCCGGAGCTGGTCCCGTTCACCATAGTCACGAATGGCCTGGTCTCGGCCGCCTGGCTGAGTACCCACCCTGCGTAGCCGGCAGCGCGGGCAGCCGGGGCACCCAGATGGGGCGAGCCGAGGTAGAACACGTGCCGGACCCGATCAATCCAGGCCGCGGACGCCTGCTGCCCGTAGTGGCACGCGCTCCGGATCACAAGGCCGCCCATGGAATGACCGACCAGCAGGACCTCGTCGACCCGCTCTGGCCAGGCATCAACCAGGCTGCCGAGCAGGCTGGCCAGGTCCTTGCCATTGTCGGATACATGTCGGCCAGTGTTATACCGGATATATACCGGCGCGTAACCAAGCTCTCCCGCCAGTCGCTGTCCGTAGCCGCCGGCGCCGTCGTCCCGCCGGTGCCAAGAGTCCTCGGTCTCGGCCAGTCCGTGCACGAAGACTGCCAACCTGGGCGTGGCGCCCGGAAACGCGGCCGCGAGCGCCCCTGGATCGGCGGTGACGTCGCGGCCGCCGACCCGCGGCGCCATCCGGATCGCCAGCGGGGCCAGGCCGGGCCCGAGCCGATCCCCGACGATGGCGTTGAGGGTAGCGATCGCGAGGTTGCCCGCTGGCCTTGAGTCGGCCGGCCGGTCGGCGGAGCCGAACGCCAGCGCGGCCTGACTGCCAACCGCAGCTGCCGCCACGCCGGTGCCGCGGACAGCGCGGTAGACGCCCGTCGCCACAGTGTCGTGGACTAGGCGGACAGGAGTGCCCGCCTGCCGGAACTGGCCGAATGCGCGGCCAGCGACTGCCCGGTGCACTTGCTCGACTCGGGACACCAGCTCGGTGAAGGCGCCCGCACCGAGCCTGGCCGCTGCCTGAAGTTCCGCAGGTGTCATCGCGCGCCTCCGAACGGGTAGTACTCCTGCAGAGGCAGGAATGGTGCTGCCAGCACGGTACCTGGCAAAGTGACAGCATGGGCCTGCCGAGTGAGGTGAAGTGAACCATGGAGCGGATGAACACGCTTGATGCCGGGTTCTACTTCGTCGAGCACGAGAACGTCCCGATGCATCTTGGCTCGCTGGCGCTGTTCGAGGGTCCGGCACCGGACTATGCGGACGTGGTCCAGCTCATCGCGGCCAAGCTCCCGCTCGTCCCCAGGTACCGCCAGGTGGTGCGGACATCGCCGCTGCAGCTCTTCCGCCCGGTCTGGGTCGACGACGAGCACTTCGAGATCGGCTATCACGTGCGGCACTCCGCGATTCCGCCGCCCGGCGGGGAGACCCAGCTGCGAAACCTGGCGGGGCGGGTCTTCGCCCAGCGGCTTGACCGGGCCAGACCGCTGTGGGAGGCGTGGTTTCTCGAAGGGATCGAAGGCGGCCGGTGGGCGATCATCTCCAAGGTGCACCACTGCATGGTGGACGGGATCGGCGGTACCGATCTGATGACCGTGGTCTTCGATATCAGTCCCGACGCCGTCCGGCCTGCGCCCGAAAGTTGGGAGCCTCAGCCGGGGCCGTCTGTGCTTGGCGTCCTGGCCGACGGTGTCCGCGACACCGTGACCTGGCCGCTCAGGCAGCTGGCGGGCGTGCCCGGCGTAATGAGCCAGCAGCTGGGCGGGCCGGCTGACCTGCTCGGGTTCGGCCGCGGTCTGACCGGCAGTGCCCGGCGGCTCGCCGCTCCGTCGGCACGGTCGCTGAACGGCCCGATCGGCCCGCACCGGCGGTGGGCCTGGACGACGGTCAGCCTTACCGCGGTGAAGCAGATCCGCCAGGCCAGGGGCGGCACGGTCAACGACGTGCTGCTCGCAGCGATCACCCGCGGGTTCCGTGATCTGCTTGAGGCGCGCGGCGAGCTGGCGGACGGCCTGGTAGTCCGGACTCTGGTGCCGGTCTCGGTCCGCGGTCATGATGAGCACGGGCTGGTCACCAACCGGGTCTCCGCCGTGCTGGCCAACCTGCCGGTCGGCGAGCCGGATCCGGTCTTGCGGCTGGCGCTGATCTGCGAGCAGATGGACGACCTGAAGCGCACTGATCAGGCGGTCGGCGCCCAGATCCTCACCGGGATGCTCGGCTTCGCGGCGCCGACCCTGCTGGCCCTTGGCTCGCGGGCGGCGTTCCGGCTGCCGCAGCCGCTGATCCAGACCGTCACCACGAACGTGCCAGGCCCGCGGTTCCCGCTCTTCATCCTCGGCCGCCGGATGGAGCGGGCCTACCCGTACGTGCCGATCGGGGATAATTTGCGGATCTCTGTCGCTATCTTCTCCTACCTGGACACCATCTCTTTTGGAATCACTGCTGACTACACCGCCGTGCCCGACCTGGACATCCTCACCGCGGGCATCGGCGCCGGCCTGGCCGACCTCGCAGAGCAGCCAGCGGATCAGTCAGCCGAGCAGTTGGTAGAGCAGTCGGCGGAGGCACACACGGCACGGCAGAGTCGTGAGCGGCGCGGTAGTCAGCGCAGTACGGGGAAGCTAGGGAGCGGCAAGAGCAAGCATGACAACGGCAAGAGCAAGCATGGGACCGGCAAGAGCAAGCGTGGGAGCGGCAAACCCGGAGGTAAGCGTGAGTCCTGAACGGGATCGCCGGGGGTCCCGGCCGCGGATCGGGCTCGTCCTCGGCGCTGGTGGCGTCCTCGGTGCCGCCTGGATGGCGGGCGCGCTGCCCGCGGTGCAAGATCGGCTGCCGCACGCGATCGGCGACGTCGACCTGGTCGTCGGAACCAGCGCGGGCAGCGTGCTGGCGGCCGCGTTGCGCTGCGGTGTCAGCGTCGACGAGCTGATCGCACACCAGCGCGGCGAGGCCGTGGGAGTGCTGGCAGGATCGCCAGTACGGGACATTCCGGCCGGTCCGCTGCCGCCGCCGCCCCGGCTACGGGTCGGATCGCCCCGGCTGATGCGAGCCACTATCCTGACGCCGCACCGGGTCCATCCCTGGGTGGGCGCCAGCGCGTGGCTGCCGCGCGGCAGGGTCCGGCATCAGGTATTGCGGTCAATGGTGGACGCACTGCACCAGCACGCCTACCCGCAGGTCAGCCAGCGCGGAGAGCGGCCGGACTGGGTCGACGGTCGCACCTGGATCGTCACCGTGGACTATGACACTGGCCGCCGGGTGGTTTTCGGCCGGCCCGGCTCCCCGGGCGCCCGGCTGGCCGATGCCGTGGCTGCTTCGTGCTCCATCCCCGGCTGGTACGAGCCGGTCGTAATCGACGGACGCCGCTACGTCGACGGCGGCGTCCGATCGCCGACATCGCTCGGCATCCTGGCTTCGGCTGGCCTGGACGAGATCTACGTGCTCGCGCCCATGGCCAGCGTCGTGACTGATCACCCGCGTCAGCCGCACGAGCGGCTAGAACGGCGGCTGCGGCGGCTGCTCACCCAGGCGCTCCTGCGCGAGGCCAGGTCACTGACCGCGCTCGGCACCCGGGTGACTGTTCTCACGCCGGGGCCTGAGGACCTGGCTGTGCTGGGGGTCAACCTGATGGACCCGCGCCGCCGTGAACTGGTGCTGGAGACTTCGCTGCGGACCTCGGCAGCCGCCCTCGGGCGTCAGGACGGGAGCGAGCCGCAGGTCGCCTGACCCGGACTCGGACTCGGACCCATCCAGGCGGTGGGCCTCACTGCCTGCGGGTGATGACCCGGCGCCAGCTGACCGGCAGCGTAGCGGGTGAGTTCGCGCGTCCGGATGCGTGGCAGCGGGCTAGTGCGAGGAGGCGTAGGTGATCAGCGATGCCTGGCTCTTCAGCTTTCCGGCGGCGGTATAGCAGGACACATCGCGGACAATGACGTTGCCGCCGAACGTGCCCCACACCGTGATCAGGTTGCAGAATCCAGGACCGACCTTGAATCCGGTGACGAGTACGTTGTCCGGCAGGGAGCCGACCCGGGGGAACCTGACTAGCCTGAGCCCGCCACCGGCACCGCTGACCGTGTTCACGCCGCCGAGGGAGCTAAAGTTCACCGGCGGCGGGACCGGTGCGTACGTGCCGATGATGAGCGGCATGTTGTCGAAGGTGTAGGCGAAGTGCTTGGGCTGGGTACCGGTGATCGCACGGCCATGCTGATAGGTCAGCGTCCATGCCGTCTTCAGCGGGGTAGTCGTGCCGTTGAAGCAGCGAACCAGGAAGGCCTGCCCGGCCGGAGCCGACAACCAGCGAGCAAGCTCGCACTTAGCCGGGACCGACGGGTTGACGGCGGTCACCTGCACCCCGCCGGCCCGCGCGGCCGAGCCGAGTCCGGGCATAACCACGGTCCAGGAGCCGACCGGTCCCGAGGTGACCGTATTGGTCCCGCCGGCCGAATTGAACCTGGCTACCACTCCGCTGCCCGGCTGGTAGTGCACGTAGCCGTATCCGCGTCCGGGCGGGAAAGCGCCCTTGGAGCTCTTGGAGTACGTCACCGTGAACGGACTGAAGATCGGCACGGGCGGACCGGCGGTCGCCTCGAAGCAGCGCACGACGACGAGCTCGTTAACACCGGCCGGTCTCCATTTCTGGACCTGGCACCAGATCGGCCGCTCGTCAGTGACGGCCGTGACGTGCACGACTCCGCCTTTGGACCCGATCTTCGGGAAAATCACTGCTACCTGGCCGACAACGCCGGGCGTGGTGTGCACGACGAACGGGGACGGCCAGCTCCCTGCCTGATGCGCCAGAGCGGGCACGCCAGGCACTGATGGCTGGCTCACATAAGCGAAGCCCCACTGATCGGGAACAGCCGCCTGCGCCACTCCGGTCGCGGCGATCAAGGCCCCGGCCATAAGGCCGGCCGCTGCGGCACCGGCCACCAGCTGGCGAACAGGCATCCAGGACGCGCTCATCTGCGCATTCCCCCTTCGTGAGGCGGGCCCCGCCCTCGACGGCAGCCGGTTGTGCACTTGTGCACACAGTAATAGCCCGCGCTCCGGCGGCGCCGTAAAGGCAGATGAATTTTCCGCCATCTTGCCCAGCCGCTGGTCAAAGGCATACGCGAGAGCCACACAAGCGCCTCGTAGCGAGCGCGTGAGTACTTTCCGCACAGGCAGCTGAGTACGTTCGCGCAACGCAACTTGAGTATCGGCACGCGGGACCAGGGCCGCGGCCAGGCGCAGCATGAAAGGAACGGCGGCAAGCGCCAGTGCCCGCCGCCCGATCGAGAGGCAAGGACATGTCCGAATCCCAACCGCCGCGCAGGCTGCCCCTGGTAATCGAATCGCTCGGTTACGTCGGCGCCGTCATCGCGGTCGCGGCCGGCGCCAGCCTAGTGCAGCACTTCTGGCACAACGTTCCGCGGAGCGCGGAGCTGAGCTTCGCCGGAGTTGTATCCGTAGCGCTGCTAGCCATCGGCACCGCGCTCCGGGTCGGCGGCGATCTGGCGATCGCACGGCTCCGCAGCGTGCTCTGGCTGATCTCGACGATCAGTGCCACGGTGTTCGTCGCCATCCTCGCCAGCCAGTTCGCGCATCTCAGCGGAATCGCCGTGGCGCTGCTCGCCGAAGCGGCAGGCACCAGCAGCGCCATCGCGCTCTGGCTGCGCAACAGGTCAACGCTCCAGCACCTGTCCGCATTCGCCGGATCGGCCGCACTCATCGCGACCGCCATTCACCAGGTTGCGCCAGGCACCTCAGCCTGGGGCCCAGGCCTGAGCATCTGGCTCCTGTCGGCGCTCTGGGGCACCGCCGCCCACCGCGGCTACCTAGCCCCCGGCACCACCGGATTCGTAGCCGCCGCGATCGGCCTGCTGGTCGGCGCGCAGCTGACCATGGTGGAGACGGCAGCGGGCCAGTTGCTAGCCGTCGCCACTGTGGCCGCCCTGCTAGCCGCAGGTATCGCGCTACACCGTTTCCTACTGCTCGGCTTCGGCGCGGCAGGCGCCCTCGTCATCCTGCCCCAGACCGCCACCCGCTACCTGCCAAGCTCAGCCGCTGCCGCGCTCTCCGTCTGCGCCACCGGCCTGACCCTGCTAGCTATCGCGGTTTGGCTCGCCAAGTCCCGCAAGACAGCCTGACAACGGGTAGCCGCAGCCGCCGCCGGTCGCGACAACACCACCCAGGCTTCAGACCCAGATCCGGCGGGAACTGATCTGGCAGTCGGCGCCCACGGCCTGCGCCCCGGCCACCGCCTCCCGCCCCGCGTCGCTGCGCTGGGTGAACTGGAGTTCGCTCGGGCCGAGCCAGCGTTGCCAGGCGCGGGCATACGCCTGCGCCCGGTGCTTGGTACGGCCGAGGTCGTCGGGGACGGGGACCCACCGGCTCTCGAACGGCGGCTTCCTGCGCAGCAACCGGATGAGCAGCAAGAGCGGTCCGTGGGTCGGACCCGGGACCAGCCGGGAAACCAGGTACCGGGGGAATCCGGCCGGGGAGAGTGCCTGGTCCAGGGAACGGCTGAATCGCTCGCTCTCCTGCGTAGTCGCTGAGCGCAAGTAGCAGCGCAGGTAGCCGGAGGCCCGCGGCTCTTGCCTGAGCCAGGCGGAGCCAGGATGTGGGTACGGCGGTCGCCGCTGCGCCGGTCGGCCTCAAATGCCTCAAGGGCGAGTGCCTGGTACCGGCGCCAGGTGCCGCCGAAGGCAAGTTCGCTGATCACGGGGACTCCGACGTCAGTCACGCCGTCAGACTAATCCGGCAGTACTGGCCAATACCTGGTTCGCGGCAATACCGCGGTTCCTCGGGCATGTCCGGGCCGGCGTCGCCCGCGCTGCCGCGTGGCCGGTCGGCGAGGGACGAATACCTCAGATGGTGACCAGTTCGATCCTGGGTGGCTGCCGGTGCCCGGCGGCCTACACTTGAGCCGCCGAGATAGTGACCCGGCGAGCTGCCACGGTCCTCCGTCCCCAGGAGATCTCATGCGCCTACTCCGGCCAGCTGCGGCAGGCATCGCCGGCTCGCTCGCGCTCGCCAGCGCGCTGGCCGGCGTCGGGCCGATCTCTCATGGTGCCGGGCCGGCGGCCAGCGGACCAGCGCCGCGCGCCGCCGCGGCAGCTCCGTTGGTCCTGATCAGCCCGGACCTCAGGCAGATCTACGGGGCGCACCTGGCGGCGCCAAGCACCGCGTTCTGCGAGCAGCAGTACAAGATCGCGTGCTATCTGCCGCAGCAGCTCAGGCAGGCATACCGGCTGCCTGCGCTCTACTCCAGGGGCATCACGGGCAAGGGCCAGACAATCGTCATTGTCGACTCATTCGGCTCGCCGACCGTGCGGCACGATCTCGCGGTCTTCGATGCGGTGGCACACCTGCCCGCCCCGCCTGTCTTCAGGATCATCCAGCCAGCCGGCCGGGTGCCGCCGTACCGGACGGACAGCGGCCGGGAGGGCTGGGCCGCTGAGACTGACCTCGACGTGGAGTACGCGCATGACATCGCGCCCGGCGCGAAGATCCTGCTGGTCGAGACGCCTACCTCGGAGAATGAGGGCAGGACAGGGTTCCCCCAGATCGTCAGGGCCGAGGAGTACGTGATCGACCATCACCTCGGCGGCGTGATCAGCCAGAGCTTCAGCGCGAGCGAGCAGAGCTTCGCCAGCCGGCGCCGGCTGGCGAGCCTGCGCGGCGCGTATACCGACGCCGTGGCCAGGGGAGTGACCGTGCTCACCGCCTCCGGCGACAGCGGCGCTGCTGACGTGGAGTACGACGGTTCCACCTACTTCGGGTACCGGGTGACTTCCTGGCCGGACAGCGACCCGCTAGTGACCGGAGTCGGCGCCACCCAGCTGCACTTGAATGCGGCAGGCCATCCGACGAAGTCTGCGACGGTCTGGAACGACACCTACAACCTGGCCACGAACATGTACATCGCCGGCAACGTCGGGCCTAATCCGCTGGCGAGCGGCGGCGGGAGATCGGCTATCTTCGCCCGGCCCTGGTACCAGCGCGGCGTCCGCCGCGTTGTCGGCGGCCGTCGCGGTGTCCCTGACATCTCGATGAGCGGTGCCTGTAACGGTGCGGCGGATATGTACCAGAGTTTCAAGGGCCAGCCGGCCGGCTGGTATCCGACCTGCGGCACCAGCGAGGCGACTCCGATCTTCGCCGGCATCGTCGCCCTCGCCGACCAGGTCGCGCATCACAGGCTCGGGCTGATCAACCCCTACCTGTACCGGCTCTCGGAGATCGGCGCCGTCGGCATCGCCGACGTCCTGAGCGGCAGCAACACGGTCACCTTCCGGCAGGGCAGCAAGAACAGGCGCCATACGGTCCATGGCTTCGGTGCCCGGCGCGGATACGATCTAGCGTCCGGAGTCGGCACCGTCAACGCGCCGGCGTTCGTCCGCGAGCTTGCCTTCGTGGCGAACCACCGGCGCTGGAGCCTGTCCAGGCTCAGAGCGGCACTTGCTCACCTGAAGTGAGCCGACGGGCCCCGGCGGCGTGCGGGCTGGGCGGTCCAGCGATCTCCCGCTCAGTCCGGCTGTCTGGCGCTGGCTACCCCGCGGAGCTTGTCGGGATTGGCGAAGATGTAGACGCGGTGAACCAGTCCGTCCACCACATCGGCGATGGCCACGACAACTGGCGCCGAACTTGTCTCGGCGACCACCCCGACCTGGCCGTTGATGCGGGCGAACCGGACGGCAAGGCTGCCCAGGCCATCGCCGGCGATACCGACGAGCAGGCGCGCGACCTTGTCGGCGCCGACGACCGGTCGGCGCGCCGCCTTCGCCTTGCCGCCGCCGTCGGCGACCACCCCGACATCGGGCGACATGAGCTCAAGCAGGCCGCGAACATCGCCGGAGTAGCAGGCAGCCAGGAATCGCTCGGTGATCTGCCGGTGCTCACCGGGATCGGCGTCGAACCTGGGCCGTCGCGCGTGCACATGCTCGCGAGCGCGGTGCGCGAGCTGCCTGACGGCTGGCTCGGACCGGCCGAGTGTCGAGGCGATCTCGTCGTGTGCCATGCCGAAGACCTCGCGCAGGACGAACACGGCGCGCTCGGCCGGGGACAGCGTCTCAAGTACGACGAGCATCGCGATCGAGATCTCCCTGCCCCGCTCGGCCCGATCGGCCACCTCGGCTCCGACGTCCGGCGCGGTCAGCAGCGGCTCGGGGAGCCATGGGCCCGGGTAGCTCTCGCGCCGGGCCCGGATCGAGCGCAGCCGGTTAAGCGCCAGCCGTGAGGCAATCCGAGTCAGGTAGGCGCGCGGCTCGGCGACCTCCGGCCCGGTCCGCGCCGACCAGCGGAGCCAGGTCTCCTGGACGACGTCCTCCGCGTCCGCGACGCTGCCGAGCATGTCGTAAGCGACGCCGAACAGCAGCGGACGGTGCGCAGTGAACGGGTCGCTCACGACAGGACTGTATCGAGGGCTGTCCCGACAGGTGGCGTACTCAAGCACCCGCCGTTCGAGCCCACGCCTGACCGGGCGCGAGCACCTGGCCGTAATGGCGGCGCGAGTACCACTCGCCAAGCCGGTAGCTCAGCGTCCTGGACGGGTCCAGTGAGATCCGTGCCATCGTCATGCTTCCCTTCTCCTGCTGGCATACCTCCAGTCGGTCACTAAGACACCGGCGATCGGGCAACTGTGACACCGGCGCGGTGCTGGCCGGGAAAATGACTGCGCTGGTGCTAGCCAGCCGCTCTATGGTGTGGCCATGCTGCCAGCCAGTCACGTGCTCGCGTTCGCCGCGCTGGCGACCGTGCTGATCGCTATCCCCGGCCCGAGCGTGCTGTTCACGATCAGCCGGGCGCTTACGGTAGGCCGACGATCCGCGCTGCTCACCGTGGCAGGCAATGAGATCGGGCTGTACGTGCAGGTGGTGGCGGTAGCGTTCGGCGTCGGCGCGCTCGTCCAGCGGTCGGCGGCCATCTTCGCCGTGATCAAATGGGTCGGCGCCTGCTACCTGTGCTATCTCGGCGTGCAGGCGTACCGGCACCGGCGATCGGTAGCCGATGCGCTTGCCGCTGGGTCGAGCCCGGTGCCGGCCGGCCGCGCGGTACGTGACGGATTCGTGGTTGGCGCGATGAACCCGAAGACCATCGTGTTCTTCGTAGTCGTGCTGCCGGAGTTCACCAATCGCGGTGCCGGGCACCTGCCGCTGCAGATGCTGCTGCTCGGTGCTTTGTTCCCGCTGATCGCCCTGGTCCTGGACAGTATCTGGGCAGTTGCGGCGGCCTCAGCAAGGCAATGGCTTGAGCGCTCGCCTGGTCGGCTCGGCCTAATCGGCGGCACCGGCGGACTGATCATGGTCGGCGTAGGCGTCAGCCTCGCCCTCACCGGCCGCAAGGACTGATCGGTCTAAGCGGGATACTCCCTGGATGAGATCCGCTGGCTCTTCCATGGCCCGCCTGACTGCCGCGTCAGTCGCCGTCGCCCTGGTCGAGGATCAGGCTCAGCACCCAGCCGATCACACCGACGATCAGGGCGCCAAGCAGCGCTGGCACGAAGCCGGTGATGTGGAACGGGACCTTGAGCTTCCCTGCCAAGTAACTGGTCAGCCAGAACAACAGGCCGTTCACCACGATGCTGATCAAGCCGAGCGTCGCGGCGTAGGCCAGGCAGCCGATGGCATGGGCAATCGGCTTCAGTACCGCGTTGATCACGCCGAAGATCAGCGCCACCACGACAAGTGTGAGGATCTTGTGCGTCGTGCTGTGCGCGTGCAACTGGATGCCGGGCACGAGGAGCGTGGCTACCCAGACCGCAGCTGCGGTGATCACCAGCTTGACCAGAATTTTCATGCCGCCATCTTGTCATCGAACCCGCCAGGGACAGTGGCTGATTCATGGTGAAAATCCCCTAGATTCCCCGCATCCGGACCAGTCGGAAAGCGTCCAGCGCTGCCTGCGGCTTCCTGGACTCGGCCCCGGTGTCATGACACGATCGGCTCCGGGGGATCAGGCATGCCACGTGGGGACGTCGGCATGTGGCGGGTAATCGGGGCATATCACGGCAGGGCCGCAGCGTGCGGCGGGCAAGCGGGGCACTCTTCGGCGACAGCGTCGGCTGACGGCCGACGATCAGCCTGCCGGCCGGGGGAACGCGAACGGGGGTTCGGGGGATGCTATTTGCCTGGCTGCTGCCTGATGCGAGCTACCTGGTGCTGTTCGAGGGCTGGCGGCCGGGACCGTACTCGCCCAGGCACGGCAAGCCACCGCTGCTGGCCAGAATGGCGCGCTCGGTAACCGGGCTGGTCAGCGCCGTCCGCGAGCGCTACGCAGGTCCAGATAGTAACGACGGCCTGCCCAGCGAGGTTCATCCGGCCTCCTAGATCGATCGTCGATCGGAATTTCGCGCCGGTCACGGGACCACAGGCGCGGGCGGGTCGGATCGAGGGCTCCGGCCCGGAGGGTGGTGTTCCTGGTCGTGGTGAGGCAGCGATCAAGAACGGCGGCCCGTCGACGCCGCCTGCGCGAGCGGATCGACGGGAGTGTGGGTCAGTAGCGGTCATCCCACGCGCGGGCGTGATGCCGGGCCGCGACCCCTTCGCTGTCCTCAGCGGCAGGTCTGGACGTCGGAGGTGCCTACTTCCAGCGAAAGCGGGCTTGCAGAGCGCTGACCTGCTCATATGCTCACTTCGTCAAGATCAGGGCACATTGAGGGCACTCCCTGGCCGGTTTTGCGAGCGAGTGAAAAACAGGTCCATCGCCTTGCGGCCGCGGTCGGTGTCATCGGGCATCAAGTGGCTGTACGTGCTCAGGACGGTTACCTCGGTGTCGCCGAGCCACGCGGCTACGGCGGGCACGCCGACCCCGGCGGACAGCCACGCCGACGCAGCGGTATGCCTGAGCACGTGCATTCCGTTGCCGGGCTCAGTGCCGATCCCGGTCTTGCGCAGTGCCGGCCGCCACTGGCTTTCGTTGAAGCGGGTGCGGTTCATCGCGCACGCCACGTCGCAGATCAGCCGCACCTGGCGGTGGACATGGATCACGTGGCGTAGGAAGGTCGGCGTCGTCGACCGCCAGGCCGAACAGCTCACCCTGCCGCATCCCGGCACCG
>OCZU010001205.1_pt1 | contig 17263 bp, 13 predicted proteins | sample 1539001 | NCBI WGS metagenome assembly OCZU01 (sample SAMEA3539306, study PRJEB22396) | soil metagenome | biome: tundra; feature: field; material: soil | place: USA | collected 2010-05 | depth 0.15 m | reverse complement strand
GTGGGTGGCGGACTCTATAACTCGACTGCCAACTACTCGTTCAACGCGACGCCGGACCTTATCGCCAAGGCAGTATTTGAACCGGGATTCGGACACTACGAGGTGTTCGGTATCTACAGCCGCTTCCGCGACCGCGTGTTTCCTTGCGGCGAAGTAGCCAGCACGGGAAACTGCGGGGGCCTGGCGGCGGGTGTCACCTCGGCGCTGGGGGCGTACAACGCTTCCAAGAACGGTGGCGGCATTGGCGCCAACGCCCGCTGGTCATTCGACCACAAACACCTCGATTTCGGGTTGCACTTTTTAGGTGGCAGCGGCATCGGCCGTTACGGTACGAGCGGCCTTCCCGATGCCTCAATCCACGCCGACGGAACGCTTGACTTAATCAAGAGCTCCCAGGGCCTGGGAACCATCGAGTGGCACGGTTCGAAATTGGACGTTTACATGAACGCGGGCGCCGAGTACGCGAGTCGAGCCTCGGATTTCGATCCCGTGTCCGGGAAGTACGTCGGCTACGGATCGCCACATTTCGGCAACTCAGGGTGCTTCACCGAAACCGCACCTACGGTCGGCGCCGGGTTCTTCCCTGGAGGTCTTTCAAGTTGCACTGCCGACACGCGCGTGCTCATTGAAGGCACCTTCGGAATTTGGTTCAAGCCCTATGACGGCGCGAGAGAAAAAGTGAACCGTGGCCGCATCCAGTGGGGACCCCAATTCTCTTACGTTGACCGCAATGCGTGGTCGGGCTCGGGCACACCGAACGAGCCGCACGGGTTGGACGCTATGATCTATACGTCCTTCCGCTACTACTTACCGTAGAGACAAAGGGCGGGGCTCCATCCGCAAGATGCGCGCCCCGCCCTAAGTACGCATGAAACACACCGGTAGCGACACCGGCCGGCTTTTGCATGGAAGGCGTTTGCACTCAGGAGCTTTCGTTGACTTCCCGGTTTCGCCCACAGTAAGATTTGCCCTCATGGTCGGTAAGACCATCTCGCGCTATCGCATCATTGAAAAGTTGGGGGCGGCGCCACGCGTGGTTTACAAAGCCGAAGACGTCACCCTCCACCGCTTTGTCGCTCTGAAGTTCCCACTCGATGACGTCCCTTGAACGGTTATCCAAAGCCACGAAGTGCCGTCCTGTCTGTCGGTTCTTGCTGGTGACTTGAAGCGGAGGGGGCTTGTGCCAGTCCGGAACGCCTTAAGTTGAACTGCAAAAGACACACTACGTCTCACCATACTCGATCTCGGTGGTTCTATGAAACGAGTTACCGGCATTGGCGGCATTTTCTTCAAAGCCAAAGACGCTCCAGCACTACAAGCCTGGTACAAACGACATCTCGGGATCGATGTCCAAGAGTGGGGTGGCGCAGCGTTCACGTGGACCAACGGTGAAGGTAAGCCCGTTGCCGGAACAACCATCTGGTCGATTGGTTCGTCGCAAGGCGACCACTTTGCACCCAGCGAAGCCACCTTCATGGTCAATTACCGCGTGGACGATCTCCACGCGCTTGTCAAAGCCTTGCGCGAAGAAGGTTGCAATGTACTTGAGAAGATTGACGAGTCCGAGTATGGAAAGTTTGCTTGGGTCATCGATCCGGAAGGAAACAAGGTGGAACTATGGCAACCGCCTGCCGGCCAATAATAAAGGCTGTCGGGTGCAGTGCAAATTTGCAAGGAGATCTCACATGAAACGGATAATCGGGTCGGTTGCGATTTGTGTTTTGTTGCTGGGAGTTTCGATTCAGGCGCAGGCTCCGCAAGGACCGCCGAAACCAGGACCAGAGGTGAAGCGGCTCGCATATTTTGTGGGCAACTGGAAAGAAGAGGGCAAATCTACTGCGCACGGTATGACCGGACCGGTGTCGTCAACTCAAAAGTGGGAATGGGTGTCCGGAGGATTTTTTATTGTGGGTCATTCGGACAACAAGTCACCGGTGGGCGACTTTAAGATCATGGCCGTATTGGGATATGACCCGGAAACAAAAATGTACACCTACAACGCATTCGACAGTTGGGGCGAACTGATCACGGCCAAAGGAAATGTCAGCGGCGACACTTGGACTTGGATAACCGAGACGATGATGCAAGGTAAGCCGATGAAGACGCGCTTGACCGAGAAGGAAGTTTCCAAGACGCAATACACACTCAAATATGAATCGTCCACAGATGGCGGCAACACGTGGACATCCGATCTGGAATCGACGTTTACGAAGGTGGTGGCGGCGCCGGCTGCGAAGTAAGAATTGGTCGAGATGATTTTTAGGGCGCGTGGCGGATAGGCTGCGCGCCTTTTTTTAATTGCAGACTTGTATCACGTGTTTTCACGATTAGTCCGTTCCTCGAATGTTGGAAACTTGAACGCGTGCGTTTGGCCGCGTCGTGCTACGACAGTTTTCTTAGGGTCCGGGTGAACACTCGCGTCCCAGTAAGAAGAATAAGCCCTTAAACCATCTTCTGGTCGGAACGCTCGTTGCCTGCGCAACGTCTGTGCCCCTGGCAGCGCAGTCGAACTCATCTTCGTCGAACGTGACCTCAGCACTGGCGACTCCTGGTACTACGCCGATACAAGCGAACAAGCTCTACGAAGCGATTCGAGGCAACGGCGGCACTGCTCGGCTGGTGATACTCCCGCACGAGCCGCACTGGTATACCGCTATGGAGTCGAACGAACAGCTTATTTACGAGATGCTTCGCTGGTTTGACAAATACGTGAAGAGCGCGCCTCCGCGCTCCGTGACCGGAGCCCGTTAGCTCGCTGTCACAATTGGGGAACACTATTCGGCTTGTGTGCTCGGCCACGCTGAGTGGACGGCGCATCAAGGATCTCCTCATGCGCCGGGAAGCCGTCGTCGCCCTTTCGGCGGGTGGTGAATCAGTTCTTGACCGCTGAAGATCGGTAGTCCCGCCAGATGTATTCAAGCGCTTCCGGAAGGGTCTGCTGTTTCGCTGCTCGGTCAACGTGGACGGCGTTGCGGGCAAAGACGAACTGATAGTGGTAGCCCTTGGCAGCGAGTACCTTGGCCATGTTCTCGTTTGCGAGAACCCAATCGTGCATGTTGTCGCGCATCACGTTTGGATTGAGAAGATCGCGGTCGCCAACTTCCATCCAGATTCGTATCGGCTTCGCCCCGCTGTTTGGGATGAGGTGCTCATGAAATTCCCAGGCGCCATGCGGCGTTTGCGGATTGTAAGGCCACTGCTGATTCACAAATGTTCCGGAGTAAGTCAGAACACGGTGATAAAGCTCAGGGTGATACCAGGCCATGATCAAGGCACACGAGCCTCCCGAGCTGCCACCCATTGTCGCCCTGCCGTCCGGATCCTTAGTGAGCTTCACGTGAGCTTGGGTTTCCACCATGGGCAAAACTTCTGTTTCCACAAACTCGGCATAGGCTCCGGACATTGTGTCGTACTCAAGACCGCGTTCACTTCCTTGCGCGTCTCCGCCTCCGTTACCGATAGAAACGGCAATCATCAACGGGATTTTATGTTGCGCGATCAAAGTGTCGAGAGCCGAAAAGAGCAACCCGTCGGGTCCGTCCGCTCCGACTATGAAAGGCGCAACGCTACCGGGCAAGTACTCTTTGGGAACATAGACAGCTACTTTCCGCCGGTACGGAGCCGCCCGGCTTGTCGTCACCACCAGCTTTGCGGGGTCCGCAGCATCTGCGGTTCCGAAGGTATTCGCATCACGCGCGATACCCGGATAGATCTTGCTGTCCGACGAGTTCATCGTGAACTCAATGACGGTTCCGTGGGGCACGCGGTTCTGGGCAGTCATCTCCGGAGTAACAGGATGGCTAGGCCCGAGGATGAAATTGCCGTCCGTATTCGCCGGCGGGGTTAAGCCGTCGGGCAATTCCTTCGCCGGGACAAAGCCGGGACTGTTCGGGTCGCGCGTTGGCGGTGCAGAGCGTTCTGTGTGTTGTGCCGACGGAAGAGACTGGCCGAACCCGGGATTGATAATCCCGATCAGGCTAACCAGCAGCGCAATGCTTAGACAACGCGCGATTGAAGTGATGTGGTTTCTTTGCAGCATGTTGAACTTCCTGATTTGTCTGCAACGGAGCCGAGAGGCTGCACAGCATGATAACCGGTATCGGCGTTGAGGCGTAAGGATGTCTGCTGCCCTACCAACCGCCGCTGTGCCTTTTCAAGCGATGTTTCTCTGCAAGGGTTTGGCGGTCCAGTTCTCCTTCACAGCGAGCCAGAACAAGCGTTGCGACCCCGTTGCCGATCATGTTAACCAGGGCGCGAAACATGCTCATGAAGCGGTCGATCCCCAGGATCAATGCCATGCCGGCAACCGGGATTGTTGGGATCACCGAGAGCGTCGCGACCAACGCAATGAAAGATGCGCCTTGCACTCCGCTGGCGCCTTTGGAAGTTAGAACTGCCACGGGAAGAATCGTGAGTTGCTGGGTCAGCGTCAGATGAGTGTTGGTCGCCTGCGCCACGAATAGGGCGGCCATCGTCATGTAAAGGCTGGTTCCATCCGTGTTGAAAGTGAATCCGGTGGGGATTACCAGCCCGACGAGAGACTTGGAACAGCCAAGTTTCTCAAGCTTGGTCATCAAAGTTGGGATTGCGATCTCCGACGAACTGACCGCCAAGACCAGCAGAATCTCTTCCTTGATATAAACCAGGAAGCGAAAAATGCTAAAGCCGGCGGCCCGAGCGATGGCGCCTAGCACAATTACCACAAAGAGCAGCGAAGTGAGCCAGAAAGTAGCCATGAGCTTAGCCAGTGGACCGAGAGACGCCAGTCCGAACTTGCCGACCGTGTAGGCCATGGCCCCGAAGGCGCCAATGGGCGCGAATTTCATTAAAATACTCACCACTCGGAATACAACGTGGGTGAGGGAATCGATAATTTCGACCAGCGGTTTGGCGCTAGCTCCGGCGGCCGACAGGGCAAACCCGAACAACAGCGCTACAAAAACTACTTCCAGAATATCTCCCTTGGCAAAAGCATCGACCGGGGTTGTGGGAATGATGTGCATCAAGAATTCGACGACACCTTGCGATTTTGCCTGGCCGGCGTAGTCGGCGACCGCCTTGGCGTCAAGAGTGGCGGCGTTTACGTTGAAGCCACTGCCCGGGCGAATGACGTTACCGACGACAAGTCCGATCAGCAATGCAATCGTGGAAACGACTTCGAAGTAAAGGAGCGCCAAGCCTCCGACGCGGCCAACCTTTTTCAGGTTTTCCATGCCGGCAATTCCGGCAACCACCGTGCAAAAGATGATCAGGGTGATGATCATCGAGATGACCCGGATGAAAGCATCGCCTAGCGGCTTCATGGCAATCGCACGAACCAGGTCGACATAACCGAAGACAATCGCCAGCGCCATTGCTACTAACACCTGAACCCAAAGGGCGCGGTAGAAGGGCGGTTTGTCGGATGCCGGAGCCGCATCAGCTGGACTCGTCTGCACGGGCGGGAACGTTGCCATGGTTGTTTGTGTATCCTGTCGCTTCTTCGTAGTTGTTTCTCGAGGTTATCGGAAGAGTAATGAAGCTAGCGGCTCTCCTTCGTGGATTCAGGTTCAAGCGTACGAACTAACCACGGAATGATTATCTCTTTGAAGATGCGGGGATCGGGCCACACCCCAACCTGCCGCCCGAGATGCCCGCCCTGAGGATTAATCCAGGCTTCTTTCGGCACGTCGCCTTTATTGAGCAGCAGATATTCGTCCTCGATGGGAACCTGCGTGTCGAAAACGCCCGCCAGAATGAGCATGGGCGCCATCGGCTTGCCCAGCAGTCCCTGGTGCACCAGCGACATCTTGGGCAGATATTCGCCCATTTCGTCGAGGCTGTGAACGCCTTCCAGAATGTTCATCAGCGCGGGCACCTGATCGAACAGATATTCGCGATTGCCCAGCAGCGAGTTCATCAAGAAATCTTTCTGAAAGAATTTATCTACCGGCGGAGACTGCGCGCTGCAGCCACGCAGCCGGGCGCGCTCGACGATCGCCATTTTCGTGGCCCAGTACGCTCCCCAGCTCACGCCGTGCATGGCGATGCGGTTCTTGTCGATCTCCGGGCGCGACTGCGCGTAGTCGAGCACTCGCGACAGCATGCGGTCCGCCGTTTCACTCACCTTGATCGGGTTCTGTCCCGTCCCCGGGCCATCGACCGCAAGATAGCCAATTCCAAAAGGAAGAATCGCATCGAAACTCTCCGCCAAATCTTCTTTGCGGCTATCCAAGCCATTCACTGCGATTACCAGCGGCACCGGCCCCGTTGCATTCTTCGGCAGGCGCAGGTAGCCGATGATTTCTTTGCCTTCGAAAGGGATGCGCACGATCTCAAGCGGCGGATCGAAGAACTTCGCATGATCCAGAAAGGCTTCGAGGGCTTTTTCGTAAGAGCGCTGCTTGCCCCCAGACGCCGGAATCGGCCAGCGTCCGAACGAGTAAAGCCGCCACGCCCGGATGTAGTCGGCGTTCGCCTTCGTAGGATCCGATTTCTCCAGCGACTTCGCTTCATTGAAGTAACGATCGGCCACGTGCATGAATCCCGCAGCCCATTCGTCTTTGTCGCGGGTGTGGATGCTCTCGAAAGCCTCTTTCACATCTCCCGGATCAAGCCCGATCAGCGGATACCGGCCCACCTCTGCGCGATGGACGGCCTCAACCTTAATCTCATCGATGGTGCGCTCGCGCCGCTCTTCTTTCTGAGAGGACTCTTGAGCAAAAGCGCCTGCAGAAATGAATGCAAGAAGCACCAACCGGAAAACTGGCAGGAAGAAGTAATTGTTTCTCTTCATAACTCGGCCCCTCCTCATGGTGCGCAAATCAAGCGAGCTGTCTACGAGAAAAGGCCGGACGGAATTGCGTCCGGCCTTCCTTCACCCCGCAAACCTGATCGCACCTCTAGAACGTAAACTTCGCACCCAACTGCACAGAACGCGGCCCGCCCGAGCCGACCGCGGGGTTGGCGGCGGCTATATCCGGAGTAGCGCAACCGCAACCGAACGGACGCACGGAAGGATCATTCAACCCGAACCCGTTTTGACCGCCGTAAGGGTTGGCGAAGTTCGGGTGATTGAGGATGTTGAAGAACTCGGCGCGGAATTGAAGCCGCATGGTTTCTCCAAAGTGGAAATTCTTAGCCAGCGAGAAATCGAGATTCCTGAAGCCGGTGTCCTGGAACATGTTGCGGCCCATGTTGCCGAACTGGCCGAGCGGCGGCGGAATCATGACGGAACTGCCATTGGCGTAGCAGCCAAACAGATTCAGAGACGCGTTCGACGGACCGACCGGCCCGCCGTCGACTGCCACTGCCTGTGCCTCGCACGCCGGATTTGTCGCGTGGGGGAAGTACGGAATCCCAACTCCCTTCTGAGACTTGAAGTCCGAGGTTTTACCGTAGAAGCTCCATCGAATGGGGCTATTGGCGGGCGGGCTCACTGGCAACGGCCCAACGCCAGCGGCGTCCGTTCCTTCATCCATCGGCCCCCAGTACTGCGGGCTTTCCAGCGTGATGATCGAGTTGATCTCCCAGCCTTCCCGCATCTGCCCGAAACCCTTTCGACCGGGAATCGCGTAGGTGAGCGACACCGTCAGCCGGTGGCGAATATCAAAGTCGCTGTTGGCATATTCGGCTGCGACGTTGTGGGCGTTCTGCGGCAAACCTGAGCCCTGGCCGAAGTCCCAGTTCGCACCCACATCATCGAGCGCGTGGGAATAGGTGTAACCCGCCACCATGCTAAGGCCGTGATAGTTGCGCGCGTTCAACGTGACCTGCAATCCGTTGTAGTTTGACCGGTAGACATTTCCCATCTGAAAGATGTTGGCCAGGAAGGGATACTTCGCGGCGAAAGGCGCGTTGGCCTGCTCACCACCGTTGTTGTTGACGACGCAGTTGTTGTATGCCGGAGCACTGGCCAGACACAAAGTAAGCTCGCCCCCGGGACCGGTACCCCAACCCGCCCCCACCGGCGGTTGGTTGATGTCTCGAATCCCCGTCAGGTTCGTCCCGTGATTGCCCACGTAGGCGGCTTCCAGGGACAGGTTCGGAGTGAAGGCATGCTGCAGGTTCAAAGTCCAGTTCCACACGTACGGAGTTGTGAGGTTACGGTCCACCGTCATAATCGGGCATGGGCTACCTGGCGCGCCACTGGGCAGGACCGGAGAGCAATCGACCGAGGGGGAATAGAGCGGCCCGTTCACCGCGTCCCAGGTAGTCGGGTAGGACAGGAAATTCTTCCTGGTTTGGTTTCCGGCAGTAATCGTGCCACCGGAGGTGTCGCCGGCAGCGTCGATTGGGGCTCCCGTCGGAACGCTGCCCGGACCGAAGGCATTGTTGAACGCGATGAACGACTGCCAGTTCACCGTCTCGTAGATCAATCCGCCGCCGCCGCGCAGCACGGTCCGCCCGTTACCGGCGATGTCCCAGGCGAAGCCCGCACGAGGGCCGAAGTTCTTGTGATCCGGGTTATAGAGGCTGCTGATCTGATGGCCCACCTGCACCATGCCCACGTTGGGATCGAAGTTCCCCAGCAGATTGTGCGCTTCCTGGGGCACGCTGCTGAACTCGTAGCGAACGCCGAAGTTGATTGTCAGATTCTTGGTGGCCCGCCAGTCGTCCTGGAAAAAGCCTGAGTACGCCCAGTTGTGCAGCTGCAGGGTCGGATTTCCCACCTCGACCGATGACTTGAACGGCGCGCCGGCAAAGAAATCTTCGAGCGGGCTGGAAGGTGGAGGGGCATTGGCTGGAGGTGGGCCGGGACTCAGGACGGTGCCCAGAAACGTGATACTGCCGCGGGCGTTGCCATACGAGGCGTTGGTAACTCTGTTGTAGTGGAGTTCACCGCCGAATTTCAGCGCGTGCTTGCCCGCAGTGTAGGAGATGTGATCCACAAACTGCGTGATCGAATCCGGCCCCTGGAACTTCGGCCACTTGAAACCGCCAAGACCGGGGTAGAAGTAACCGCCAAACGAGATGCGCGGCAGGCCCCCGGTATTAGGTCCGCTCACGCCCGTGTTCAGACCGTACGCCGAGGCTGGTGTGCTGAGGTCGTCCGGCAGCGTCGGCTGGTACAACCGGTTGTAGCCAACCCGCGCCTCGTTCACCAGGCGCGGGCTGGGAGTCCAAATCCAGCTGCCGCCCACCACCTGCGCGCGGGTATGAATCGTGGAGAGCCATTTTTGCTGCAGTTCAGGGAAGTCTTCCACGTTCCCGGAATTGTCTCCAAAAAAGTAGGTTCCGCTGATGCTGCTTCGGCCGTTTAGCCTGTAGTCCACTTTACCAACGAAGTTGTTGACGTGGACGACGTTGTTAAATCCGTTGGTGATGTTGATGTTCTGAGCATTGTTCGTGGGAAAGCCCGCGCCAGTGCAGGTTGCGGTCGCGTTTGGAGCGGTTCCGGAAACCGTGCATCCTGCCATCAGCAAACTCGCGGGACTGATGATCGCGCCCAGACCGGCAGGTGCCATCTGTATGTCGTTAATCGCATCCGGAATGCTGTCGGCGCAGTCGCCCGCAAAGCCAAACGGACAGGTTCCATTCGGCGTCATGTGCACCATCGAAGGACTGGTTACACCGCCGTACGAGTTGCCCACGTTATACCGCTGGCCTTCGTAGGCGCCAAAGAAAAACGCCTTGTCCTTGATGATCGCACCGCCCAAACTGCCGCCAAATTGCTCCAGGGTCCGGGTCAATTTTGGATTCGGGTCGGCGTTGAAATAGTTCCGCGCGTCCATGGCTCCATCACGGCCAAAGCCAAAAGCCGTTCCATGCACCGCGTTAGTGCCGGACTTCAGGCCCACGTTGACGATCGCTCCCGGCTTCCATCCGTACTCTGCCGGAGGGTTCTGCTGCAAGTTGAACTCCTGAATCGAGTCGATGGGCAGAATGGTCGCTGAGTCGCCTGCGACTCCTGATCCGTTTATGATTGCCTGTCCGGAATAGGGTTCGCTGTTGAACAGGCCCTCAATGAAATAGGCGTTATCTTCGGCGCGCAGGCCGTCGGCGCTCGTCGTGGAGAATCCCCCTCCGGGGTATCGCATCACGCCCGGACGAAGCTGCAACAGGTTCTCGTAATTACGGCCGCTCAATGGCAGGTCGTTGATTTCCTCGTTGCTCAACGTTCCTCCCAGAGTGGAAGAGGTGCTATTGACCAGCGGAACCTCGGCGGTAACCACCACGGTCTCGGCAACCTGTCCGGTCGGGAGTGCGACGTCGACACGCAAGTCCTGCGCCACCTCGACCACGATATTCACGCGCTCCACCGCTTTGAAACCCCTTGCCTCGGCACGAACTTTGTACGTTCCCGGCTGCAACCCCGCCGCGACGTACTCTCCGGAAGTGTCGGTGGTTATGGTTCGCGCGCCGCCGCGCTGAACATCTGTCACGGTTACCGTGGCCCCCGCCACGGCTGCGCCGGACTGATCATTGACGGTGCCCAGGATACGGCCGGTTGTCGTCTGGGCAAGCCCGGAAATAGAAACGGCGAGCACGAGGCACACCGTGCCCAAGAACCGATTGCGATTCAGCGGAGAATGCATTGCGACCTCCAGATCCTCAAAGAGGATGGAACGAGTTTTGTGGTCGGACCACCGCAACCGTTTTTCAACCTGGAAATATAAAGATCGGACGATTTGAAGATATAGCCTTGACGCGGCCTAGCAGTCAAGTAGTATTGTGGTCTGACCAGAATACAGGTCTCCTTGGCGTCAGGTTCTAGGGCTTGAGACCGGACCGGGCAGGGCCTATGCTTTGCCGAACGAAATACGAGAATGGCAATCGCAACGATCAATCCTGCGAACGGCGAAGTACGGAAAAGGATCGAGCCTCAAAGGGCTCCACAGATTGAGCAGAAGGTGCAGCTTGCAACCTCCGCATTTCGAACTCTTCGGCGGACTCCGTTTGCGGATCGTGCGAAGAAAATGTCGCACACGGCTCAAATTCTGGAGAATGAATGAAGACGAGGGTGACCGTTGGATGACGCTCGAAATAGGCAACCCTTTGAAGACAGCTAGGACCGAAGCAGCCAAGGATGCAACCGGCTGCCGCTGCGACGCGGATCGAAACGGTATCGGTCCAGTAGGCTGTTGTATATTGGTACTACCGCTATACCATCAGAATTTGCGACGCTAAGCCGACGGCGAGGGCCAAATGACAAATAACGAAGTGGCGGGTTCTCTGGTGGATAAGCCGATCTACCGAATCGTAAAGACGTCGCGCTTATACGAGCAGATTGTTCAGCAAGTGGAAGATTCGATCCTGAAGGGCCAACTCAAGCCGGGTGACCAATTGCCGGCGGAGCGCGATCTTGCCCAGCGCTTTGGTGTAAGCCGTACAGCCGTGCGCGAAGCGGTGAAGACTCTGCGGGAGAAAGGACTGGTGGAAGCCTATTCCGGCCGTGGCACCTTCGTGACCAATGGGACGTCCCAGGCGATTCGCCAGTCGCTTGATTTAATGATCCGTATCAACCGACAGGATGGTTCGGCAAACCTGGCCGAGCTGCGGTTCGTGCTGGAGCCGGAGATTGCAGGCCTGGCTGCTCCCAGAATTGAGGAGCAACTACTGAGCACCATGCGGGAAGCAGTCGCAGTCATGGATCGTAATCTGCACGACCCGGACGCCTACGTGGAAGCGGACCTCGACTTCCACTTGGCGCTGGCGGAAGCGGTTGGGAACCCACTGATTCTGTCGCTGCTGGATTCGATTGTCGGTCTTTTGAGGGAACAGCGAACCCGTATTTTCGAAGTCGAAGGAGGACCGGAGCGCGGACAGTTCCATCACAAGCGCATCCTAACGGCTATCGAACGGCGCGATCCGGAATCGGCGCGGGAAGCCATGCGCGCTCATCTCCAGCAGGTGCTCTCGGATTCGTCTTCGTTGGGCAGGAAGTAGTCCGCACCTCGCACGCAGCAGCACGAACTCATCAACGAAAAGGAATTGTTGCATGGCGAAACTCGGATTCATCGGTCTCGGTGTAATGGGTGGAAACATGGTAGCCCGCCTGCTTGAAAAAGGGCACACCGTGACCGGCTATAACCGTACGCGCTCCAAAGCGCAGTGGTTGATGGACAGGGGCATGAAGTTTGCCGAGTCTCCCAAGACCGTGGCGGAAGCGTCCGACGTGACGTTCACCATGGTGACGAACGCTGCCGCGCTCTCCGCTGTGACCGATGGCCCGGAAGGATTGCTGGCTGGCATCGGAGCCGGCAAAGTCCACATTGACATGAGCACGGTCAGCCCGGAAGTGAGCCGTGCGCTCGCTGCAAGAGTTCGTGAGAAGGGCGCCGACATGGTGGATGCCCCGGTTTCGGGCAGCGTGATCACACTGCAGCAAGGCAAGCTCTCGGTGATGGTCGGAGGCCGCATTGAAACTTTCGAGCGCGTGAAGATTTTGCTTCAGGATGTGGGGCCAAAGGTAACTCATGTCGGCGATAACGGCGTGGCTTTGGCCATGAAAATCGCGGTGAATCTCAGTCTTGCAGTGCAAATGCTGGCTTTTTCGGAGGGCGTACTGCTGGCGGAAAAGAGTGGAATTGCGCGTGAGGTCGCTGTCGACGTTATGATCCACAGCGCGATCGCGTCGCCCATGATTCAGTATCGAGGGCCTTTCGTCCTGCAGCAACCGGAAGAAGCGTGGTTCGATGTGAACATGATGCAGAAGGACATGCTGCTGGCGATGGAACTCGGCCGCAAGCTGAATGTTCCCGTTCCCACTACTGCCATCAGCAATGAGTTCCTGACTGCGGCGCGCGGCATGGGGTGGGAGAAGCTGGACTTTGCAGTCATGTTCGATGTCCTGGCGCGAATGTCGGGAGTACAAAAATGACGACGGCCGCTCAACCGCAAGACATTTCAGCAAAAGTCGATCTATGGCTTCGGATGTACCGTCAGATGGTAGCCATCCGTCAATTTGAAGCGCGAGTCAATGAACTCTATACACGAGCGCTGATGCCAGGCCTGGCACATCTTTACATCGGCGAGGAGGCGGTCGCGGTGGGCGTGTGTGAAGCTCTCGAGCGCACCGACTACATCACCAGCACGCATCGCGGACACGGCCACTGTTTGGCGAAAGGCGCCTCCCCCGATCAAATGTTCGCAGAACTACTGGGAAAGAAAGCCGGGTACTGCAAGGGCAAAGGCGGTTCCATGCACATTGCGGATCCGGCGACCGGCAACCTGGGGGCCAATGCGATCGTTTGCGGCGGCGCGGGCATCGCGACTGGGGCGGCGTTTTCCGCGCGGCATCTTGGCAACGGCCGTGTTGCAGTCTGTTTCTTCGGAGAAGGTGCGCTGGGCCAAGGTGTGCTGTACGAAGTGATGAATCTCGCACAACTCTTTAAACTTCCTGTGATCTACGTCTGCGAGAACAATCTCTATACGGAGTACACGCATTATTCGGAAACCACCGCCGGGGATGTCCTGATGCGGGCAACTGCATTTGGGTTGGAAGCCGCCAGCGTAGATGGCCAGGACGTGCGGGCGGTTCACGGTGTCTCCCAGCGACTGGTAGATCGCGCTCGTCACGGTGACGGGCCATCGTTTCTGCTCTGCAACACCTATCGCTACCACGGACATCATGTGGGCGATATCAACCGTGAATACTACCGCTCCAAGCAGGAGGAACAGCTCTGGAAGACGGAGCGGGATCCGATCGCCAATTTCGGAAAGTGGCTGGTCGATCAAAAACTCGCCGACGTGGCTGCGCTGGAACAGACAGAAGCTGAACTCGAATGCGAAATGAAAACGGCTGTCGATTTCGCCCTGGCGGCGCCCTACCCGACTGTCGATGAAGTGACAGAGGACGTGTATGCCTGAAAACGGCGATCGCGAGCTGACTTTTGCGCAGGCTATTCGCGAAGCACTAGCCGAAGAGATGCGCCGCGATCCGACCGTGTGCATTCTGGGCGAAGATGTGGCGGAAGCGGGCACTCCCTTCAAAGTTCTCTCTGGCCTCCTGGAAGAGTTCGGCAAAGATCGCGTGCTGGACACTCCGATTTCCGAGGCAGGGTTCACTGGGCTCGCAGTAGGCGCGGCCATGACCGGAATGCGTCCGGTGGTCGATATCATGTTCGGTGACTTCGTCACTTTGACGATGGACCAGATGGTTAACCAGGCAGCGAAAGTCCATTACATGTCCGGGGGGAAGTGGAAGGTACCGATGGTGATGCGCACCACGCTGGGAGCGACGCGACGCTCCGCTGCGCAACACTCGCAGTCGCTGCATGCATGGTTCTGCCACGTCCCGGGTTTGAAGGTCGTTTTACCTTCCACACCTTATGACGCCAAAGGATTGTTGAAGGCCGCGATTCGCGACGATAATCCAGTTGTCTTCTTTGAGGACAAGATGATGTACAAGGCTAAAGGTATGGTGCCCGCGGAGGACTACATGGTGCCGCTTGGCGTCGCGGATGTAAAGCGCCTGGGCGAGGATATCACTCTGGTCGCGACCAGCAGCATGGTTCAGGTGGCGTTGCGCGCAGCAACGCTGCTGGGGGAAATCGGCATCAGCGCCGAAGTGGTCGATCCGCGCACCATGTGGCCGCTCGACGAAAAAACCCTGATCGAATCGGTCAAGAAGACGTCGCGCGCGATTGTTCTCGACGAAGGCTATGAACGCTACGGCGTGACTGCCGAGCTTGCCTCAGTGATCGCCACCGGCGCATTCTACGATCTGGATGCTCCGGTAAAGCGCATGGGCGCGATGCATGTTCCAATTCCATTCTCACCGCCTTTGGAAGATGTAACCGTGCCAACCGAACAGACCGTATTTGATGCCGCCCGCGCACTCTGCGGACGATCCTGACAACGCCTGCAATTGGCGAAGGAGAATTCTGATGGCTCTACCCACATACGGAACGATGGCGGTGGATTGGGAAAACCGGATTGACTTCGATCGCCTGCGTCGCGAACGCTTGGCGCGAGCCAAGGAACTTCTAGCCAAGTCTGAAATGGGCGCGTTGCTGTGCTTCGATATGAACAATGTCCGGTACCTTACCTCGACCCACATCGGCACATGGGCTCAAGACAAGGCAAATCGGTTCACACTTTTGCCGCAAAACGACGAACCGATCCTGTGGGATTTCGGATCGGCGGCGAAGCATCACCAATTGCATTGCCCCTGGCTCGGAGAGAGGTCGCGTGCCGGAATCTCAGTCTTGCGCGGTGCCATGACGCCAGAGATGGGACGTGCAGAGGATGTCGCCAGGAAGATTCGCATCGAGCTCGAAATGCGCGGACTGCACAAAGAACCCGTGGGCATCGACATCATCGAGTTGCCGGTTTTGTTCGCCCTTCAAAAAGAAGGAATCAAAGTCGTCGACGGCCAGGCCCTCATGTCCGAAGCCCGCGTCATCAAAACGCGCGACGAAATCTCGCTGCTGAATACATCCGCCATGATGGTCGATGCTGCCTATGATGAACTCTATCGTGCGATGAAGCCGGGCATGAGTGAAAATGAAGCGGTCGGGCTGGTAAGCAAAGTCCTCTACGATCTCGGCTCCGAATATGTGGAAGCCGTGAATGCAATCTCGGGAGAGCGCTGCAATCCGCATCCGCACGTTTTCTCTGACCGCGTACTTCGTCCCGGGGACCCGGTCTATTACGACATCCTTCACTCTTACATGGGTTACCGCACTTGTTATTACCGCTGCTTCACCATTGGATACGCCTCGCACGCAATGGACGATGCGTACAAGCGCTGCAGAGAATACCTTGATGCGGCAATTGAACTGGTGCGTCCGGGACGCACCACGGCTGAGATTGCCTCGGTGTGGCCAAAGGCGACGGAGTTCGGCTTTCCGAACGAGGAAGCAGCATTCGCACTGCAGTACGGTCACGGGATCGGCCTTGCTATCTGGGAGAAGCCAGTGATCAGTCGCCTCGTGTCGTTGGAGCATTCCTGCGAAATAAAACCGGGCATGGTGTTTGCCCTCGAGACTTTTTGGCCTTCGACGGATGGCTGGAGTGCGGCTCGCATTGAGGAAGAGATCGTGGTTACTGAGGCCGGTCACGAAGTCATCACGCGCTTCCCGGCGGAGAAACTTCTGGTCGCCGGACGGCACTACTTCACGGTGGATGGTCCGCTTCCGGCAATCCGCGAAACAGAATCGAGACCGAGCACGCGCGTGCGCGAGATGATCGAGGCCAGCGCCAAGCAGGAACGAGTTGGCGTCGGCGACTAGAACATCTGGCTTCCGCAGACATTTCCCAGACTAGTGGTTATCTAAAACTATGGCAATCAGTGTCGTCATGCCTGCTCTCGAAATGGCCCAGGAAACTGGCAAGCTCATTTCCTGGCTGAAAAAGGAAGGCGAGTCGGTCGCCAAGGGCGAGCCACTACTGGAGATCGAGACCGACAAAGCGGTGATGGAAATCGAATCGCCCGGTGCGGGGGTTCTTGCCGGCATCAAGGCTCAAGCTGGAACTGAAGTGCCAGTTGGCCAGACCATAGCCTGGATCGTACGTCCCGGAGAAGTGCCTCCTGTGGAAGACGTCGCAAATGCAACAGGACGAAAAATGACCATCGCTGCAAAGGCCGTCCCCGCATTGCCTCATCAAGTGACTCGAGCGCTATCGGCAGCGCAGTCGGCAGCTAGGTCGATTAAGATTTCCCCCAAAGCTCGACGTCTTGCAACCGAGCGTGGCATCAACCTCGATCATATTGCGGGATCTGGCGCCGACGGAGAGATTCTCGCTTCCGACATTCTAGCGGCCGCCCAACCCAAAGGCGGTGCCCCAGCTCACGAATCCGCGAACCATGCCCGTTCCATCTCCAGGCTCATGGCCGAACACACCACGCAGAGTTGGACGAGTGTTCCACATTTTTTCCTCGTCCGTGAGGTCGATGCTGGTGCCCTCAACGAGGCTCGGCAGCAGCTTGGACCGGAAACCGAGAAGGCACACGGCGTGAAGCTCACGCACACCGATCTACTGGTTGCTTTGGTGGCCCGTGCGCTCCAAAAGCATGCCCGCATGAATGCAAGCTGGATCAATGAAGGCGTGCATCCGAATGCTGAAATCAACATCGGGATAGCGATGGCGGTGGATGATGGCGTGGTGGCACCCGTGATTCACAATGCCGACAAAATCCAGCTGGCCGAGATCGCAACGCAGCGGCGCGACCTCGCGGAACGCGCACGCGGTAGCAAGTTGCGACCGCCCGATATCACAGGCGGCACATTCACAATCAGCAACCTCGGCATGTTCGAGGTTGACGCATTTACTGCGATTATCATTCGACCTCAGGCGGCGATTCTCGCAGTGGGAGCCATTGCGGACCGTGTTGTGC
>OCZU010001204.1_pt1 | contig 17270 bp, 16 predicted proteins | sample 1539001 | NCBI WGS metagenome assembly OCZU01 (sample SAMEA3539306, study PRJEB22396) | soil metagenome | biome: tundra; feature: field; material: soil | place: USA | collected 2010-05 | depth 0.15 m | reverse complement strand
CACTGGGGCGTCAGTCTGCGTTTCTTTCTCCACCCTATCGTAATGCCGTTTGATGGTAAGCGTCCGGCGGTGGCCGTCTGGACACGGGTGTAATTGGAAGTCATGCTCGTGATGTGGACAGAAGCGATAGTGTCCACTTGGAGCGATGATGGACACATGCACTCAACCGGTCACAGCTAAGCGGCGGTACCGGGCGTTGGAAGAGAAGCGGCGGATTGTCGAAGAGACTTTGTCGGAGGGGGCGTCGGTGGCGCTGGTGGCGCGAACGCACGGAGTCAACGCCAACCTGGTTTTCAACTGGCGCAGGCTGTATCAAGCGGGACGATGGGGAGGATGCGACAGAGCCAAGCTGTTGCCGGTCCAAGTAACTCGGGAGAGTTCGCCGCGGCTGACAGGTTCATTGCGTGAACCGGGCTCATCGACAGCATCCTCGGGGGGCACGATTCACATTCAACTGCAGCATGCGAAGGTGCACATCGAGGGCGGCGTCGACCCGGTTTTGTTGCGGGTGTTGTTGGAGTGCCTGCGAGCATGATCGGGCCGCCGACGAACACGCAGATTTGGATTGCCGCGGGGGTAACCGATCTGCGGCGTGGTTTCACTGGATTGAGCGCCTTGGTACAGACCAAGTTAGAGCGGACGCCATTTTCGGGGCACGTATTTGTGTTTCGCGGCCGGCGGGGCGACCTGATCAAGTTGCTGTGGTGCGATGGAGATGGGCTATGTCTATTTTCGAAACGGCTTGAGAGAGGACGATTCATCTGGCCGCAGGCAACGAGCGGCACAGTTTCGTTGACGCGGGCGCAGTTATCCATGCTGTTGGAAGGCATTGACTGGCGGCGACCGGAGCGGACGTGGGATCCGCAACTGTCGGTGTAACGTGCGAGGTTCTTTTGCACAACTTTTTTTTCACGGAGGAGATCGTAATGCGAAAGTCCATGCGATACTCCACGCATGTCAGTCACGACGCTTCCCGATCTGAATCTTCTTCCTGCGGAAGCGTTGAAAGCGCTGGTCCTGGCGCAGCACGAGCAACTGCTCTGGCGCGAAAGCGAGATCGAGCATCTGAAGTTGCTGATCGCCAAACTGCAGCGCATGCAGTTTGGACGGAAGTCGGAGAAGCTGGCGCGGCAGATTGAGCAACTGGAGTTACGGCTGGAAGATCTGCAAGCGAAACCAGCGGAGAGTGTAAGTCAGCCGGAGAGTCAATCTGGGGTCACGGCATCTCCCCTCCTTATTAGTACTGCTGCCAAACCAGCCCGTCGGCCGTTACCCGAACATCTGCCCCGTCAAACGCAGAGGCATGAACCGAAAGAATCGGCTTGCCCGGATTGCGGCGGTGCGTTGCGCAAGCTGGGCGAAGACGTCAGCGAGATGCTGGAGTTCGTGCCCGCGAGCTTCTTCGTAGTTCGCCATGTACGACCCAAGTTGAGCTGCACGAAGTGTGACCACATCGTGCAAGCGGCGGCTCCGAGTCGACCCATCGAACGCGGTGTAGCCGGACCCGGACTGTTGGCCCACGTGCTGGTCTCCAAGTATGCGGATCACTTGCCGTTATATCGTCAGTCGGAGATTTACGCGCGCCAAGGCATTGAGTTGGAGCGCTCGACGCTGGCCGACTGGGTGGGCGGGACCAGTCGGTTGTTAGAACCGCTGATCGAAGTGCTCCGCCGCTACGTGACCGCCTCCGGCAAACTCCACGCTGACGACACGCCGGTGCCGGTGCTGGCTCCGGGGAATGGCAAGACCAAGACGGGGCGGTTGTGGACGTACGTTCGCGATGATCGTCCCGCTGGGAATCCGACGGCGCCGGCAGTTTGGTTTGCCTACTCGCCCGATCGAAAAGGCGAACATCCGGAGCGGCACCTACGCGAGTTTCGCGGCACGCTGCAAGCGGATGCCTATGCTGGATTCAATCAGCTCTACGAAACCGGCCGGATCCAGGAAGCAGCGTGCTGGGCGCATGTGCGGCGCAAGTTTTTCGATCTGCAAGAGGCGCATGCATTGCCGGTAGCGAGCGAGGCGCTGGAGAGAATCGCAGCCCTATACGGAATCGAGAAAGAGATTCGCGGTCGGCCAGCGGAAGAACGCCGACAGATTCGCAACGCGCGTGCCGGGCCATTGCTCGAATCTCTGCGACAGTGGTTCGAGGCGACGCTCCCCAAGCTTTCGCGCAAGTCGGATACGACGGCGGCGATTCGCTACGCCCTCTCCCGCTGGGATGCGTTGCTGCGTTATTCGAACGACGGGCATATCGAGATCGACAACAACGCGGCGGAACGCGCTCTGCGTGCGGTCGCCTTGGGTCGGAAGAATTATTTGTTTGCGGGATCAGATACTGGAGGAGAGCGTGCGGCCGCCATCTACAGCTTGATCGGTTCGGCCAAACTTAACGACCTGGACCCGGAAGCCTATCTACGCGAGGTGTTGTCGCGCATCGCCGAGCACCCCATCACTCGCATCGAGGAGTTACTGCCTTGGAACATCGCCGAAAGCCTGGCGGTCGCAAGCCAACCCGCAGCCTAGACCGGAAGGCCGTCACAGATAACTCCGCCATTGTTTCGTTGTCCCTGCCCAACATTGCAGACCTGATTACCTATGGCGAGATCACCGTCGGCGTGCTAGATCCGGTCGGCTGCGTCGCTGTGGCCACCGACGGACATAATAGCCTGGCCATGCTGGTCCGCCGCCAGGACGAAACCTTGGCCCAGCTGCTTGGCCGTCTCGACAAAGCCATCGACAAAGCACTCACTGAAGATATTTACACCGACGAAATTAATTAATCTGCCCCGTCCAGGGCTTTCCTAAATTCGCAAGTGTCCACATCCTTTCCTTCGTGGACACTTGGAACGACTCACACATCTTGTCAATACGGCCTACTCCGAACGCTTACTCTGCATCTCACTTACAGAAGATTGCCCCTAACCTTCGAGCAAAATCAGGGCCAGAGCGACTTGCGGATGAGATTCCTCCCTCATTATGCATGCGACTATCGCCTGCCTACGACTACCAACGCCGCGCTGTACCCAGCAACAAGAACGGCCGAACAGTGGGGCAAAGAGAAGTACCTTATTGGCAGCGCTCCAAGCGAGTGGCGGATGTTAGCTCGCACTTACGACAAGATACCTCGCGAGACGACTTGTTGCGTCGGAAACCTGGAGCACTACGTGCACCGCATCCCATGGGCTGGCTCCATCATCCGTCGAATCGTTCAACAGGCTAAGGCTCACCCGCATGTCACACGTGTAATCACGGTACTCAAGCCCCAACTCTGATCGTTTCGCTTGTCCGTTGGCGCAAAATCGCGATGCACCCATTGACCCTCGCAGGGAGTTTTGAGTGAAATCGTGTTAACGACAGTCATCGGCAAACAGCAAGCAACGAGACAGGTTTTCCCAGCTACTGCAGCTTTGTGTGGTCTGCCAACCAGCTCTCCTACCTGAGATCTCGAATCAGCATCACGTCCGAAGTTTCCCGTCCCCTTTCCATGACGATCCGCTTACCGTCTCGTGACAAGTCGAAATCAGCGACCCGTCGCCACTGAGGTGGGTGATCTGCGTCGGTGTCCCGCTCGCGATCGGCTGGCTCCAGATGTTTGAGACGCCACCTTCGTACTTGACATAGCAGCGAGCGGCTGTCAGGGGACCATCGAAGTGACTCTGTGGAAATGTCAATTCGTTTCGTCGGCAAGCCTCCCCCGAACGCCATAATCGCGACACCCTTCGTGGGTGTTGCCTTGTTATCGCGATAGGAATAGGCGATCCATTTCCCGTCACGTGAAACCGCCGGAGAGAACGCATCAACATCATTGAGCCGAGAGGGATCAAGCACTCATCGACCCTGCTCGCGATTTCTGAGTTTACGAAATCGCCCGTGACTGTTGAAAAACTCACTCACCAGAAAATGGCCGAAAAAACTTTGCATTAGGAAGCCCTACAAACGACTTTCTCGGTTTGGGTAGACATTTTCTATCCCTCAAATCTCGACTCTTTTGAGAAAGATGGACTTTTTCAACACCCACGCCCGTTATCCTCAATCATCGCTCTACGAGACTTGTACAAAGGCGCGCACTACATTTCCGACCCGCCCCTGCACAACCGTAACCTGCACAGCAAGCGAAGTCCGCATCAAAATAGAACGATGCGGATTCGGCTGAAACCCTCGATCGCGATCCTGCTCTGTGGACTCGCTCCGTGTGTCTCGTGGGCGCAAGAAGAGCCTCGCCAAACCGGACCTTCGAGCACCCTACGGCAAGGCGCGAATGCGAATCATGGGCGAAAGGTCGGTCGCACCCTGAGTCCAGACGATCGTTTGTCCGTCATCGCCGCTGCGCTCGATTCCAAACGTCGACATTCCGAGCACGACTGTTCTCATCTGGTGCATGCCATCTACGAACGAGCTGGCTTCACTTACGCCTACGCGAGTTCTTCCGATCTCTACGCTGGAGTCGAAGGGTTTCAACTAGTCACGCAGCCTCAACCCGGCGACTTGGTGGTGTGGCGCGGGCACGTCGGAATTGTGATCAGACCGTCACGGCACGTCTTCTTCAGCTTCATAAGTACCGGGCCAGGGATTGACGACTACCAAGCTCCCTATTGGACCAGCCGCGGCCGCGCTCGCTTCTATCGCTACGTCAAGAATGATCCTTGTCCAGGATGTGCCCGTTTGCGGCAGTCTGACTGACTTGCAGTAACGCCCGCCATTTCCCCTGCAATCCTCAGTTGGTGTAAACCTTTGTGGCTGTTGAAAAACTCGCTCACCAGAAAATGGCCGAAAAAACCTTGTATTAGGAAGCCCTACAAACGACTTTCTTGGTTTTGGGTAGACATTTTCTATCCCTCAAATCTCGACTGTTTGAGAAAGATGGACCTTTTTCAACAGCCACCTTTGTTAACAGCAATAACTGTGAACAGGCCGACTACTATCAGAACGTAACCGAAGAACTGGATAAAGCGGCCCAGACGTATCAGGAGCAGATTGAGAGCTATGGCGGTGCAAGAACTATAAAGATGTCACATTTTGTGTCCACAACGAGTGGTCCGCAGCCTCTCTGTGAAAAGCAATCCGGCCTGGCCGATCGCCCTTTCTGGGTCCATCCGCTCCCCCACGTTACCAAGGGCTATGTCCTACCCGTCCTTACGCTTTCCCCGCCGTCGCGGTAAAGTGGAGATATCCGGACAACTCCGGTTGTCCCCGTTCTCCCTTCTGTGGTGCGTGCAATTCCCTAGTATTGGTTAGTGCGAGGATGGAATGGCAGCACCTGGCGTCGCAGCAATTGCAGTTTCTCTGGAAGGCTATTCCGGCAGCGGCAAGGTAGCTACGCCCGCTTTGCTCGGCGCGATGCTGCGCGCCGCGGACAAGATCAGTGATTTAATCTTTTCTCCGGGACGGCCTCCGCAAGTGCAGGTTTATGGCCAGCTCATCCCAGTCGAGGCGCCGGGACTAGCAACTCTTACAGCCGATGACACGCGCCATATCGCCGCCGATCTGATTGGCGATAACAAGCAGGCGGTCGCTACCCTCCGCGAACACGGATCCTGCGATTTGTCCTACGGCTTGGCTGGCATAGCGCGGTTTCGCGTCAATATCTTCATTCAGCGTGGCAGTTGCGCGGTCGTGATGCGGGTAATTCCCACCGCAATTCCCGACTTCGCTGCGCTCCGCCTGCCTTCGCACCTCGCCGATATTGCCAAGCTTCGAGACGGAATCGTGCTTGTGACCGGGCCTGCCGGGTCAGGCAAGTCTTCCACGCTGGCTGTGCTCCTCGACTGCATCAATCGCGAAAAGAATTACCACATTATTACCATCGAAGATCCTATCGAGTTCCTGCATAACCACAAATGCTCCACCATTCATCAGCGCGAACTGCATAGCGATACTCCCAGCTTTGCGCACGCCCTGCGCTCCGCTCTGCGGCAGGCGCCCAAGGTCATTCTGGTGGGCGAGATGCGCGACCGCGAAACCATTGAGATCGTTCTGGAAGCGGCCGAAACCGGCCACCTCGTGCTCTCCAGCCTCAATACCATGGACGCGCCCAAAACCGTGGAGCGCATTGTCAGTTCGTTCCCGCCCGGTGAACAGCAGAATGCCCGGGAACGCTTCGCCAGAACATTCCGCTACATCGTCTGCCAGCGGCTCTTGCCAAAGACCGATCGCAACGGCCGCGTCCCGGTCGCCGAGATCCTGAAGGCCAATCCGCGCACCCGCGAGTGCATCGAAAAAGGCGAGCGCGACGGCAAGACCTTGCTCGACGCCATGAAAGCAGGAGCCGCCGACGGCATGCAACATTTCGACGGTGAGATCGCCCAGCTCGTGCGGGACCGCATAGTCGACCTCGAAACCGGCCTGTCCTTCGCCAGCAATCCAACGGTACTAGGCCAGGAATTGGCCCGCTAACAAAAGTAGCCTGAGCTCGTGCGAGATTCATATCAGGGCACCGCTTCAGCCGTGCGGCCAAGCTCCCTCCAAATCAACACGGCTTTAGCCGCTGAGGACGCCGGGTACCCCATTTCTTGCGGCTTTTTGCGAGAAGTGGGGATTCATCCACTATCATCTCTGCATGTCCGCACCACCAACCCAATCCCTCGTACTAACCTTCGAAGGCGCCCGCCGCGCCGTCGAGCAGCATGCGTCCCAAGTGGCCCCAGGTGCGGTGGAAACCATAGATCTGCTGAACGCCGTTGAACGAGTCCTCGCCGAGCCCATCGCTGCCGATCGTGACATCCCTCCCTTCTCGCGCTCGACCCGCGACGGCTATGCCGTTCGCTCAGCCGATCTGGCGACGCTCCCAGCCAAGCTGAAAGTAATAGGAGAAATCAAAGCGGGCCCGCTGCAACTCCCACCTCCTCTGAAACGTGGCGAAGTGTTCTCCATCATGACCGGAGCCCCCGTACCGCAGGGCGCGGACGCGGTGGTGATGGTGGAATATACGTCGCAACAAGGCGATTCTGTCGAGATTACAAGGACCGTCGCGCCCGGCGAGAACATCGTCGCCCAGGGTGCCGAGGCCAAACATGGCAGCCTCTTGCTTGATCGCGGCACGCGCCTCAACCCGGCAGCCATCGCACTCGCCGCCTCGGTTGGCAGATCGCGGCTGCAAGTTTTCGTTCGCCCGTACGTTGCCGTGCTTACCACGGGCGATGAAATCATTGAGCTCGATGCCAAGCTTGGCCCCACACAGATTCGCAACTCCAACAGCTATTCACTGGCGGCACAAATCCAACAAGCCGGCGGCGAACCCGTGCTCCTGCCCATCGCCCCCGACGAGCCGCGCCGTCTGCGCCAACTGATAGAAGAAGGATTGCAATCAGACTTTCTGATCATGACCGGCGGCGTCTCCATGGGACGCTACGATCTAGTCGAGCAGGTCCTCACCGACCTGCAAGCCGAATTCTTCTTCACCGGAGCGAAAATCCAGCCCGGAAGGCCGGTAGTTTTTGGACGTAGCTCGTGTGGGAGCGGGCGACTCGCCCGCGAAGGGGCTCTAGCCCCGCCGTCGACATATTTCTTCGGGCTCCCCGGAAACCCAGTCTCAACCATGGTCACCTTCGAACTGTTCGCCAGACCAATGCTCGAAGCCCTGGCCGGGATGCGCCCGCGCTCACTCACCTTCCTGCACGCCCGCCTGAAATCCGAAATTCACGTCAAGCCCGGACTGACACGCTTCCTTCCCGCAATTCTTTCCGGCCAATACGAAGACGCGCAGGCGGAACTCGTACCCTGGCAGGGCTCCGGCGACATAGCAGCGCAAGCTCGGGCAAATTGCTACATAGTAATCAAGCCGGATCAAGAACAAGTCCCAGCAGGCGAGTGGACAGCAATAATGCCCCTGTAGAGACGTAGCTTGCTACGTCTTGCGTAAAGCAAACCAGCCGCCGGGCATCTCCCACACCGTGCCATCCCATGTAAGATAGAGCTTCCGCATGGCGAAGAAGCTCTCCCACTACGATGACGCCGGCCGCGCCAGGATGGTCGATGTCTCCCGCAAACCAGCCACCAGTCGCGAGGCCGAAGCCAGCGCCTTCGTGAGCATGAATCCAGCCGTACTGAAAGCCCTCCCCAGAAATCCCAAAGGCGATCCGCTCGAGGTAGCCCGCATAGCCGGAATCATGGCCGCCAAGCGCACGTCCGAGCTGATCCCCATGTGCCACGCCCTCCCTCTCTCGCACGTTGCTGTCGAGCTGAGGCTATGCGAGAATGGCGTCGCCATCACCACAAAAGTGACCGCCACTGCCCAAACTGGCGTGGAAATCGAAGCCCTCGTAGCTGCCACCATTTCCGCCCTCACGATTTATGATATGGCGAAGGCTCTTGATAAGGGGATTGAGATTCGCGAGATTGTGCTAGAGCGAAAGTCCGGAGGCAAGAGCGGAGACTACCGGCGCACCAAGTAATTCCATGGCGAACGACGTCAAACTGCTTTTGGTCGATGACAATCCGATGGTGTTGGCGATGCTGCAGCAGGCCCTCACTCAATTCGCACGCGTCGTGTCCGCGGGCGACGCGGCCGATGCCCTGCTGAAAGCGGTGGACGATCCTCCGGACCTGGTGGTCTGCGACTACCGCATGCCCGGCATGGATGGCAAACAATTAGTCGAAAAGCTGAAAAGCCGCCCGGCCACAGCAAATTTTTCCGCCATTTTGATGGCCAGCCGTACGGACATTGACGAACGCCTCTCACCCCAGGATGCCGCCGACGACTACCTCGCCAAGCCTTTCTTCCTGAAGGAAGCCACACGCCGTATCAAGCGCACGGTGGACCGCATCGCGCTCGAGAAAATGGCAAAGACCGCGCCCTCCGACGGCGTGGTCCGCGGGAACCTCTCGCAGATGAATGTCATCGACCTGATGCAGTCGCTTGAAATGGGCCGCAAAAGCTGCCAGCTCAAGCTCAACCACGAAGGGGACAAGTGCGAGGTCTTCTTTGCCGAAGGCCAGGTCAAGCACGCGACTTACGGCTCCTTGACCGGGGATGAAGCCGTCTTCAAAGTTCTGCGTTGGACCGGCGGCAGTTTCGAACTCAACTTCGAGGGCAAGACCGACCAGGAAACCACGAAACTCAACACCCAGGGCCTGCTGATGGAAGGCCTGCGCCTGCTCGACGAATCGCAGCGCGACGGAGGCGGCGAGCCTGCCGAAGAAGTCGTTACCAGCGCAAGCTCCGCCGCACCAGCAGCCGGCAGCAGCCCGAGCAGCAGCTCCAGCCCTGGTTCGAGCAGCCCCAGTTCGACCAGCCGCGGCCGCACAGAAGAGGAAGAAGATGTCCTCCTCGACAGTTGAGGGCCGCGCTCCAACGATTCTCACGGCCGCCGTGGTGACAGTCAGCGATTCCTGCGCTCGCGGGGAACGCGTTGATCTTTCCGGGCCAGCGGTTGCCGACGCCCTGAAGAAGTCCGGTTTTCAAGTGTTGCTTACGCGAATCGTCCAGGACGATTCCATGCAGATTCAGAACGCCCTCGTTCATCTGGCTCTGGAAGTGCGCCTGATCGTAACCACGGGTGGGACCGGCATCGCGCCGCGCGACGTCACGCCGCAAGCGACAGAGGCAATTTGCGACCGTCTGATCGACGGCGTGGCCGAGCGCATGCGGCTAGAAGGCGGAAAGAAAACTCAGTTCGCCGCATTGAGCCGCGGAGTGTGCGGAGTAAGAGAAAAGACTCTGATCTTAAATCTGCCGGGCAGTCCCAGCGGGGCGGTGGAATCCCTGGACGCGGTGCTGGGCCTGATTCCTCACGCGCTGAACTTGCTGGAAGGCCACACGGAACACAAATAAATCCAACAGCGAGGATATCATTACGAACCGGGCTGAAGGCCCGGTGAGGAACCTGCTTGCCTCCCCGCACGCCGGGGTGGCCCATCTCTTGCGTTCTTTGCAGAAGATGGTGCCGTTGCACCAGACGGAAAATAGTAGATGTTGTGATCCAGCGTCACAGTCGGAGTACTGCCATCCATGCGGCCAGACTTGCTGGCCAAAGCGCGTCCATGCTCGCCAACATAAACGATGTTGTTCTTGAAGACATTGTTGCGCATGTAGAACTGCATCAGGAACTCGCCTTCGCCCGTCTTCCAGGTGTCATTCCCGTAGAGCGTGTTATTTACGATGACTGCATCCTCGGTTGTTCAGAGCCGGATCGTAAATGTCAGGGACGAGCACGCCCTCGCGCAGATTGTCGAGCACGACGATGCGCGTTGCGCCGCCCAGCCGGCGAAAGGCTCGTTCGTGCAACTCGGCCCAGATTCGCGAACTGGAGCGGAAGGTCAGCAGACGAACCGACTTGCGGCTGCAGCCCAGCGTCATCACGAACAGCCGGGTGCGCCGGTACTTGCGGCTCTCGGGATCGCGCACCATGGGGCCGGTGCCGTAATCGACTTGCGCCTCCTGGCCGGGCGCGGTGACGATGACGACGCGGGCTTCGGGCGTTTGGATGCCGCGCCGCTTGCGCACGAAACGCTGCACGCTTGGGTAGCTGCTGGCGAAGCCGTACTCGGAAACTAAGTCCTGCCAGATGGCCCGCGCATGGCGGCCGCGGATGAGCCCCAAGTCGATGGCCTCCCGGTACGGTTCGCAAGCACTGGGGCCGGGGATCACGGTCGAGTCGGTGATCGCCTCGTTGGCCGGTTTTGAAGTTGCTTTTGCTTTTCCCTTACTAGAAAGATTTTCGGGGTTGGGTTGCGGTTGACGTTGGGGTCGAGGGGATCGGGAATCACCGGAATGGCCGGTTCTGCCGCACCGGAGTCGGTGATCACCTCGTTGGCCGGTTTTGGTGCGTGCCGCCCCCAACCACTGGGGGACGCACCGCAATCCCATCCGCTTTCAGGTATGTGCTGGCGGTTTCGCGACGGATTCTGGTCGCTTGCTGGATTCGCCGTAGCGACCATCCCAGCCGTCCCAATGCTAAGACTTGTCGTTTCTTCTCTTCGTTCAAGACATTGGCCATGCCCCCGGAGCCTACAAGCCTCCGCGGGAATCAATGTCCCGGACGCTACTCTCATTGGCCGGTTTTGGGTGATCGCTGAGGCTAGGACCGTCATTCCGCAAAAACGCCCCACGTAAGCGATGATCCTCCATTGCCCAGACGATTTATCGAGCTTCAAGAACTACCTCCGCCGCAAGCGCCGAATCCTGGGAGAGAAATTAACTTCGAGACACTTCTGACATGGGCACTGGAAAGCCGTGTCGTTCGGAAACACTATGTGGCCGCAGTTTTCGCAAATCTGCCGCCCGTTTGAGAGAACTTTCATCGCCCTGAATCCCGCGCCCAAAACACAATAGGGGCAGCGAGGGTGTTGCGCTCGTTTCACCGTCAAAGCCATACACTCCCGCACTCGGTTTGTGCCGCCAAGAGACTATAGACGCTCGATGCTTAGTGGACTGTTCGATAACCAACAATCCGATCCCGTGCAAGATCGGCGCTAGAGTTTTGAGCAGCGCGCTCCCGGCGACGCGGGGGGGGGCCACTCCGGAGTTCCGGGCTTATTTGCAGTAGGCTTACCGGGCGGAGGAGATTGATCGTTGACGTTAACAGGCGCGGGGTGTTGAAAAAGTCCATTTTCCTCAAAATAGCAATAATTTGGGGGATAGAAAATGTCTAGGAAAACTGACCTGTACGGACACTAGCTCCGGAATGTGCCGGGAGTTTTGGATAGATTTGACGACGTCTTCGGCTGTGAATTTTCCCATCACCAGTGCCAGCTTGCGGTTGAGTGTCATGTGGATGGGAGTCCGATCAATTCGCTGCACATATTCAGGGGCGCGAGTACCGCCACGGTTCACTTTCACGACAAATTTGATGGTTTTCATATGTTTATGTCCTTTGTGAGAATCGGGCAGGAGAACTGACCCACTACCGCTTTGAGACGCTGGCCACGCCACACTCCAAGCAATGGGCTTTTAATCGAGATGTGATCAATCCGCAAGATGGGCACATCCTTTGTGATCGAAACCCGGTGATCTGTGGTTTCAGCTTGCGCATCCAGTAGAACACCAGGATCGTGAAGAGCACGATAAGCAGGCCGAAGGAGATACTGGTTGCGTTCATAAAAGCGACCCTTCTTGGCGAGAATCTGCATTGACCCAGCCAGTCGTTCAAGCGGCGTGCTGACATCGCGGAGTTGAATCGACCTCGCGCAAGATCTATGCAAGCCGCATTGGCAGACCGCTCACTGGCTGAAAAGCCTAAGGTGGGAGAATTTCAGATGGACTGGCTTAGGTCAGAAGACCTGAAAGAGTAAGGAGAGGTAGCTTGCTCAACTAAAATGCTAGGCTTCTGCGCAACCGATGTCAAACTGCGGTCGTGGTGCAGTTTGAAATCCACAGGGCTGGCAACGAAGCGGACCAAAACGAAAGGCGCCTAATCCAGTCACTCTAAAGGTTCAAAGCTTGGGGATTGTATACCAAGTTTTGCTAACGCCTCGTCTTGCGTGCGTACTATCTCCACCAGCGGTCGCGCCGTCTCTCCGGTCATCTGAAACATCCGGGCCGTACCAAATCCAACCGTCCTCCCAGTAACAATAAAGCGAGGGCATGTCGCGTCCATGGCTGGTTTCCGTGCTGCCAACTCACGGATGAGATTGCTGGATGCGACAGACTCAGTAACGGATGAGAAGTCCACAATCCCTGCGCCTGCATCGGTCGCGGTCGAATATTTGCGAAGTCCCTCGCAAGACTCCGACAGCGATTCACCCGTGACACGCTCCTCAACTCGGAGCAGCAGGAACTCTGTTCACTGAATCGAACTCAAATCGACCGAGAGCGACAGTTGCAAGCGGAAGGCACGGTTTCCGCTGTAACACCTAAACCCAGCAATCGCATTCAACGGTATGACATAAAGATTCCCGATCTCAACCAGGTACAGTACACGTGGCCCCCTCCCGTCAACAGATGCGGCGTCGCGCTCATTTGAACCGCAAACCACCAACCCACATTTCAGAGACTCAACTCTTAACTGCAAGTGCATCTCCCGTTTAGTTTTTGTCTTATTTTTGTATGTCGGACAGGCGTTTCTATCGTTTTCGCGGGTACACTTGCGGCTCCCAAGTCCTTGGTTACCATGGTTGTTCAATAACTTACAAACTGTAGCGGCGGTACTTTGGTAACTCGAACTCACACCTCTTGAGCGATATCCTACTTTTGCTGCCCCGGGTTTTGAACCCACGCAGCCTGCAAAGGGAGCTGCGCGGCTTTTTGTCTGTGATGAGGCACGGAACTAATGTCCACGAAAATCGGCCACTTCGAAATCCTGAGTGAACTGGCAAAGTCTGCGACGGGCGCGGTGTACAAGGCGAACGATGCGCAAACCAGCCAAACCGTCGCTTTAAAAGCGATACAACTGTCAGCCTTTGGCGAAAGCTCTGCCGAACTGCAGAAGTGCCTCCTCGAAGAGGCGGAGACCACCAAGGTCCTGAGCCACTCGAACCTCACGCCGGTTCAGGGCGCGGAGGAAATTGACGGCCAGTTGTGCGCCCCGATGGAATACATCCAAGGCAACAGCATCGCGACGATGCTCGCGCGCAAAGAAGGATTCTCCATCTGGGATCTGCTCGATATCGGAAGACAGGTGTGCGGCGGTCTCGATCACGCTCGCTCGCACAATATATTTCACTATAGTCTCGAGCCTTCCAAGATCATGTGTGGCTGGGACGGCACCGTCAGAATTCTCGGATACGGCGTCTCCAGCTTGGGCAAATTCACCGGGCAAATGCCCGGCGTCCCCTCGATCCTGCACTACATGTCTCCGGAGCAGGTTCGCGGCGAGAGTATCGACGCTCGCTCGAACCTGCTCAGTTTAGGCGCCATGTTTTATGAGATGGTGACCGATCGCAAAGCCTTCGATCGTGAAGACGCTGAATCCCTGCGTCAGAGCATCCTCGAGAGCACCCCGGTGCCTCCGATGCACATCAATCCCAAGCTTCACCCAGTGCTGAGCGATCTCATCATGAAAGCGCTCGCCAAGGATCCGGCGGAACGCTACCAGAACGGAAGGGAACTGCTCGACGATCTTGAAAAATGCAAGGAATCCAAACCGCAAGCGGCGGCAAAACAACCGGCAGCGCCCGCCAAGAGCGCAGCCGTTCCCAACGCGGTCAAAAACGCGGCTCAAACGAAATTCGTTGGCGCCTCCGCTCCAGGCCGTCCCGCTGAGAAGCCTGAGGCCGCGCCACCAGTCCAGAACAAACCAGTTAAAACGCAACCGGTTCAGAATAAGCCAGTCGAAAAGAAGATCGCAGCGCCGCAAGCCGCTCCCAGCAAGGCTGCGGCAGCCGCGGCGGGTTGGGCAGGCAGCCAGGCCGCATCCTCTACACCGGTTAAGCCCACTGTCGATGCCACGACGGCCCCATCCGCTTACATGTCGTCTGTCCTCGATGAGCCCGCGGTTGAAGCGCCCGAAGTCGAGACCCCAAGGATCGCTGTCGATCCCCTGATGGCCGAGGATGCTACTTCTCGCGGCGGCAGCAGCGTGAGCTTCTCGGAAATGACCGAACTGCCTCCGCTTAAAGAGGTCTACATCCCGCCTCCGCCGCCACCTCCGGCCTTCGAGCAGCAACCTGCTCACGCCCCAACCGTCTATACGGCCCACGACGCTGAACCGGAGAAGCCGAAGGTTCAGCCCCGGGAAGTCGCCGAGAAGGCCATCAAGGAAATCAAGAACGTGCCCCCTCGGCTGGTGGTTTACTCTATTGCCGGCGCGGCAGTTTTGATCCTGATCATTGCCGTGGCTCTCGTTTTTCATGTCAACACTTTGAATAACGACGGCGACTCGCTTCGCCCCGCCGCCACGGAGTCGACCACTCAACCCGCGCCCAGCCAGCCAGCCCAGCCGCCTGCTCGGCCACAACCGGCGCAACCTGCCGCCACTAGTCAAGCTAAAGCCCAACCTTCAGTCCCGGTGGCTGAAGAACCAGCGCCAACACGCGCGCCTGCCGCAGTCACAAAAGGCAAGAACGCCCGGAAGAAAGCAGCGGTCGCAGTTCCCGCAGTCGTGCCTGGGCTGATGTCAATCGATTCCACGCCCCAGGGTGCGCAAGTCCAGGTCGACGGAAAAACGGATCCATCCTGGGTTACGCCCTTCACGCTATCGGGGTTAGGCGCAGGCCTGCATACGGTTACGGTCAGCAAAGCTGGCTACTCCACGGATACGCGCACCGTCGATCTGGCGTCTGGCAGCAAGTCGTTTGTCGTGACTCACCTCAACCAGCTTATGGCGACGCTCGCTGTCTCCAGCAGTCCCGCCGGAGCCAACGTCTATGTTGACGGCAAAGACACCGGCAAACTCACTCCCGCGCAGGTCTCCGTCGATAAAGGCCAGCACGTCGTATTGGTGCGCAAGTCGGGATATATCGACCAGACCACGAACGCCCAGTTCCTTCTCGGCCAGACCGTCACCTTCTCACCCACCTTGCCCACGCTCGGCAATGTTGACGACATCAAGACCGTCGGGAAAATGAAGAAGCTGTTTGGCGGCAAAGACACGCAGGGCATGGGCACAGTCAGCATCAAGACCCAGCCCAAGGGCGCCCAGGTGGCAGTCAACCAGCACATGTTGGATAAAGGCTCGCCCATAGACTTCATGCTCGACCCCGGCAACTACATCGTCGACATCACCCTCAGCGGCTACGTCTCGGTGCACAAAGTCATCACAGTGGACAAGGGCGGAAAAGCCGTAATCGACGAGGTTCTCCAGCACGAGTAACCATCAAAGCTCGCGTAGGGACAGCCGCCTCGGCTGTCCCGCCGAAGGAGCAAAGTGTTCCGCACTTCCGCAGACTCCCGGACAACGTTTCTTCTGGTCATAGACTTCTTTCTCCGATTCACCTTCATTTAACATTCAGGCAACCGCTCTGAAACATTCCGCCCTGATATTTTTCTCCGCCCCGGTTCATGGCAATCCCGCGACCGACCGTGCGCCCCACGGCGGACGTCTCCTGGGTGTTTTTCTGCTGGCGGACGAAGCCGAGGATGCCCTGAACCTGCCCCACGGCAAGTACGAAGTTCCGCTGGTCATCTACGACCGAATCTTTGACCTGGAAGGCCAGCTAAACTATCCCGAGTCTGGAAATCCCAAGTCGCCATGGACGCCCGAAGTCTTCGGCGACGCCCTGCTCGTCAACGGCAAACTCTTCCCTTATCTGGACGTCAAGCGCGGAAAGTACCGCTTCCGCGCGCTGAACGGCGCCAACGGCCGCTTCTTTCATCTATCGCTGTCGAACGGCCAGGCGTTTCACCAGATCGGAACGGATCAAGGACTGCTGCCGGCTCCTGTTGAACTCAAGCGCGTGATTCTTGCTCCGGGAGAGCGCGCCGATCTGATCGTCGACTTCTCTGCTTGCGCTGGAGAACAAATCATCGTCAAGAACGACAGCTTCACGGTGATCCAATTCCGCGTAGCCCGAAATGATCAAAGTAAGATCGGTTTGGAGGGTAACGATAAGAGTCCCTTTGCGCGATGCCAACGCCCCTGCCTTCAACCCTGCGTCCGGTCCCAAGAATCCCGGAATCCGCCGCCATCAAGACCAGAATGTTAAGCCTGATCGAAGTAGACGATCAGTTTCAGCGTCCAATCACCATGCTGCTCAACAACGCTCACTGGAATATGCCAGTCACGGAGAACCCGGTCCTCGATTCCACCGAGATATGGAACCTGATCAACCTCACCGACGACTCGCATCCCGTTCATCTTCATCTGGTCCGCTTCCACGAGGACAACGAAATGATGAGGCCCTACGACGTAATCGCCGCGCCGTGATTCGTGCCCGGCAACTACTTCTCAAAGTTGCCGGTTACGGCACAATGGGCAGAACCAGAGCCGAAGGCCGGGATTTGTCGTGGTAGATAACGTTGGTCGCCTTGACCATGTGCGTTGCGCGCGCCTGTACTTCACCTGTGTTCAGATTTCGATCGAATCGCGGAAAGTTGCTGCTGGATACCTCCAGCCGCAATTTGTGTCCCGTCAGGAAAACATTGCTCGTCGCCCAAAGATCCACCGTGACGTGGTAGATCTCACCGGGATTTCCCAGCTCCGGCTTCTCCTGCGAATTACGGTAACGCAAGCGCAGGATGCCTTCCGTGAGGTTCTGAGCAAATCCATTCGGCCAGACGTCAACCAGTTTCCCCGTAAAGTCTGTGTCGACGGCCGAGCTACTCCCATACAGGTCGAGCGAAATTGGACCCGTAACTTCGGTGCTCTGCGCAAATGCCGGCGTAGAGAAAACCAGCACGTCGCCCCGCGCTTCCGCCGGCCGCTGGTCCTCCGGACCGATCCCGGACAGCATCA
>OCZU010001203.1_pt1 | contig 17270 bp, 17 predicted proteins | sample 1539001 | NCBI WGS metagenome assembly OCZU01 (sample SAMEA3539306, study PRJEB22396) | soil metagenome | biome: tundra; feature: field; material: soil | place: USA | collected 2010-05 | depth 0.15 m | reverse complement strand
TCGAACGGACCGCCCGGGCGAGCTTAGCAAATGGGCCACGGCCGGCATCCGGGCGTCACCGGGCCGGCATTGTCCTGGTAGCCGCCGGGAACGGCCATGCCGCCTGCGCTGGAGCCGGCGAAGGTATGGGAGCCGGTGAAGCTGGAGCCGGTGAAGCCGGCGAAGGCGGCCGCTCCGGAGGTCGCGGCGTCGGCCGGGCTGATGAGGGCATCCGGGCCGTCCAGCACGGCGCGGGCGCGGGCAAGCCCGCGGCCCGCGGTGCCGTCCGATGGCGACGGGAGGAACTCCGCTTGCTCGGCAGCGTCAGCCCTGACACCAGTCAGTTGCCGCGTCTCCGGCCGGCCGGCCGGCTCAGGCTCCGGTTCCGCCGCCCTTGTCCGGTACCGCCGGACGAGGGCGAACACGGTGACCGGCAGCAGCAGGACAAGCAGCACCGCCAGCGAGATGGCGCCGTCCAGCCGCAGTTTTCGCGCCAGGCTCGGGGCCGGAGCGTGCACCGCTGGCGTTACCGGCGCCACCCGCGCTACGGCACCAGTGCCTGCCCGCTGGCCATGTGGCTCGACCATCGCCGCCGCGGCCTTCAGCGCGCCAGCGGCATCGGCGATTCCGTAGCCTGACCCGATTAGCCGGCCACCGGGCCGCCGGAACCTGGTACTGCTGATGAGTGACTTCGTGACCTGCTCGGGAGTCAGCGCGGGGAATTCCGACCTGATCATCGCGACGATGCCGGCCACGACCGCGCTGGCCGCTGCGGTGCTGTTGATCACGGTGTAGCCGGACGGCCCCTCCGCGGTAACGCCCTGGCCTGCCGCGGTCAGCGTCACGTAGGACTCGCGGCTGGAGAACTGCGCCTTGGTGAGGTTCTGGTCGAAGGCGCCCACGGAGATGACGCCTGGGTATGCGGCGGGGTAGTTCACGACCCCGCCGCTGGTGCCGTCATCACCGGCGGGCGCGACGAGCACGACGCCCTTGCTGCGCGCGTACGCCACCGCCGACTGCTCGGCTCGGCTGCCGGGAGCGAGTCCCTGCACGCCGGACGGGGCGGCTGCACTCGCCGTTCCCGGATCCAGCGGCAGGTCGATAACCGACGCGCCGTTGTTCGTGGCGTACCTGATCCCGTGGGCGATCGAGGTCGGCAGCCCGGCGGTAATGCTCGGGTCCGACAGCAGCGGGTCCCCGCTGTCCAGGGTTACCCGGACGGAGAGGATCTTGGCGGCCGGCGCGACGCCGATGATGCCGTTGCCGTGGCCATGCCCGTGGCCGGCGATGATACTGGCTATCTCGGTGCCGTGAATGCCGAAGAACGGGCCGTCGGCGGTGCGGCCAGAATGGCTGAAATCGGGGCCGGTGAGCACCGATCCGGCAAGGTCAGGCGCCGCGGCGTCGACGCCGGTGTCCAGGACGGCCACCGTGACGCCAGAACCGTTGCTGATCCGCTGCGCCGTGGTGATATGCAGTTCGGTAAGCCACCACTCCGACTGGCGTACCTGGTCGGCGAGGGCGGGCGCGCTTGCCAGCGCAATCCAGCCGGTGATGAGTGCTACGGCGACCGGGGCCATCGAAGGGCGGGGGAACCTCAGTGGCACGCCTGCGATGCCTTTCGTGCGGGTACCGGCATTGTGTCATGTTCACGCGCGCCGGGCGGAGTTTGCGTCCAGCCGGAAGGGTCAGGAAGGGCGGGCAACCGACAGCCGGACATGCGCGCCAGGCGGCAGCCCGAGCTGTTCTGCCGCATCGCCCGCGTTAACCGCCAGCGAGATCAGGCCGGCGCTATCGGTGTAGGCAACGATCTCGCCGGGCGCCACCGCCGCGAAGGTCTCCATGTACGGCACGGTCAGCAGCCGCCGCCCGCACCGCACCACGACCGGCGAGCCGAATCCGATGCCCAGCCGGTCGGCGTCCGATGCCGCAATCGACAGCTGCACGTTGCCGAACCGGTCCACGGACATCACTTCTCCCTCGGCCTCGCCGTCATGCACGCGGCTGGTCGGCGCAGGCAGCGACACCAGGTCAGTGACGTCGATCTCGGTGCCGGCCTCGGCCAGGTCGCGGCCGGCCGCCAGGTGGGCAGCCACCGGGGTAAAGATGTCCCGGCCGTGGAAGGTGGGCGACACCGGATGCAGCCACCACTCGCCGTTGGTGAGCTGGCAGGCCCGCTCCGCGCCGCCCTGCGCGGCCATGGCCCAGGACAGCAGGCCGTTGTCCGGCCCGACCAGGATTCCCTCGCCCGCCTGCACGGCGATGCCGCGCCGCGCGGTGCCCACCCCGGGGTCCACCACGGCGACATGCACAGCCGGGGGCAGGTAGGGAATGGTCTGCGCGAGCACAGCGGCGCCGCGCCGGACGTCGCCAGGCGGCACCAGGTGAGTGATATCGATGAGGCGGATACCCGGCGCGATCCGGGCGGCGACCCCGTGGCAGGCCGCGACGAAACCGTCCTCGACGCCGTAGTCCGTCAGGAAGGTAAGGCAGTCGTAAGTGGCCACGAAGGGTGAGCGTACGTTGCCGGAGGCGCTGCGCATAGGGGGTGCTTACGATGGGGTGCTAACGAAAGCGCTGGGAGGCCGGATGGCTGCGCTGTCTGATCTTGAGATGCGCATCCTGGCCTTCGAGCGCAACTGGTGGCGGCAGGCCGGAGCGAAGGAGCGCGAGATCCTCGAGGCACTCGGCATGCCGGCTACCCGGTACTACCAGCTGCTGAACGGGCTGATTGACCGGCCGGAGGCGCTCGCGTTCGATCCCGCGCTGGTCACGCGGCTGCGGCGGCAGCGCAGCCGGCGGCAGCGGATCCGCTCGCCGCGCCAGGACGGGGCCAGATGAGCGGCCCGGTGGCACTGCCCGTTCCGCGCACGGCGGTGGGCCAGGCAGGGCTCGCGGCGATGCTGCGGGATCCCGGCCGGGCGCTGATTGCGCTGGATTTCGACGGCACGCTGTCTCCGATCGTGGCCGACCCGGCGGCCGCCCGCGCCCATCCAGGGGCAGTGGCCGCCCTGCGCAGGCTGGCGCCGCTGACCGGCACGCTGGCGATCATCACCGGACGCCCGGCGCTCAAGGCAGTGGAATACGGGCGCTTTGACCTCGTCCCCGGCCTGATCGTGCTCGGCCACTACGGCCGGGAACGCTGGCAGTCGGGCACCATGACCGCGGCTGCCGCCTCGCCCGCAGTGGCCGCTGCCCGGCGCGAGCTGCCCGCGGTGCTGGCAGCGGCCGGCGCGCCGGATGGCACCTGGACGGAGGACAAGGGCGACGCCGTGGCGGTGCACACCCGCAATGCGGGCCAGCCGGCCGAGGCAGTGGAACTGCTTCGCGGCCCGCTGACCGGCCTGGCGGAGCGGACTGGCCTCCTGGTCGAGCCAGGGCGGTTCGTCATCGAGCTGCGCCCGGCCGGCGCCGACAAGGGGTCAGCCCTGGAAGACCTGGCCACCGAACGGGCGTCAGGCACGATTCTGTTCTGCGGGGACGATCTCGGCGACGTGCCTGCCTTCCGCGCGGTCCGTTCGCTGCGCGCCGCCGGGACACCAGGGCTCGCCGTATGCAGCGGTTCCGCCGAGGTCGCCGGGCTGGCCGACCAGGCCGACCTGATCGTCGACGGCCCGGGCGGCGTGGTCGCCATGCTCGACTTGCTCGCGGATGCTTTCGCCGCGCGGCACCGGCTAGGGCTCGAGGGCCGCTAGCTGCCGGGCGAACCAGAGCTGCGGCGGCATGGCGGCGCCGGCCTTTGCCAGGGCAGCACTCCGGCGGATCCGTTCGGAATCCGGCATGGAAAGCGCCTCGTGCATGGCCGCCGCGGTAGCGGTGACGTCGAACGGGTTCACTAGCAGTGCCTCGGAGCCGAGTTCGTCGGCCGCGCCTGCTTCCCTGGACAGCACGAGGGCGCAGCCGTGATCGGACAGGATCGGGCCCTCCTTGGCGACCAGGTTCATGCCGTCCCTGATCGGGTTGACTAGCAGCACGTCGGCGAGCCGGTAGGCGGCCAGCGACCTGGCGTAATCGTCGAACACCTCGAGCATCAGCGGCTGCCAGGCGGCGGTGCCGAACTCCTCGTTGATCTGGCCGGCCAGCCGCTGCACGCTCTCGGTGTACGCGCGGTATTCCGGCAGGTCAGTCCGGGACGGATAGGCGAACGCGACGTGCGTCACGCGCCCCAGCCACTCCGGATGGCTGATCAGCAGCTCGCGGTAGGCAGCCAGGCCGCGGGCGATGTTCTTGGAGAGCTCCGTCCTGTCCACCCGGACGATCAGCCTGGTGCCCCCGGCCGACTCGGCCAGGGCGGTGATCCGGTCCTGCACGTCCGGCTCTGCCGCACGGGCGGTCAGCTCGTCGGCATCGACGCCGAGCGGATGCACGCCGATGCCCGTCACGTGGCCCCGGTAGCTGACCTGCTGCGCGGCCCGGTTCACGGTGGCGCCCAGGATCTCGGCGCAGCAGTCGAGGAACGCGTCGGCCCAGCGCTGGCTATGGAATCCGGCGTGGTCAGCGCCGAGGATGCCCGCCAGGATCTCGCGGCCGGCCTCGTCGGGCAGCATCCGGTAATACTCCGGCGGCGCCCACGGGGTGTGCGAGAAATGCGCGATCCGCACGTCCGGCCGCAGGTCAGCGAGCATCCGCGGAACCAGGGCGAGGTGATAGTCCTGCACCAGTGCCCGGACGGGCGACGGGCCGCCCGCGGCGGAGCCGGCGGGATCGGCATCGGCGGCGAGGGCTTCGGCGAACGCGGCGTTGTAGGAGCGGAAGGCCGCCCAGTCGCGGCGGAAGTCAGCACCGAAACGGGGCTGGTTCGGCGTGTCGAACAGGAGATGGTGAATGAACCACAGGGTGGAGTTCGCCACCGCGTTGTAGGCCGCAGTGAAGGTGGCTTCCGGGATCTCGAGCATGTGCACCACGCCGGAATCGTCCGGCGTTCCGTCCAGGTCCAGCCGGCCGCCTGCCGCATCGGCTGCCGCCTTGCGGTCAGCGTCGCTGAGCGGTGCGCACACCCATAGCACGTTCGCTTCGCCGGCTACCGCGGAGAGTCCGGAGACCAGGCCGCCACCGCCCCGGCGCGCGGTTAGCCGCCCGTCATCACCGAGCGTGAATGACAGCGGCCCCCGGTTTGAGGCAAGCAATACCCGCCCGCCTGCTGATCGCGCGCTCATGTGATTGCAAGGTTATCGGCCCGGGGCTGCGGCAGGCCGTAGACAGCGGCTGGCATGTCGGGCGAGGCGGGCCGCTCCGGCCGGCGCCCGGAGCGGACCCGGGCGGATGTCGGGTTAGAGTGAATCGTACAACTGCATAACGCTCATCCAGAGGGGTGGAGGGATCGGCCCTGCGAAGCCCCGGCAACCATCACGGTGACATGCGTCCGCGCGAGGTCTCCCGTGACAGGTGCCAAGTCCGGCCCGCGGCTGATTCCGGCTGCTGGGACAGATGAGGAAGAAAGGCCTCGCAACGTGAGCACATCCTCGACCACCACCCCTTCCAGGTTTGGTTACGCCAGCGGCCTCGCCTGCCGCGAGTGCGGGCACACCACCGAACTCGGCGCGCATCACGCGTGTGCCGAGTGTTTCGGGCCGCTGGAGGTGATCTATGACCTCCCGCGGCTCACCAGGGCTGACATCGAGGCGGGCCCGGCCAACATCTGGCGGTATGCCAGCCTGCTGCCGGTACCCGCGGACGTGGCCGCCACGCCGAACACCGAGCCGGGGTGGACCCGGCTGGTCCGGGCCGATCACCTGGCCCGCGAAGTCGGCCTGCGCACCCTGTGGGTGAAGGATGAGCGCGGTAACCCGACCCACTCGTTCAAGGACCGGGTCGTCGCCGTCGCCCTCGCGGCGGCGGTGGAGATGGGCTTCAAGGTGCTGGCCTGCCCGTCCACCGGGAACCTGGCCAACGCGGTGGCCGCCGCGGCCGCCCGCGCCGGCATCCGTTCTGTGGTGCTCATCCCGTCCAACCTGGAACCTCAGAAGATCATCGCCTCGGCTGTCTACGGCGGCACCCTGGTCGCCGTGCAGGGCAGCTACGACGACGTGAACCGTCTCGCGTCCGAGCTGGCCGACGAGCGCGAGGACTGGGCCTTCGTCAACGTCAACGTGCGGCCGTACTACGCCGAGGGCTCCAAGACCATCGGCTACGAGATCGCCGAGCAGCTGGGCTGGCGACTGCCGGAGCAGGTCGTCGTCCCGGTGGCGTCCGGGGCGCAGCTCGTCAAGATCGACAAGGCGTTCCGCGAGCTGGCCGCGCTCGGCCTGGTGGAGGACGCGGACTGCACGGTGTTCGGCGCGCAGGCGACCGGATGCGCGCCGGTGGCTGCCGCGTTCCGGGCCGGGCAGGACGTGGTGCAGCCGGTCCGGCCCGACACGATTGCCAAGTCGCTGGCCATCGGCAACCCGGCCGACGGGCCGTACGTGCTCGACGTGGTGCGCCGAACCGGCGGCGCGGTCGCCGACGTGTCCGACGGCGAGATCGTCGATGCGATCCGGCTGCTGGCCATGACCGAGGGCATCTTCGGCGAGACCGCGGCCGGGGTCACGCTCGCGGTGCTGCGCCAGCTGCTCGCGTCGGGGCAGCTCGACCCGGCCGCGGAAACCGTGATCATCAACTCGGGCGACGGGCTGAAGACCCTGGACGTGATCGCCTCGGCCGTCCCGGCAGTCACTCCCATCCGGGCAAGCCTGCAAGACTTTGCCAAGCGCGAATCGCTCCGATCCAGAGAGGCAGGCGCGGCATGAGCGTGTCCGTCCGCATCCCGACCATCCTGCGCTCGTACACCGGCGGTGCCGCCGAGGTGACCGCGGAGGCCGGCACCCTGCGGGAGGTGATCGCCGGGCTGAACGCCGAGTATCCCGGCATCGCGAGCAGGATCCTGGACGATACGGGCAACGTGCGGCGGTTCGTCAACGTCTACGTCGGCGACGAGGACATCCGGCTCGCACAGGGACTCGATACCCCGGTGCCAGCGGGAATCCAGGTGTCGGTGATACCCGCGGTGGCAGGCGGCTGAGCTAGGCGGCGGTTACCCCCTGCCGCGCCCGGGCTCCCGGCCGGCCGGGGATTTCGCCCTCTCCGGCATGGGCGAATTCGGGGAGTAGCTGGTCATCGGGCACACTGTACGGGGTAAAGTCGTGTCCGGTCGCTGCCGGTACTACGAAGGGGGCAAGCCTGGCTTGCCCGGCACGTTTGGCTGTGTCGCGATCGGCGGGCTCCGGGGTTGCAAGGGCGGGGCCCGAAGGCCCGAGCACAGTTAGGGAGTTGAGTTAATGGCTCAGGGCACCGTCAAATGGTTCAACGCGGACAAGGGCTACGGCTTCATCGCGGTCGACGGTGGTAGGGACGTGTTCGTCCACTTCTCCGCCATCCAGGCGGATGGGTACCGCAGCCTGGAAGAAGGCCAGCGGGTGGAGTTCGACATCGAGCAAGGCGACCGGGGGCCGCAGGCGACCTCGGTCCGCACTGTCTAGCGCCTGGCAAAACTGGTCTCCGAGAACAGGCCGGATGGCCCGCTGCCCGCCCGGGGCCGGGGTCACCCGGCCTGTTTGGCGTGCAGCGGGCAGGGGTGGCCGGGCACTGCCTGCGACTGTCCCGCCAGTTTGCACTCTCACCCCGAGAGTGCTAAACAGGGCGTTGGCACTCTCGGGGTGAGAGTGACAACTCAGTGACGTGATCGGGGCGATGAGGCTGATCCGGCGGCGGGAAGGGACTGTCCGCTGGTGATGCCGTCCGTCGCGGGCGTCGGCTCGATCGGCACGCATGGCACAAAGTTCCGGGAGGACTGGAGCCTATGGCAGCGAAGATGATCGCGTTCAACGAGGACGCCAGGCGCGGCCTCGAGCGCGGCATGAACCAGCTCGCCGACGCAGTGAAAGTAACCCTCGGCCCGAAGGGCCGGAACGTGGTGCTCGAGAAGAAGTGGGGAGCCCCCACGATCACCAACGATGGCGTGTCCATCGCCAAGGAGATCGAGCTCGAGGACCCGTGGGAGAAGATCGGCGCGGAGCTAGTTAAGGAAGTCGCAAAGAAGACGGACGACGTCGCAGGCGACGGCACCACGACGGCGACAGTGCTCGCCCAGGCGCTGGTCCGCGAGGGCCTGCGCAACGTAGCCGCCGGCGCCAACCCGATGTCCCTCAAGCGGGGCATCGAGGCGGCCGTCGAGCGGGTGAGCGAGGAGCTTTCCAAGCTCGCCAAGGACGTGGAGACCAAGGAGCAGATCGCTTCGACCGCCTCCATCTCGGCTGGCGACACCGCAATCGGCGAGATGATCGCCGAGGCGATGGACAAGGTCGGCAAGGAAGGCGTTATCACCGTCGAGGAGAGCAACACCTTCGGCCTTGAGCTTGAGCTCACCGAGGGCATGCGCTTCGACAAGGGCTATATCTCGCACTACTTCGCCACCGACCCAGAGCGGATGGAGGCCGTCCTCGACGACCCCTACATCCTCATCGTCAACTCCAAGGTGTCGGCGAACAAGGACCTGCTGCCGCTCCTCGACAAGGTGGTGCAGTCGGGCAAGCCGCTCGTCATCATCGCCGAGGACGTCGAGGGTGAGGCGCTGGCGACCCTGGTCGTCAACAAGATCCGCGGGCTCTTCAAGTCTGTCGCGGTGAAGGCACCCGGTTTCGGTGACCGCCGCAAGGCCATGCTCGGTGACATTGCCATCCTTACCGGTGGCCAGGTCATCAGCGAGGAAGTCGGCCTCAAGCTGGAGAGTTCCGATGTCGACCTGCTGGGCAAGGCCCGCAAGGTCGTCGTCACCAAGGACGAGACGACGATCGTGGACGGCGCTGGCGACGCCGAGCAGATCTCCGGCCGGGTCAACCAGATCCGTGCCGAGATCGAGAACTCCGACTCCGATTACGACAAGGAGAAGCTGCAGGAGCGGCTCGCCAAGCTGGCCGGCGGCGTGGCCGTCATCAAGGCTGGCGCGGCGACGGAAGTCGAGCTCAAGGAGCGCAAGCACCGCATTGAGGACGCGGTGCGCAACGCCAAGGCCGCAGTCGAGGAGGGCATCGTCGCCGGCGGCGGCGTTGCTCTGATCCAGGCTGGGCAGAATGCCTTCAAGAAGCTCGAGCTGAACGGCGACGAGGCAACCGGTGCGACCATTGTGCGCCGGGCGCTGGATGAGCCGCTGAAGCAGATCGCAATCAACGCCGGCCTTGAGGGCGGCGTCGTGGCCGAGAAGGTGCGCTCGCTTTCCGCTGGTCACGGCCTGAACGCTGACGACGGCGAGTACGTCGACATGTTCAAGGCCGGCATCATCGACCCCGCGAAGGTGACGCGTTCTGCGCTGCAGAACGCTGCATCGATCGCGGCGCTGTTCCTCACCACCGAGGCAGTGATCGCGGAGAAGCCGGAAAAGTCTCCGGCTCCGGCAGCGCCGGGCGGCGGCGGTGACATGGACTTCTAGCCAGCGCTGCCGCGCCGGGCAAGTCCCGGCAGGCAACCGCAGCTAGGCCGAGTCCTTCCTGATCAGGCGGTTCACAGCGATCCGCAGGGCCAGGGCGAGGGGGCGGTCCCGGTGTGACCGGGGCCGCCCCCTCCGGCTTTCCCGCGGGCGGCCGACATTTCTCCGCGTACCGTCTCCACAAGATGCCCGATAAGAGGGATTATCTGCGCATGGACCCCTCTACCGAACAGCTCATCCGCGACTACCTCAACCGGCTGGCGGTTGCGGCGCGGAGCAGCATGGGGCCAGATGAGCTGAGGGCCTTTCTCGCGCGGACGCGCGACTCGATAGAGCGGCAATACGGCGCCAATGGAGTGGCTAGCCCGGCCGAAGCCGCAAGCGTTCTCGCCGCGCTTGGAGAGCCAAGGGCCCTGGTTGAACTTGAGCATGCCCGGCTGGCAGCTGCCCTGGCCGATCCGGGCTCGGCCGCCAATGTGCACGCGGCCGATGGATATTACGTGTACCCGCCGAGGTCGGCTGCGAGGCTGTCTTCCGCCAGGCCGTCCTCCGCGAGCCTGTCTACCGCCGACACGGATCCGCAATCCGCGATCACTGGCGCGTGGCCTGGCGCGCCGGAAAGCGCCGGCCAGGCTGCGGGGCGTCCCGGCGGACGGCAACGGCGGTTCCCCGGCAAGCCGAGGCGTGCTGACAGGCAGCGTGATGGCCAGCAGGACGTCGCTGGCCGGCCTGGCCGGCCAGGCCCGGACCCAGGAACGGGCTCCGCGCTGACCCCTGCCCAGCAGGCAATCCAGCGCCGGTCGGTTACCGCGCGCAGGAAACCGGCGGAGATCCTCCCCGGCAAGCCCGCTGCACGTAAGGCCGTCGTGCGCCCGCGGGGGCCGCAGGGCAGGGACAGCCCGATCCTGCATCCCCTGAAGCGGGGCCCAGCGACCGGGCAGGGCCTGCAGATCACCGACAGCTCGCAGCGGCCTGCGCAGCCCGACGTGGCCGAGCAGCCAAGCACGTCGCTGGTTTTCGTCATGGAGCCGCAGCAAGACCCGCGGCGCGGGTCCGTGGCCGTGCCCAAGTTCTACCCAGTCCGCGCCCCGGCGCCGCCGAAGCCGTTTCGTGAACGCGGGCCTGCTCCGGCACCCTTCCGGCCGCCCGGGCTGAGCCCTGCCGCTCCGGCAGGCTCCCCGCCGGAGCGCAAGCCCAGCCCGGCCGGCGAGCCCAGCCCCGAGCGCGAGCCCAGCCCTCAGCGCGGACCGGAACCGATGCCAGCCGATCAGGTGGCCAGTGGCCTGCCGCTCCCTGCGGCCATCGGCGCGGCTTCTGCCAGGTCGGAGTGGGTCTCCCTGGGTCTTACCGCGTTCAGCATGCGGGCGGCGGCAGTCGCGCGCCGCCAGCCGCTGGAGTTCATCGCCGTGATCATGCTTGGCCTTGGCGGGCTGATCTACCCGCCGGTATGGCTAGCAGGCGCGGTTGTCGCGCTGCCGTCCCGGCTGTGGGATATCAAGGACAAGCTGGCCGGGCTCGCGGTGCCAGCAGTGCTCGCGGTTGTCGGAGCGGTCAGCCTCGCGGTGGGCAGCGGCCAGACTTCCGGCGACGCTTACTTCCATCACGCGCTGACGATCGGCGGATACCTGATCAGGGCAGGGGCCGTGCTCGGCGCCGCATACCTGACATGGCGAGTTCAGCGTGGCCCGCGTCAGCCGGCCGCGCCGCCCTGGCGGCGGCCGTATCAATAGCGGTCACTAGTGCGACAGTTGTGCGGCCGCCGGCGTGCCGCCCGGTCCACGTCCGGACCGGATAGCCTTGGGGCCGACGCCCTCAATGGCGTAACCATGTCCCTCCTCGCGTAAAGGTCTCGCTCGTGCCCACTGGCAAGGTCAAGTGGTATGACGCCGATAAGGGGTTCGGCTTCCTCGCCCGTGATGACGGGGGTGAGGTCTTCGTGCATTCGTCTGCGCTGGAGGGAAGCGGCGCCGTGCTCCGGGCCGGCCAGCGGGTGGAGTTCGGCGTTGCCGAGGGCCGCCGTGGCACCCAGGCGCTGCAAGTGCGGACTCTCGAGCCGCCGCCGACGGTGGCCAAGACAAGCCAGCAGGACCCGGACGAGATGATCGTGATCGTCGAGGACCTGATAAAGCTGCTGGACGGGGTGTCGAACACCTACCGGCGCGGCAAGCATCCAGATAGCCGGGATGCGAAGAAGATCGCGACGGTGCTGCGAGCCGTTGCGTCCGACATCGAGGCCTGATCGGAGATCAGGAGGCCTGGGGCTGCACTAGCCGCTGCCGGCTGTCCAGGATCCTGCGCCGTCTGCGGAGCATGAGCACCGTCAGGGCCACGGCCAGGCCGCTGGCGGCGAAGGAGAGCCCGGCCACGCCGCTGTTGGTGAGCGACATCAGGACCCCGGCCAGGGCGCCTGCCACCCAGGACAGCTGATGCAGTGTCTGTGACGCCGCGAACGTGGAAGAACGAACTTCCTCGCCGATCTCCCGCTGCACTATCGAATCGAGCGCGAGCTTCACCAGGGCCTGCCCTACCCCGGCCATAAGCGCCACCGCGAGCGCGGCCCACAGGCCGAACAGCACCGCGCAGGTGGCGGTGACCACCGTGGTCAGCCCGAGCATGCCGAAGACGATGACCTGCGGTGCGCGCGACTTGAGGCCAGCGCCGATCGCCGTGCCAAGGAACCCGCCGAGCGTGGCCGCCCCGACCATCTCAGCCAGCGCAAGCTTGTCCGGCACCTTGCCGAAATGCACGGTCCGGAGCAGGAAAATGAGGAAGAAGATCATGAAACCGGAGAACGCGCGCTGCGCGGCGTTGGCACCCATCGCCTCGCCGACGATCGGCCCCAGGCTGGGGAACCGCCACCGTCGTCGGCCGCGCTGTGGCAATGGCACGGTACCCTGCGGCCCCCGAGCGCCATTCGGCCCTGGTGCATGCCTGTTCGTGGTGCCCGCGAGCCCGCCGGTCCCGGCCGCCGGCCCAGCTCCGGGACTGGCCGGGGTGAGCCCGGCTGTCCCGCCTGGGGCGACTTGCGGAGAGTCGACCCCGTCGGGCAGCCGGAGGCAGAGGGTCATCGCGGCCAGATACGCCACGGTGCCGATGCGCAGCACCCACGCGGCCCCGGCCTGGCCGCCGCCCGCGATGAGATCGATGCCTGCTGCCGTACCGCCGCCAAGAGTGGTGGCGATCAGCGACGCTAGCGCGGACCGTGAGTTAGCCGTCACCAGCGTGATCTCGGCGGGGAGCAGCCGGGGTGCGATTGCGCTGCGGGTGACACCGAAGGCCTGCTGCAGCACCAGGACGCCGAATGCAGCCGGCAGCAGGTCGGCCGGGTCGTTGTGCTGGACGGCCACGGCCATGCTCCAGCAGAGCAGCCCGCGCGCGAGCAGGGTGCCTGCCAGGATGAACCGGCGGCCCTGCTGCACCTTGTCCAGCATCGGCCCGATGAACGGGGCAAGCACCGCGAACGGCGCCAAGGTGATCAGTAGCGCCAGCGCGACTTTGGGACGGGCCTGGTCAACCGAGACGCTGAAGAACAAGCTGCCTGCCAGCGCCACCGCGACGAACGCGTCACCGATGCTGCTGGCCGCCGTCAGCTCGATGAGGTTCGCGAGCCCGGTGCGGCCGGCTCCGGACGCACCGGTCAGGCGGTGCACGACGCGGCTCGCACCGCCTGCCGCGGAGGCGCTGGCCCGGGCGGCGGTCTGCGAGGCGGAAACCACCGAGCGCGTCGCCCGCCGTGCGCGCGTGCTCGTGCTCGTGCCGGACTCCCGCATAGCCCAAGTATTCTGCCTAGCAGGGGGTGCGACGACCCCGCCGGGCAGGCGGGTTCTCCGTAGTCCGGGGTTATCGATACATGCATGCCACCCGATAAGGAACAATCACTTAACGTGAGCCCAACTCGCACCCGCACCAGGGAGCCCGACGAGGCGTGTGCCCAGGCCATTGACCTGGCCCGCGCCGCGGCGCAGGACCTGGCAGGCGGCCAGGTCGGACCGCATCGCGGCATCGAGGTCGACGGCGATCGCGTCGTCACCCACCTGTTCGACTGCCAGGATCCCGCGTACACGGGCTGGCGCTGGGCCGTCACCGTCGCCCGCGCCTCTCGCGCCAAAATGGTCACGGTGAGCGAGGGAGTGCTCTTGCCAGGTCCCGGTTCGCTCCTGGCGCCTGACTGGGTTCCGTGGCGTGACCGGGTCCGGCCGGGCGACGTGGGAGTCGGCGACCTGCTGCCGGCCGGGCGGGACGATGAGCGCCTGGTGCCCGCCGCCGTCCTCGAAGGTGACGACGGAGTCCTTGACTGGGACGACAGCGCGGACTGGCAGGGCGGACAGGACCTGCTGGCCGCCATGAACCTGACGGAGGCAGCCGACGGGGCGCCGCCCGCCGCGGCTGCCAGCAGAGATGCCAGCGCGGCGCCGGTGCGTGCCCGCGTGCTGTCGGCGATCGGCCGGGACGCGACCGCTGTGCGGTGGTATGACAGCGAGCACGGGCCGCGAACGCCGCTCGCGCATGCGGCGCCTGCGCCGTGCACGACATGCGGGTTTCTGGTCCGCCTCGGCGGCCCGCTCGGACGGGTGTTCGGCGCGTGCGCGAATGAGTACGCGCCCGATGACGGGAAGGTCGTCTCCCTGGACCACGGTTGCGGTGCGCATTCCGAGGCGGAAACCCCGGCAGGCCCGTTCGCGGGAATCGCCCCAGTGGTCGACGAGCTCGGTTATGACCTCGTCGACGCGCCGGGTGTCTCTATGGCCGAGACCGTCTTCGAGTCGCTGGATCACGGCTAGCCGCGGCATCACGGCTAGCCACGGCGCTGCGCTGCGCGGGCGCGGGATCGCTTGAGCACGGGTACATAGCAGAACCCGAAGACGCCGACGCCGAATCCCGTCAGGCAGGTCCAGATCCACCAGCGGTCAGCTGCCGGGATGCTGCCGCGCACGACGAGCAGGATAACCAGGGCGATCGCCCAGCCGGCGGCTATGGCACCGGTCACCAGCTGGTCGTTAGCCTCCAGCGGTGGCGGGGCCGGTCGGCGCGGGCGGGTCACGAATTCCAGGCTAGTCCAGCGTCGGCGGACACACCGCAACGCCGCCTTCCGTGCTGTACTTAGAGCCCTTGGGTTCGGCATCGGCCGGGCCCGTCCGTTCCCGCTGCTAACGGTTGACGGAATGCTGAAAGCTCGTCTACGGTTAGCAAAAGTAATGACTCAGGCTAAAGAACATGACGATTGCAGCACAGAGCAGGTCGGATGCCGGCCTCGCCACGGCCCTTCGGATCTCCGTGAGCAGGCTGGCCCGTCGGCTGCGCGTCGAGCGGATAGCCCAGGGGTCGATCGAGCAGGCGTTGTCCGATACCCAGCTGGCCGCGCTGGCGGCGCTGGAGCGGCACGCGACGATGAGCCCTGGCGAGCTGGCCGAGCACGAAAAGGTTCAGCCCCCCTCGATGACAAGGGTCATCGCAGCGCTCGAGGCGCGCAGGCTCGTGACGCGGATGCCGCATCCCACCGACAAGCGACAGGTCGTGCTCACGGTGACCGCCGCGGGCAGGGACCTGGTGCACCAGGCGCGGCGCCTCAGGGAGGCGTGGCTGGCCAGGCGGCTGCAGGAACTCAGCCCGCAGGAACGGGCCACGCTCCGGGCCGCGGCCCCGATTCTGGAGAAGCTCAGCCAGTCCTGAGTGCGGGCGAAGGTGAGCCGAAGGCAGCCGGGCACCGGATGTTCACGTCGCTGCACACCCGTAACTACCGGCTGTTCGCGACCGGGCAGGTCGTCTCCAACACCGGTACCTGGATGCAGCGAGTCGCGCAGGACTGGCTCGTGCTCCAGCTCACCCACGGCAGCGGCACTGCCCTCGGCATCACCACCGGCCTGCAGTTCCTCCCCATGCTTTTCAGCATGTGGGGCGGGATGGTTGCCGACAGGTATCCCAAGCGCCGCATCCTGATGGCGACTCAGGCGGCCATGGGCGGGCTCGCGCTGATCCTGGGCGTGCTGGCGATCACCGGAATGGTGCGGATCTGGCAGGTCTACGCCCTGGCCTTCGCGCTCGGCGTGGTGACGGTGGTGGACAACCCGACCCGGCAGAGCTTCGCCGTCGAGATGGTCGGGCGGCCCGGCATGCCGAACGCGATCGCGCTGAACAGCGCGGTGTTCAACCTCGCCAGGATCGCCGGCCCGGCCGTCGCCGGACTCATCATCAGCGCCGTGGGCACACCCACGGCCTTCCTGGTCAACGCCGCATCGTACGGTGCCGTGCTGATCAGCCTGAAGCTGATGCGGCCGTCCGAGCTGCACCCGGCGGTGCCGCTGCCCAGGGCGAAGGGCCAGCTCCGCGAGGCGGTGACGTACGTGCGGACACGTCCCGATCTGTGCCTGACCATGGTGCTGATCTTCTTCGTGGCCACGTTCGGGATGAATTTCCAGGTGACTAACGCGCTGATGTCGCGCCAGGTATTTCACACCGGTGCGGGGGCATTCGGCCTTGCCTCGGCCGTGTTCGCGCTGGGCGCGCTGGGCGGCGCGCTGCTCGCTGCCCGCCGGGGCCGGCCAAGCATGCGCCTGCTGCTGGTGATGTCGTTCGCGTTCAGCGTGTTCGAGATCGCCGGCGGGATGATGCCGGACTTCTGGTCCTTCCTCGTGCTGCTGGTGCCGACTGGCCTGGCGCTGCTCAGCTTCACCACCGCGGCGAACTCGGCCACGCAGCTCGGCACCACGGCAGCGATGCGCGGCCGCGTGATGGGCCTGTACATGCTCGTCTTCCTGGGCGGCGCGCCGGTCGGCGCGCCACTCGCGGGCTGGATCGGCGAGGTATTCGGGCCCCGGATGAGCATGATCGCAGGAGGCCTTATCTCGGCCGTGGCCACGGCTGTCATCGGGGTCGTGCTCGTCCGGGTCCGCGGGGTGCGCGCGCGGGCCTACCTCCGGCCCGCGGAACTCGCGCGGATGGTTACCTGACCGGCCGCCAGTCACTGCGGCCGCTCCGGCCGGCCGGAGCGGCCGCTTCTTCCGGCCGCCTGGTCGTGCGCCTGGCCGCGCGGAGTGCGGCACACTGTCCGGTATGACGACTGAACGTGCTGAGCCGCCGCTGGAGGCACCCGAACGCGAGATGCTGACGGGCTGGCTGGACTATCACCGGGCAACTCTGGCCTGGAAATGCGACGGGCTGACCGATGATCAGCTGCGGCAGCGTGCCGTGCCGCCGTCCGCCCTGTCCCTGCTCGGGCTGGTCCGGCATATGGCCGAGGTGGAGCGGGGCTGGTTCCTGCGGGTGCTGAACGGCGAGGATGCGCCGTACCGATTCTTCACCGACGCCAACCGGGATGGCGAGTTCGACGACGTCGACACAGCTGATGTCGCGGCGGCGTTCGCCGCCTGGACGGGTGACTGCGAACGGGCCAGGGAGCTAGTCGCGGCAGCCCCGTCACTGGACGTCACGGGGCAACGGCGGGAAGGTCGGTTCTCGCTCCGCTGGATCCTGACCCACATGATCGAGGAATACGCCCGGCACAACGGGCACGCGGACCTGCTGCGGGAGCGGATCGACGGCTCGGTAGGCGACTGAGCCCGGCTCTAGGGGAGGCCCGGCCGGCTGCCAATGGCGTCATGAGGCTGTTCGTCGAGATCTCGCCGCCGGCGGCTGCGCTGGATGAGCTGGCGGCCGCTGCCGCTCCATTGCGGCCTGGGTGGCCCCAGCTGCGGTGGACGAACCGCAGCGCGTGGCACATTACGCTCGCCTTCCTCGGTGAGGTGGATGAGGCGGCACTGGCACGGCTTGGGCCACGGCTGGAACGCGCCGCGCACCGGCACGCCGCCCTTGCCCTGTCGGTGGCCGGCGCGGGCGCCTTCCCCGGCCCGGTCAGGGCGCGCGTGCTCTGGGCCGGCATTGGCGGCGACCTGGG
>OCZU010001201.1_pt1 | contig 17295 bp, 12 predicted proteins | sample 1539001 | NCBI WGS metagenome assembly OCZU01 (sample SAMEA3539306, study PRJEB22396) | soil metagenome | biome: tundra; feature: field; material: soil | place: USA | collected 2010-05 | depth 0.15 m | reverse complement strand
AAAACTGATGATGAATGCGGTGCGTCGCTACCCAGAAAATTGGCCCGCCTTCGAGCGCCAGCGTGGCGCACCACGTGAGGAAATATTCCACCCACTTCGGCGTCTTGTATCCGCGATGCGTCAGCAGCCGGTGATAGCTCATCCCGATCCCGAGGCTGCCGGAAACCCACCACAAGAAAATGGCGACAAAAAATGCCGGCCAGGTAAAGAAGAATAACGCCGCGACTGCGCCCACGTGAAACAGCCCCATGGCGATCGCCGTGCCCCAGTTGAAGCCATCACGGTTTGCGCGGTCCTTACGATTGGTGCCTTCTCCGGCTTCGCTCATTGCCTGGATCGTCTCTTCGCTCATCGTCTCGCGTGTTGTCTGGCTCATGGTCTTTTCTCCCCACACCCCTCTTTGCTGACAATATCAAGAGAGCGCGAACCGTTTTGTAATACTTCTGTAATCCTCGCTGGATAAAGGGGTTACGAGCACAATGCGGTCCGACCAAAGGGTCTGACCCCCACCCAACCGGGAGTCGCAGTGGCGGTGCCTCAGTGATCCCCCGCACAGCGGTCTGTGATCGCGCAACTTCCCGTGCACGTTCCCGTGTCGTAGAGTATTGTTGGCATTTCAACCGTGCTCCCTAACAGGAGGTTTGTGTTGAAAAATAGAGTGTCGAAAGAAGTATCGAAGAAAATTCCGATGGTTCTTTTCGTTTTGCTTTTTTTTGTGTTCGCGCTGTGGGCGCAAAAGCAGAACGATCAACCCCCCGCAAAAGCACCCGCCCCCGACAACAAAGGTTCCGCCGAGGCTGCCGGCAGAGTAAACCCCATCAAGCCGACCCAGGAGTCGCTCTCCAAGGGCAAGAAGCTGTATGTCATCGACTGCGCGATGTGTCATGGAAAAGACGGCGATGGCAAGGGCGACATGGCCTCGGACATGAAAAACGTCACTGACTTCACCAATCCGGACTCATTGAAGAACAGCAGCGACGGCGCACTCTTCTACGTGATCCGGAATGGCAAGGGCGAGATGCCTCCCGAAGGCGACCGTGCCAAGGATGATGACATCTGGAACCTGGTGAACTACATCCGCTCGCTGGCGAAGAAGAAGGAATAGCGCTCGTGGAGAGACGGGCGCTCTCGTTCGTCCGCGCTGGGACGGCCGCCCTCGACTGTCCAGCCGAGCTTACTTTGACGCATTCTTTATTTTCACGCCCGCCCATTTCTCCAGCAAAGTGAGGGTCGCGGCGTAGTCGAGATCCTGCTGTCCTTCCTGGGCTGCGACATCGTAGACCTCTTCCACCGCCTCGAGTCCAGGCAGGCGCACACGCGATTCCTTGGCCGCATCGAGCGCCAGGCGAATGTCTTTGAGCATCAGCCGCAGAGGAAAGTTGGGCGAGAAGTCGCGCTTCAGAATGAACGGAGCTTTGTAGTCCACCACTCCCGATCGCACCATGGAAGCCTGGATCAGCGGCAACAGTTTTTCCGCCTCGACGCCCAGCTTTTCTGCGAGCGTGAGGGCTTCGGCGAAGCCTTCGTAGATGAGCGCGATCTGCAGATTCATGACCAACTTGGTGGCCTGTCCTTTGCTGGTTTCGCCCATGTGAAAGACCTGCTTGCCCATTGCCTGAAAAAGCGGCTGCAGGCGAGCGAGCACGGCTTCGTCGCCGCCCACCATGAAAATCAGGCTCCCGGCTGCGGCGGCGATCTTCGAGCCGGTCATCGGAGCGTCCACATAGTCAACGCCGCGCCCTTTCACGCGCTCCGCAAAGCGCAGAGTGGCGGAAGGCGAAATCGTGCTCGAGTCCGCAATAGTCATGCCCGCGGCCAGAACTTGTTCGACGCCGCCCGGCCCAAACAGCACGCCCTCGACCGCCTTGGTGTCGGAGACGCACATCCACACCACTTCCGCGCCCTGAGCCGCATCCGCCGGAGAAGGCGCGCTGCGTGCGCCTTCCACGTCCTTGCCGCCACTTCGATTCCACACCGCAACCTGGTGTCCGGCTTTGACCAGGTTGGCGGCCATCGACCGTCCCATAATTCCCATGCCAAGAAAAGCGACTCGCATCGGCGTTGACTCCTCCACTGAGTTCTTCAACTTTGGATTAGATACGACCAGCAAAGGGGCGGTCAAGGAAAACACGATGGTTTACACTGCAAAGCTCAACCCACCCCAGAAACACTACCCCAAGAAACCGCCCGCCGGTGCGTCGTCGTCGGGTTCCAGAGCATCTAAACGCACTGGTGAGTTGAGCCAACAAAGGCGATAATGTGTCCATAGTCCGCGTGGCAGCGGACGGGTCGTATCGTACTGGTCGAAAGAATGTTAAAGGCCTCGTTGAAAAATCGCGCTTTGCGCAAGCGAGCGAGCCAGTTCACGCGTCTGGTGCGGCATTCCGTGGTCACGCCGCGTACCGGCGAGACCCACCAACCGCGGCTGGTTTCAAACGGCGAACTCGGCGTCACCTTCATCGGACATTCCAGCTTTTTTCTGCAAATTGGTGGACAGAACGTCATCATCGATCCCAACTTCGCGCGCTGGCTGTTTGTTCTAAAGCGCCTGCGTCAACCTGGATTGAACCTGCGCGACCTGCCTCCAATGGACGTCGTCCTCGTGACGCACGCGCACTTCGATCACCTGCATCGCCAGTCGCTGCGCACCATCGCGCGGCAAACCCGGCGCCAGACCGGAACCGCGCCCACGCTTGTCGTCCCTCATCATTTGTTCGACCTGGTCTCCGATCTGGGCTTCGAAGAAATTGTTGAACTGGAGTGGTGGAACACGTATCGCCACGGCGCGCTCGACATTACTCACGTCCCCTCGCGGCATTGGGGAGCGCGCATCCTCAAGGATTCGCACCGCGGCTACGGCGGCTACGTGCTGCGCAGCGGCAAGCACTCCGTGTACCACGCCGGAGACACCGCTTATTTCGCGGGCTTTCGCGAAATCGGACGCCGCTTGTCGCCCGAACTAGCGCTGCTCCCCATCGGCGCCTACAATCCGCCGCAATTCCGCAATGTGCACACCAGTCCCGCCGACGCCACCCAGGCCTTTCTCGATCTGAAGGCCCGCTGGATGGTGCCCATGCACTATGGAACTTTCCGCCTGTCGCACGAGCCCATCGAAGAGCCGCTCCAGTTGCTGGAGCGCGAAGCGCTAAAGGCCGGAGTAAAAGACAGGGTGCTCGTCTTGGAGGAGGGCATCACCCGCTTCTTCTGATTGCCTGGGAGTGTTGTCCTGCGAGTCCCTTCCGGTGTCCTAATGTAATTCAACGAGGCCAGGGACTATTCTTCAGGAGTATTCTTCAGTTATGGACAAGAAGGAGATCAATTCCCCAAAGTTGACCGAGCATTTTCTCTTCTGGGTGTGCGGCATCGGAGGCTTGCTGCTGGCGATTCTTTTTGCTCATTTCGTTTATCACATTTTTTGACGCTGGCGAAGAGGAGAGAAATAGGAAGCGGGCTAATTCCGCGCCCTGTAGGGCTCAAATGATTCCGATAGGCCGGTCACCCCGCCGTGCTGATGCACTCCATCAACAATTCGAATTGGACTTAGCGCGAACCGGATACTAAAGTCTATGGTTCGGTTACATATATCGGGAATAGCGCAAGCCCAAAAGCCGCAATTTGGCCATCCGATAAGCACTGTGGTAATCAACAATTCCGCAACCGATGTGGGGTGGTTCGGTTTTCACCCGATAGAATGGCTCAGGGGATGGTTTGTTCCAACCGTCTTCCCGTCGCTGGGCTGGCGGCTGGGTGAGCGGTTGCAGGGACCTTAGGAATCTTAGGCAAATGGAGACAAGATTGGATCGACCGAACGAGATCGTTCAGGAGCACGCTGCCTGTTCTCTTGATGCCAGCCATGTGCTGACGTGGGAGGAAATCGCGCACCTGACGGCGGATCCGAGCAAGCCGGCAGAGACCCTGATGAACGTTGTGGCATTGATTGCCAGACGGTTTGGCGTCGATGTCTGCTCGGCCTACCTTTTGGAACCCGACCGCGCCAATCTCGTTCTGGCCGCGACGCTCGGGCTTCGCCAGGAATGCATCGGCAAGCTTCGTATGTCAGTCAATGAAGGGCTGGTCGGCCTGGTCGCCGAACAGGTCCGCCCGGTGGCGGTTGAACATGCCCGGAATCATCCGCGCTTCAAGTACTTCAGCGAAGCGGGTGAGGATGCTTACCAATCGTTCCTGGGAGTTCCCCTGATTGATCGCGGCGTGCTGCAAGGCGTTCTGGTGATTCAAACGGTGGGGGCGCGGATGTTTCCGGAAAATGAGATTCGTCTGCTCACCGAGGCCGCGAAGCGGGTTGCGCCCGTGGTGCGCGAAGCCCGCACGCTCGACCGTTTCATCGCGCCTGCCCAGGAGCGGCTCTGGGCGCTGGCGCGCAACCTGTGGTGGAGTTGGGATCACGATTCCGCCGGATTGTTCCACGACCTCGATCCGCTGCGCTGGAGTCAGCTCAATCACAGTCCGGTGTCGCTGCTGAACGAGTATCCTCTCGAGAAACTCGAAGCGCGCGCCACTGAACTCGCCCTGCACAGCCGGATCAACTACGCCTATCGCCGCTTGCGCGAGTACCAGGATGCGGAGCGAACCTGGGGGGCGCGCCACGCCGGCGTGCTGCGTCCCCGTCCCGTGGCTTATTTCTCCGCCGAGTTTGGCGTGCACGAATCTCTCCCGGTCTATTCCGGTGGACTTGGAGTTCTGGCCGGCGATCACATCAAGAGCGCCTCCGATCTCGGGATCCCGCTGGTTGGCGTGGGCCTGTTTTATGGCCAGGGATATTTCCGCCAGCGCCTTGATCGCGACGGCTGGCAGCGCGAGGAGTATCTCGAGACCGATGTCAACCAACTTCCCATGGAAGCGGCTATCGGGAAAAACGGCAGACCGGTCGTGGTGCAGGTCGATACCCGCCATGGTTCGATCCGCGCAAAAGTGTGGCGCGTGAAAGTGGGCCGTTGCGATTTGTTGCTCCTCGACTCCGACGTGGAAGGCAATACCCCCGAGGACCGGCACATGACCTCGCGTTTGTATGGAGGCGACGGCCGGGTTCGCGTGCATCAGGAGCTGCTTCTGGGCGTGGGCGGCCTGCGCGCGCTGAAAGCGCTCGGCATCACCCCCGGGGTTCTTCACCTGAACGAAGGACATAGTGGATTCGCGGTGCTCGAAGCGATTCGCCAGCGCATGGAAGACGAGGGTATCGGCTTTGAGAAGGCCGTGCCCCGCGTGGCCCGTGAAGTGGTCTTCACGAGCCACACTCCCGTGCCCGCCGGTCACGATCGCTTCGACGCCGATCTGGTCGAAGAGCACCTTGGACCTATGCGCGAGGCCCTCGGTCTTTCCAGGGAAGGTTTCATGGCGCTGGGACGCGAGAACCCCGAAAGCGACGAACGCTTCTGCATGACCGTGCTCGGCCTACGGCACTCGCGGCGCGCCAATGCGGTTTCTTCTCTGCACGGTGAAGTCTCGCGCGCCATGTGGACCGGACTCTATCCCGGCAAACAGGAAGACGCGGTTCCCATCGGACACATTACGAACGGCGTTCATGTCCCCTCCTGGTTGGCGCCGCAGATGTTTCGCCTTTACGATCGCCATCTCGGCACGGGATGGCATTTGCGCAGCAGCGAAGCCAAAATCTGGGATGGCATTGACAACGTGGATGACGGCGAACTCTGGGAGACTCATTTCAATCTGAAGTCGCGCATGATCGAATTTGTGCGCCGCCGCGCCGTCAAGCAGGCGGCGCGGCGCGAAGAACCGCGCGGCGTGCTGCAGCAACTGGAACGCGTACTCAGTCCCGACGCGCTCACCATCGGTTTTGCGCGCCGCTTTGCCACCTACAAGCGCGCCAATCTGATTTTGGCCGATATCGAAAAAATCGCCAGCATGGTCAATGATCCGACGCGCCCCGTGCAGTTCGTATTTGCCGGAAAGGCGCATCCTCTCGACGAACCCGGCAAGCGTGTCCTGCAGCAGATTGCCCAGTTGATGCGCGACCCGCAGTTTTCCGACAAATTCGTCTTCGTCGAAGACTACGACATCAACGTCGGCCGCCATTTTGTGCAGGGTGTCGATGTCTGGCTTAACAATCCGCGGCGTCCGCTGGAAGCCTCCGGAACCAGCGGCCAGAAAGTCGTTCTGAACGGCGGTTTGAACCTTTCGGTTCTGGACGGCTGGTGGGCGGAAGCTTACGACGGCATGAACGGCTTCGCCATCGGAGACGGCAGAACGCACTCCGACATGAACGTTCACGACACCCGCGACGGGGAAGACCTGCTGCGAGTTCTTCGTGAAGAAGTGATCCCGCTCTACTATCAGCGCGATCGCGACGGCCTTCCGCGCGGCTGGATCCAACGCATGAAGCGCACCATCCGCACCCTCGGCTGGCGCTTCAACGCCGATCGCATGGTGATGGATTACACGCTCAAGTGCTACGTTCCAGCGGCCGGCGGCACCTCGAGCGACCTCCGGCCAAAACTGTAAGTTGCTGTACCCCGCCCGTGTGGGGACGGGCGTCCTCGCCCGTCCAAGCCGAGCGAAGCTCGGCAGCCGCCTGTGGTCGCAGCAACTCTTGATTCGCTGTAAGCGTTGAGTCCGCTCTAGACCGTCGATCCAACCGGCCGAAGAGTCCCGAACCGCGCTTTCAACTTGACAGTTCGGCGAGACCGTTTAGAATGTATGAATATTTATGCATAATGATGGATAAATATGCTTCAGGGAAGAAAATAAAGGCAACGGGGAGACCTGTAGACTCGAAATCTGATGGCGGCCAAACTGAAAACCGCGGTTCTCGGAGCGACCGGCTATTCCGGCCTTGAACTCGCGCGCCTGCTCGGCCGCCATCCCCGGACCGACGCGCCCTTGCTTTTGCGGCGCACTGCAGAAAAAAAGACCGACGATTCCGACGGGCACCCGCCCGGATTGCCGCACATTTCCGGCAACGGCAATTTGCCCGCCCCGTCGCCGGTCCAGCCGTTTTCGTGGTCCGCGTTGGAGCAACGTGGCGTGGAACTATTGTTCCTGGCTACACCGCACTCCGTTTCTCGCGAACTTGTTACCGAGGCGATGACCTGCGGGCTGATGACCCGCGGGCTGCGGATCGTCGATTTGAGCGGTGCGTGGCGGCTGAAACAGGAACAGCATCGCGCCGTCTATGGCTTCAAGGATGTCAACGCGCAGACCGCGGCGGAACTCACGGAGCGCGCCGTGTACGGTCTGCCCGAGCTGAAGGCGAATGCGGACCGGATTCCCTCGGCCGCTCTGGTGGCGAATCCAGGTTGCTATGCGACTTCCGTCATTCTTGCGCTGGCGCCCTTGCTGTCGGCCGGCATTGTGGATTCGGATCGCGGCATTATCTCCGATTCGAAGTCCGGCGTATCCGGCGCCGGCAAGGAACCCACGGCGCGCACCCACTTCGTATCGGTGGCCGACAATTTCTCCGCCTACTCGGTCTTCGGACACCGCCACACCGGCGAAATTCTCGAGCAATTGGCGCTCAATTCCCACCAGTTGATCTTCACTCCTCACCTCTTACCAATTCCACGCGGGATTCTGTCCACGATCTATGTCTACCTGAAACGCGAAATGTCGACGGACGAGATCCAACGTTGTTTCCAGGATTTCTACGAGGGCAAGCAGTGGGTTCGCATTTTTCCGGCATCGAGTTTGCCGCAAATCCAATTCTCGGTGCACACCAACTACTGTGACCTCGGTTTTTGCCTCGCGCGCGATGGCCGCCGGCTCGTGATTGTTTCCTGTCTCGACAACCTGCTCAAAGGCGCAGCCGGACAAGCCGTTCAGAACATGAACCTCATGTACGGCTGGGACGAGACGGAGGGCTTGCAGTGAAAATTGTCGTCAAGATCGGGGGCGCGGCGCTGGAGGACAAACCGACTCTTCAGAAATGCGCGCAAGCGGTGGTGCAGCTCGCCCAGGACGGACACCAGGTCGCGGTCGTGCATGGCGGTGGCAGCGCGCTGACGCGGACCCTGAAACTCCTCGGAAAGAAAAGCGACTTCGTCCACGGACTGCGCGTGACTGACGCCGAGACGCGTGATGTTGCCCTGATGGTGCTCGCCGGAATTGTGAACAAAAGCCTGGTGGCAGCGATCGCTGCCGCGGGGTGTCCGGCCATCGGTCTTTGCGGCGGAGACGGCGGCGTTTTTCGCGCCCGCAAAAAACAGGATGCGGAACACGACTTGGGATTCGTCGGCGAAATCTGTTTTTCCGAGCCGCGCTGGCTCAGAGCCATTTGGGCCGAAGGCGGGATTCCTGTGCTCTCCTCGCTTGCGCTCGGAGGCGACGGGCAGTATTACAACGTCAACGCGGACCAGATGGCCGCCGCATGCGCCATAGCCTGCGAGGCCGACGCGCTGATTTTTCTCACCGACGTGCCCGGCGTAAAGCAAGCCGACGGTTCGGTGATTGCTCGTTTGGATACTAACCAGGTTGCCGGACTCATCGACGAATCCGTAGTCAGCGGCGGCATGATGCCCAAGCTCGAAGCCTGTACCCAGGCGCTCAAATCAGGCGTGGGGCGCGTGCGCATTCTGCCCGCGGCGCAGGTCGAAATGCTGCCCCTGTTTTATTTCACCAAGCTGGAATGCGGCACCGAGGTGCTGAGAGCATGAGCCTTGCTTCTGTTTCCCGCATGGAAGCGAAGCTCCTGCTTCCCACCTACGAGCGCCAGCCCATCCTTTTTGAGCGCGGGCGCGGAGTGTATCTCTGGGATTCTCGTGGCAAGCGGTATCTGGATTTCCTGAGTGGAATCGGAGTTAATGCGCTCGGCTATAACCACCCTGCGATCCAGGCGGCGATCAAGCGTCAGGCTAGCCGGTTGATTCATGTTTCGAATCTCTTCTTCCACGAGTATCAAGCGGAACTGGCGCGGCTGCTGACCGAAATCTCCGGGCTTGACCGCGCTTTCTTTTGCAACAGCGGCACCGAGGCCTGGGAAGGAGCGCTCAAGCTGGCCCGCGCCTTTGCGCAAATGAATAATACGAACGGCCACAAGCCCAAATCGAAGCCCAATCGAAAGACGCGCATTCTTGCCATGGAAAACTCTTTTCATGGACGCACCTTTGGCGCGCTGGCCACTACCGGTCAGCCGAAATATCGAGCCCCGTTTGCTCCTCTTGTGCCGGGCGTGACTTTCGTCAAGTTCAATGACCTGGACGACCTGCAACGAAAATTCGATGCCAGCGTCTGCGCCGTGTGCATCGAGACTATTCAGGGAGAGGGCGGCATTCGCCCCGTCAGTCCGGAGTTTCTCGAACTTGCTCGGCGCTTGACTAAACGCAGCGGCGCGTTGCTCGTGCTTGACGAGATTCAGTGCGGCCTCGGCCGCACCGGACGCCACTTTGCCTACCAGTACTATGGTGTGCTGCCGGACGTGGTCGCCGTCGCCAAGCCGCTGGCTGGCGGTTTGCCGCTCGGCGCCATTCTCACCACCGAACGGGTTGCGAAGTGCATGCATCCGGGGCTGCACGGGACTACTTTCGGCGGAGGTCCGCTGGCCTGCGCTGTTGCTATCGAATTCCTTCGCGAGGAGAAGAAGCTGTTAAAGCACGTGCGCGCGTTGGGCGAATATTTTCACGCGGCGCTCGAAGCGCTAGACAAAAATCATAAATCAATTGAGGAAGTTCGCGGAGCGGGCCTGATGCAGGCCGTGGAAGTGGACTCGCCCGAACTGGCGAAGGCGGTGGTCCGGCAACTGCTGCAGGAAGGGATTATCATCAATCGCACGCACGAGACCGTGCTGCGCTTTCTGCCGCCCTACGTGATTCAGAAGAAGCACGTGGATCAGGTGGTCAAGGCCCTGGACGCGGCGTTGCACAAAAATGGAGAGTTCCCGCAAAAGCGCACGCACAGGAAAAAGAGAACCGCTCCGCCGCGGCGCAAAGGCGTCCATGCGCACGCGTGAAGCGGTCCTTCCCGATGCCGAGCAGATTCACGCTCTTATCTCGGCCTACTCCGGCGACGGCACTCTTTTGCCGCGCACGCTGGCGGAGATTTGCGAGAACGTACGCGACTTTGTCGTCCTCGAACATGACGGACGCATCATTGGATGCGGCGCTCTCCACCTCTATGGCGTGCACCTGGCCGAGATTCGTTCGATCACCGTCGATCCCTCGAGCCAAAGCCGCGGTGGCGGCGGACGGCTGGTCAAGGCTCTGCTGGCGCAAGCGGAAAAGCACAAAGTCAGCTGTGTATGCCTGTTCACGCGCATTCCGGAATTCTTCTCGCGCATGGGATTCAGCATTGCTAATCACGAGGATCTTCCCGACAAGATCCACAAAGACTGTTATCAGTGCCCCAGGCTCTATCGCTGCGACGAAGTAGCGATGATCCTGGGCAAGGCGCCCACGTTTGCAATTTTGCCGCCGCCCAAAAACTGGTTGAAGATACAAGCATGACCTCGCTGCGCCGTTCTCCCGAAAAAATTCGCTTGCCCCTGGGGTTCTCTTTCTCGGCTGTCGCTGCCGGCATTAAAGTCAGCGGCCGGCCGGACCTCGCTCTGGTGGCAGCCGCCGGTGGCGCGACCGCGGCCGCGTTGTTCACCAAGAACCGGGTCGTCGCCGCTCCCGTGGAAGTTGGCCGGGCGGCGCTCGTTTCGACGGGCGGACGCGTTCGCGCCGTCGTAGTGAATTCCGGCAACGCCAACTGCGCCACTGGACGCGCCGGCATTCAAGCCTGCGAAGGGGTTTGTCGCGAAGCCGGAAAGCTGTTCGGAGTCCCCGCTGCCGAAATCTTTCCTTCTTCGACCGGCATCATCGGAGTTCGACTGCCGGCGGAAAAAATCCGCGCCAAGTTGCCGGAGCTTATTGCGGCGCGATCCGCGAGCCAGCGTGGCGTCCTCGCGTTCGCCCACGCCATCATGACCACCGACACGCGGCCCAAGCTGGCGTCCGTGCGCTTCCGCGCTTCGTCGACAGAAGGCTCAAAAGAAGTCACCGTGTTGGGTATCGCGAAGGGCGCCGGCATGATTCATCCGCAGCTTGCGACCTTGCTGGTGTATTTGTTCACCGATGTGGGTGCGAGTGCGCGGGAGTTGCAGCCTCTTCTGCGCGAAGCGTGCGACCGTTCGTTAAATTGCATGTCCATTGACGGCGACACCTCCACCAACGACACCGTGCTGCTGCTCGCCAGCGGCGCCAGCGGTGCTCAGGCGAGAGATATTCGCACCCGAAAGAAGTTGTCCGCGGCTCTGACCGAAGTGTGCCAGTCCCTCGCCGAGCAGATCGTCAGTGACGGTGAAGGCGTGCAGCACGTGATCCGTCTGTTTGTCGAACAGGCGCGCAGCAGGGAAGAGGCTCTGCTGGTGGCGCGGACGATTGCGCATTCGATGCTGGTCAAAACCGCGTGGGCTGGGGCCGATCCGAATTGGGGACGCATTCTCGCGGCAGTGGGCAGGTGCGACGCGCCCATCGATCCATCGCGCGTGCAGATTGTCATTGGCAATCAGAAGGTATGCCGCAACGGAATCGCCTGCGCGTTCAACGAGCGGCAAGCTCACCGCAATCTCGCGCAGCCGGTCTGCGATATTCGCGTGCAGCTTGGGCGCGGCCAACACTCGGTGCGATTTCTTACCACCGACCTGACCGCCGAGTATGTGCGGATCAACGCCGACTATTCGACTTAACGCGTGCGTTAGAAGCTGAATAGCGCCTGCAATTCAATTTTCCGATTTGCCGCCGGGCTTGAGAACGGCCCACCAGCCAGAGCAATTGATTTCGCGAAATCCGGTGAGCTTAGAACTCCTATGGGCGGCGCCGGGTTCACCCGGTTCAGAACGTTCCGCGCATTCACGCTGAATGTCAAGTTGTAGCGTCGATTGGATCCCGGTCCGAGGTTAAGAGGGTTGCCGCCACCTCCGGGGCGTCCAAATCCGCCGCCGCCACCACCGCCGCCCCCGCGCGGCCCGCCGCCGCCTCCCCCGCCCGGCTGCGCTCCGCTCTTTCCGGTCTCTGGCCCGAAGCCGAACGTTTTCGCGAGGCGCAGGTTCAGGGTGAACAGGGACGGGCCGGTCAGGTAGTTGATCGGAATCGGAGAGTAGGAAGTGGTCGGAACCGCATAGTGGCAAGCCACCGTCGGCGACAGGCAGGAACTCGAAGGATTGATCGCAAATGCGGGGCGGTCATTGAGGAGGGAGTCATTGCTCAAGTCCTGGCCCACGGTGACGTTGTAGGGCGAGCCGGAATTGAAAATCATAAACGGACTTAGGCGAAACCCCCGCGGCAGCCCGATCGTACCCCCCACGAACACCCGATCGTGGATGGCAAAGGAAGCGCGCCCGTAGTCCACTTTCAAATCGTACTGATTCGACGGAAAGTTGGTTGCAAACGCTGCTGAGCTTGCGCTACCGATCGGGTCGCTGTTGGCATAGTTCAGCGAGTAATAACCGAACAGGGATAGCTTCGCTCCTGCCCGGATGTTGAAGTTCGCGATCAACTGGTTCTGCCAGAAAGCTCCGTCCGAAACGTACTGGTAGATTGGGCCAAACGCCGGGTTTGGAATGTTCGACTTCGGCGAGTACGGTGTGCCCGGCGGTGGGGCGTTGACGTTCAGGGACATCAACTGGTGGACGCCGCGTGAATTCAGATACGTAAGCGTGGCGTTGGCGATCTTTGTCACCTGTCGCTCCATGCTAAACGCGCTCTGTATGATGTAGGGCGCGTGCAGAGTCGGATTGATCTGGTAGATCGTCTGGGTCGTTGGCGACAACGTGTCCACCGCCGGAGGAGTCGGGTAAGGCACCGAACTGCTGGGTGTCGGTTCCACAACGTACTGTTGCTGCGTCACGCCGTTCAAACGGTCCGCATTGAGTACCATATCCTGGGTGACGCGATTGTAAAAAAGGCCAAAACCGCCGCGCAGTACCGTTTTCGGAGCGCTCTTGCCTCCTCCGCCAATGCCCCATGCAAAACTGAGGCGAGGCGCCCAGTCCGCGTGATCGTGGATTGCGTTCTGTGTTTCAAAGCGCAGCCCGCCACTCAGTGTGATGTTAGGACGCACCTTCCAGTCATCCTGCACGTATAGCCCGGCATCCACAACGGTGACCGGCACGGTGGGCACCACGCCACTGTGGGTTGCATCGATGGAATACTGAATCGGGTTGGAAAGCTGGGTCGGGCTGCAACTAGCGGGACTCGGCGGGCACAACAAGGTGTAGGTGCCATTGAATCCGGCGCCGGACGTGCTGACCTCGTGAACTGCCCGCAGTCGCCCTCCGAATTTCACAAAGTGATTGCCCTGCGATATCGAGGTGTAATTCTGCAGTTCGTAATGATCCTGGTGATTGAGCTGGGTCCCCGAGGTGGCGCCTCCAGTCGTGTACGCTCCCTGCACATTGATGCCTACCGCCGTACTCACTGGATTCTGATTGCTGTTGTTGCGCAGGTATTGAAAGCGGGTTTCATTTATGGCCTTCGTACTGAGGACTTGCGTATCGGTGATCTGCACGGTGTGTTCGGTGGACAGGGTGTCGTAGCCGGCCTCCGGCAGCACGAACCCGCCGACGCCTGCGTTCTCCTGTGTGTCGCGGTAATACTGGTAACGGGCGGTGAGCGTGTTGTTGGTGCTGACTTGGTAGTCGATACGCGGACTGATGTTGGTGCGGGTACGCGGATTGGGAACGCTCTCGTTCAGGCTCAATGCTTGCGCGTCTACGACTGCTATCTCGTCGATGTTGCGGCGCTGCACGTCGAGGAAGAACGATGCCTTCTTGTTGATGGGACCGCCGACATTTCCCATAAAGATTACGGAGTCGTACGGTTCCTGCGCAGCGTCGCCGAGAAAAGGGTTGCGCGTGTTTAATCCCGAACTGTTTCCTACGATTGAGAGCTGTCCATGGAACTTGTCGGTGCCGGGCTTGGTGAAGATTTCGATTCGCCCGTAGCCGAGCTTGTCGTATTCGGCTGAGAACGGATTCTGATTGATGCGAATCTCGCGAATCGATGACTTTGGCGGAAGCTGTCCGGCAGTGAATCCATCGATGTAAAGCTGCCCGCCGTTGGGACCGGCCGAAGGTCCGGCCAGCGCTTCCAGGTCAGACAGCAATTCATCGGGATCGTCGGGAAGGGCTTCGAGATCCTTGCCGCTCAGCACGATCTGACTCGCATTATTCGCGGGGTTGACGTCGACTTGAGGGGTCTCTTCCTCTCCCTGGACGTTGACCTTTTCCTCCTGCACGTTGATGTCGAGCGAAATGTTGAATTGCGCGACTTGGCCCGCCGCTACGTCCACATCGTTTTGCACAAAGACGGCGAATCCCTTGGCATTCGCCGTGACTGTGTATTTGCCCGGCGCCAGATTTCCGATTTCGTAACCGCCGGTTTTGCTGGTGGCGGCGGAATGCGTTTGTCCGCCGGATACGAGGACCGCCACCGTGGCGTTCGTAACCACCGCCCCCGAAGGATCCGTCACTTGCCCGCGCAAGGTTCCCGTCGTTCCTGGTGACTGCGCTGGTGACTGGGTTGATGACTGGGCCGGTGACTGCGCCGATGCAGGCGCAGCCAGCCCGACCAGCATCACCGGAATCAGAATCGCCAAAGTGAGATTTGCCAGAACGAAGACTGATAAAAGCTTCAAACGCACACCCTTTCTTTCCAGGCAGATCACATCGCTTGAGAACATGGGTTGAGATTTGTTGGCTACGGGGCGGCTTCCCCTTCTCCGCCGGGCGCGCCCAGCGCCCACGGGGAAAGCAGCGAGGATGCGCTTCGATTGGGTGCCGCCGTCAGGATGGCCTCCACTCCAGCCAGCAGCTTACTCGCTGTAACCATGTCCGACTTTCCGCTCGCGGACGTCAGGATCACCACGGCGTCGCCCTTTTGCAGGTCCGCCAGCTTGATGCTGGGCGAGCGGCTCAGCATGCGCTGCAGATTCGACGGACCATTTCCCCCTGGTGCGCCGCCCGGCCCGCGCCCGGTTTGCGATTCTGTGCCTGGCCGCGCCCCGCCAGCGCTTGGCGCAGCACCCTGGCCACTGCGCATACTTTGGCCTTGGCCGTTGGCGCCCGGTTGATCTCCGCTGCCGCCGCCTGCCGCGCCCTTCAAGAAAATCGCGATGCGTTGCGCCATTTCCGCCGGCAGCTTCCACATTTGCGAGTCGGGAGAGACCCTCACCACCACCGCGCTCTTGGCGATCACATCCTGCACCGTCATCGTATTGTTGGCGGAGTCAATTGCCTTGATGGTCCCCTCAATATAGCGAAATGTGCCGGAGACAACTTCCTCTGCCTTCACTTCACTGCCATCCGGGCTGCGAGTTCCTCGCGCGTTCAATTGATCTCCCGTCTTGATTTGATCGATGGGCGCAGGCTTCGTATCTTCGAACTTCACAGAATCGGGCGCGTAGCGCCGCAGGATCGTATCCTTGGCAACGCGGATGGCGATACTCCGATTCGCGCCCGTTGCACCGGGCTTGATGGTGATGACGTCCGTGGCAGCATCCACATTGGTGACGATCCCGTCCACCCCTCGTTTTTGCCAGTCGTCGCGGTCGTGCTGCTGTTTGGCCGCCAAATCGGCCGGCTTCACCACAATCACTTCCAAGGCGTCGATGGTGTGTGCATCCGCCGCTGCCCATCCGCGAACCCGTACGCCATCTCCTGGCTGCAAGTCTTGCGGCTGCAGAGTGGTCGCGTTCTTCAAATCCTTTTCTCCCGGCAGCACGCGCAGGATCTTGGTCGAGCTCAGCAGCCGTGCCGTTACTTCGCCACCAGACTCAGCCACCGTAATGGAATCCGGCTGGATGCTCTTGATCGTCCCCACCGCCTTGGCGACTTGTGGGCTGCCGGAAGCGCTCGCTGGTTTGTCCTGCGGTTTGTCCTGCGCCAAAACGTAGCTCGGCTGCGCCAGAATCAGAGCTGCCAAGGCCGCGAGCAGGCAGGTCGCAAGAAGGCACGGGTTTAGAAGGCGCGTTCTTAGAAGGCATGTCTTTAGAGGGCACAGCCGCGCGGGTCTCTGCCGGAAACGTCGCATGGTCTAACTTTAGCATCGCCAAATGCGCGATATGTAGCCTTTACGAAATTTTACCCGGCGCTGACGTTGCTTTTACAGGATGATTGGCAACTGCAACTCCGTCGTCGCGCATCCAGTCATAAGAGTTCGTCACAATTAGAACGATGCTTCCGTGGATGCAAGTGTTTTCCGAGAGCAAGGACCTGAGATCTGTGTGCACATGTCGGCGGACAAATCCAGTCCCGAAAAGCAGTCGCATACGGTCGCGGCAGGCCTCCTATACCGGTTGACGATCGCCTTCCCGAGTTGGGCGGGTGCGATCCTTGCGGTGTATTCTATTTTCTTGTACAGATTCAGCGCTCTTAAGATTCGTCTGAGATAAACGATTCCGGAACGTGACAAACGGAGGACCTGCGGTGAATGAGTCCCGGCCTGATAATCCCCGTCCGAGTAGAGATAAAGGCAAAGAAACGATTGCGAAGAGATCATCGAGGCACACATCCTCCTCCTGGTGGAAGGCGGTTGTCTTTGCGCTGAGCGTCCGTGCGCTGATCGTCTCTGCGATGATCGCGCTGGTCGCTCTTCCCGGCTTCGGCCCATCGATGCGGGCTCAGGAACCCGCAGCCACCGTCGCCGTTGACGTCAAGGTGGTCACGCTGCCCGTCACCGTTCGCGACAAACATGGCAAGATCGTGCGCGACCTCACCAAAGACGATTTCACGCTGCAGGAAGACGGCCGCCCGCAGACCATCAAATATTTTTCGCAGGAGACTAATCTCCCGCTCACCCTCGGTCTGCTCGTCGACACCAGTCGCAGTCAAGACAACGTGCTCGACGCGGAGCGCAACGCGAGCCGCAGTTTTCTCGATCAGATGCTGGTGCAACCCAAGGACAAAGCCTTCCTTATTCACTTCGATCGGGAAGTGGAACTGCTGCAGGATTTGACTTCATCCCGTGAAAAGCTGCAATCGGCGCTCGAATTGCTTAAGACGTCAACGGACCGCGAGCGCTCGAACGATCCCAACGATCCCTCTAATTCTCCTTCCGGCTCAGGCTCTCGCTCTCATCATGGCGGCGGCACGCAGCTTTACGACGCCGTTTATCTGGCGTCGAACGAATTAATGAAAAAGCAGCAGGGGCGGAAGGCTATCGTCATTCTCTCGGACGGCGTCGACCACGGCAGCAAGACTTATCTGGAAAGCGCGATCGAGTCCGCCCAACGTGCTGACACGGTGGTCTATTCGATCTATTTCGCGGATTCTCACCGCAACGACCGCCAGAATCAGGGCGGCGGAATGGGACGGGGCGGCGGCGGTTACCCTGGCGGCGGTGGTGGCGG
>OCZU010001198.1_pt1 | contig 17311 bp, 17 predicted proteins | sample 1539001 | NCBI WGS metagenome assembly OCZU01 (sample SAMEA3539306, study PRJEB22396) | soil metagenome | biome: tundra; feature: field; material: soil | place: USA | collected 2010-05 | depth 0.15 m | reverse complement strand
TCCTTTGCGGAACGATACGCGGGAACACTCCGGCGCGAGTGCCCCGGCCACCTGCTCCCTGCGGGGAAGGCGTCTTCGAGGCCGGGAGCCGGGAGGTGCTCCCGGCACTGCGCCGCAGTAGCTGATATTCTCGTTTCTGTCACGAGCGTCAGTGCTAAGCCCCGGCTTGCTGGCCGGCAACCCTCCTCCGCGGCGGGGTGCTCCGGGTGATGACATGGCCGCCTCCGACCGGAAGCGGCAAGCGCGGATCCGGGCCCCGGATCCCCGAGGTACCGGAGTAATCAGTGACGACATCCATGCTCGCCCCGCCGCGTCAGGCCGCCTCCGGGCAGTTCCCGCTTGTGCCGCTAGCCGGTGCTGGCCAGTGCGTGCCGCTTGTACAGGGCGGCCAGTCACGCTACGTCAATCTCGACTACGCCGCCAGCGCGCCGGCGCTGCAGCCGGTGGCCGAGCGGGTCACCGAGCTGCTGCAGCTGTATTCGAGCGTTCACCGCGGCGCCGGCTACGCCTCGCAGGCCTGTACGGCCGCATACGAGGCGGCCAGGCGCGATGTCGCGTCGTTCGCCGGCGCCGGCAACGGCGACGTGGTGATCTTCACGCGGAACACGACGGACGCGCTCAACCTGCTCGCCTCGGCAACGCCCGGGCCCGTGGTGCACCTGGACATCGAGCACCACGCCAACCTGCTGCCATGGCAAGCAAGAGGCGGCCGCGTCGTTCTCGCACGGGCAACGCTCGCCGGCACTCTCGCCGCCCTCGAGGCGGAACTGGGCCGCGCCCCGGCCGCCCTGCTGAGCGTCACCGGCGCGTCGAACGTCACGGGCGAGTGCCTGCCGCTGCCCGAGATCGCCTCGCTGGCACACCGGCACGGCGCGCGGGTGGCGGTCGACGGCGCGCAGCTGGTGCCGCACCGCCGCGTCGATATGCGGGCCATCAAGGCCGACTACCTTGCCTTCTCCGGCCACAAGATCTACGCGCCGTTCGGCGCCGGCGCGCTCATCGGGAAGCGGGACTGGCTCGACGCTGCGCCGCCCTACCTCGCCGGCGGCGGCGCGGTCCGGCACGTCACCGTCGAGGCGGCCCGCTGGGCCAGCTCCCCCGAACGGCACGAGGCCGGCACCCCCAACGTCATCGGCGCGGTGGCCCTGGCCACCGCATGCCAGGTCATCGCCGCGCTACCTGACGGTGCCCGGCAAGCCCATGAGTCAGCGCTGCTGCACCGCCTGGACCAGGGCCTGGCCGCGGTCGGCGCCCGAGTGCACCGCATCTGGCCCGGTCCCGCGGACCGCGTCCCGGTCGTCTCATTCTCCCTCCCTGGCCAGCCCGCGGCTCGCGTCGCCGCGTACCTGTCCGCAGAGCACGGGATCGGGGTCCGCGACGGGCGGTTCTGCGCCCACCCGCTGCTGGCCCGCCTCGGCGCCAGCGACGGAGCGGTCCGCGCCAGCCTCGGCCTCGGCAGCCAGGCCGACGACGTGGACCGGCTCATCACCGCACTCGACCAGCTCCGCGCCGACGGGCCGGCCTGGACCTACACCGCCGACCACCGCCCCTCCCCCGACACCAGGCCCATGCCCGCCTGGGCATCCCCCGGCAGCACCGGCGGCGGGCCGGCATGCTCAGCGGGAGAATGATCCAGGCCGCCCAGCACCACCCCGCCGTCACGCGGCACGGTAACCCGGGAAACGCAACCACGGCCGCTCGAGAAGATCACTCAGGGATTGACCTCAGCCCGGAAGACTCCATCAGCCAGGCCAGATCGAGTAATCGAGCCCTGCAAGGTCAGATGCTCCGGACGAGTTCTGGCCCGCCACACGCCGCGACATCCGGTCGCGGCGGTCAACGGCACACAGGCACTCGAACCGCAGGAGATCCCCGGCGTCTGGGCAGACCGGGACGACGTGCTGGCCGCTGTCCGCAGACATGGCCGGACCACCCTTGTGTAGATACAGCCGACGGCAGAGATTTGCGAACGCGGAGGAGGCCGGGCACCTTCGACCGTGCCAAGCGTGACCGCGTAGCCACTGCATCGGGGCGAAGCGGGAGCGGCTCGGGCCGCTGCCTCGTTCAGGCTCGTAGACCCGGTTCGGGAAGGCTGCCGAAAAGGTAGTCACCGGGGTCACGGTGCCGGCCTGGGATCGCCGGTGAAGTCATCGACGGTAATCGGCGTCGACAAGCACGATCGCACGGCGCTGCGCCAGCCGGTTGCCGGGCAGCTGCGTACTCCTCGTGGCGGAGGTGCGCCTGGCCAGGTGATCCCTGCCATTTCACTTCCGGCTGGGTTTCGGCGTCCCGGCGGGCGGCTCGCATGCGTAGTGAGCGCACGTACGGCCAGGCGACCTCGACCGCTCGTGCGTAGAGGACGGCAACCCACAGGCACAGGGCGGCCAGCGGCAACTCCAGTCCGGCGGCCACCCCCAGCGCTACCGAGGAATGCCCCCGCCTGGCCGTAAGAACGTTGAACCAGGCGTCCCTCAGCAGCAGGGCGGCGGCTATCGCGACCAGTACCTCCGCAGCCCGGCCAGCGGCGGAGCAGGGCGACCGCGCTGGCCGCGAGGACGATGGCCAGCGCGAGGTCCAGGCCGGCCCGGGCCAGCCCCCACTGCCCGCCAAGCTCGGTTTGCGGCAGGGTCACGAACAGCCAGGCGGTCCAGGGAATGAGCACCAGGACAAGCCCCAGGCAGGCGGCCGGCAGCCACCACGGCAGCAGCAGCCCAGGCCGCCCGGCGTGCCCGCGAGGTGTCCACTGCCGCCACCTGGGCTGGCTCCCGGCAGCCTCCGCATCCCGCAGGGCCGGGTAACCCCCGGCCGGGGGCAATAGGCGGCGATGGCGGATCCGGAAGCCAGCCCGTTGCAGCGCCGGCCGGGCCTCGGCGACCGCCCCGGCGAAGCGCACAGCCACCCAGGTGAACAAGGCGGCCAGCGGCAGTTCCACCAAAGCCGCCTCGCCGATTGAAATCACCGTCGCAGCCGTGCCCTGGCCGGCGGAACTCAGCACATCCAGCCACGCGTCGCAGCACAGCAGGGTGGCTGTCATTGCCGCTAGTACTTCGGCCAGGGCCGAGCGGCGGAAGAGCGCCAGCCCGGTGGCCGCCAGCAGCACGGCGAGGGCCACGTCGAAACCGCCCCAGGCCAGCCGCCAGTGCATGGCCAGGTGCAGCGGCGGCGCGGCGGCGAACACGCGCGCGATACCGGGCGCCAGCGCGAGGCTGAACACGGCGAACAAGTAGGGCACCCAGCGCGGCACCAAGATCTCGTCCGCGCCGCGAGCAGCCCGCCGGAGATGTTCCGCCAGGCCCGCTCGCTTGTGCATCCGTCTCACCTGACCGCATGTCCCGCGAAGGTGAGGAGCCGTCCCCAGCCGGGACCCGGCACCGCACCCTGCGCTCCGGTACGCAACGAAAGAGGCCGCTGACATAACCCCTGCTAACCGCAGGCCATCAGGCAGCGTGGCCGCCCCTCGCCTACGGGCTTAGAGGTGGTCCTGAAAGTTCTGCCGGGTTCGCCGACGATCTTGGACCGTAGGCCTAAGGCTATCGGACGGCTGACGCAGCCAGCGCGAGCCCCCGGTACGAGGATGACCCGCAGTCACGGATCGAGTATGGACCGGCGTCAGCCGTAGGACACAGCGGTGTCGTACAGGGTCTGCACGTTCTGGCCGAATGCGGCGGAGTAAGAGACGTCCGCTGAGTCTCCGCCCTGCTGGTAGCCGCCGATAACGCCGATCACCGTCCCCTCGCCGGTAGCCGCGTCCACGTCGATCAGGAAGGGACTGCCGCTCGTACCCTTGGTGTAGCCGTCGCAGTCGAATTCCAGCTGGCTGGAACTGAACGCAATGATGCGGTTCTGGCAGCTAAGCGGCTGATCTTGCGTATCGGGGTAGCCGATCACGTGCACGACGCCGGCGGATGGCTGGGCTATGCCTAGACGCTCACCTCCAGTAACATTTTCGATAGCAGTGCCCCTGCCGGGCTGCGCCACCGTGAGGAACGCCACGTCATCGTCAGGATCAGCCGTGGACGCCCACGCCTTATCGACGAATATGCGGGTGACCGTCCAGACCCCGTAGGGAGCCGTGCCGTTATAGCCAGGCACGAACGCAAGGCCGGCCGGGCCGGTGTCCGAGTAGCCTGTTACGCAATGGGCGGCCGTGACGACAACGTCCCCGGCCGGGCTGTCAACGACGCTCGCCGTGCAAAAATGCGTCCGGAGCTGGCCCCCGCTAACCGAGAACAAGGCGCCGACAGCAGCTGTTCCGGCGGGCGGGGTGACGGTCGCCAGTGCCGGGAGCGTAGTGACGGCCGGCGCGGCGGATGTCATCGGCCACATCACCGCGACGACCGTCATGACGAACGCCAGCGGACCCGCCAATCGCTGCACGCGCCTGCGCCGAACGCTATTCCTGACCCCTTGCTTTCCGCGCCACTGCATCCCTCTCACCTGACCGCATCTCGGGCGCGAGCGACAGCGAACTACTCGCGGCCCTTATTACTGATGCTGCAGGTCAGACCTGAGGGCGCGCTCAACATGACTTCCGGGGCCGCTCCCTATTGCCTGGGAGAATCCCGAGTGCCCTATACCTACGCCGGTGGCTGGTCTATACCTCTGCCGGAGCAGGCCGGGCTTGAGGCCTTTCCGATGCCGTTACGCAGCGTGAAATTAACCGATCACGCCTGGTCTTGAAGGCACCGGGCCGGGTGGTCCATAACATCGTCGTGGTCGTTGACCTGCGATGTCATGGCTTGGTCGGTGGCGGTCATGCTGCCCACTGGTACTCGCTGAGCAGCGGACTCTTAATCCGCGGGTTCGGGGTTCAAGTCCCTGGCGGCGCACCCGGTCTGACCTGGGGTTTTACGACTCCAGGTCATTTTTTTTGTGTCCGTTTTGTCCCCGTGGTTGCTCCGTGGTTGCTCGCGCGCACGGACCCAGCAATCCGGGGTTTGTCAAAAACGGCCCGTCCGGCGCCCGATGCGGGGGCAGTCGCCCGGAACCGCGCCGTCTCGGCGGGCCGGCGCCGCCCCGGGCTCACTAGACCAATGGTCTGGACCTCTCACGCGGGCACCGGGAGCGCGCCCGGAGTCCCCTATTCCGATGCCGTAACGCTCAGTGCAACCTGCTGGTAAACGGCACTCGCACGGCGGATACGCCGGTGACGCTGATGCTCAGACCGGCCGGTTGCCTGCCAGTGATGCGCCGGACAGCGGCCATGTGCTTCCGGGTGGCAGTACCGGCTGCCGTCGGTGGGACGGAAGACCTCCCGGACCTCCCGGGCCGCGTAGTGCACCAGCACGTATCCGGCCGCCTGATCCGTTTGTCGGACGGCGTTGAGGTATCCGTCGGTCGCGCCTGCTAACGCGCCGGCGGGCGTCAACGGGGCGGTGCATGAAAGGCGACGGCGGCTGCTTTTCTGGGTCAGCTCGGCGCGCCTCCGCTGACCAGCAGCTGCTGGCCGCTGACCCACCGGGACAGGTTCCCGACGAAGAACTCAACGACGTCAGCGACGTCGTTGACAGAGCCCATCCGGGACCCGATCGGGCTCCAGTGCTCGGTCATGACACGGATCGGGTCATCAGGGCCTGCCCCGATGAAGTAGCCGGCGCCGTCTGTCGCGGTAGGGATGACGGCGTTGACGGTGACTGCCCGTGCTCCGATCTCTTGCGCGAGGGCGCGCACGACGACGGCCGGGGCGAGTTTGCTGGAGGCGTAGAGGCCGAACCCGGCGGCCGGGCTGAGGGTGCTGCTGGACCCGATGTAGATGATGGATCCTCCGTCCCTCACCGAGCGTGCCGCCTGTTGCAGGGTGAAGAACGCGCCCCTGGCGTTGACGGCGTACATCCGGTCGTAGTCGGCTTCGGTGACGTCAATGATGACACCGCCGGGTTCGTCGACGCCCGCGTTGGCCACGACGATATCGACCCCGCCGAAGCGGGCCTGGCACGCCTGGAACAGCGTCTCGACCTCGGCTGGCTTTGACACATCGGCCCGCACGCCGATGGCGAGCGAGCCGGCTGCCTCGATCGAGCTGACGGTCTGCGACGCGCCGGCAGCGTCGCGCGAGTAGCTGACGGCTACGCTCGCGCCGAGCTGCCCGAGGCGGATCGCGATTGCCTGGCCGATGCCGCGGCTGGCACCGGTGACGAGCGCTACCTGCCCGTGCAGGTCTGTCATCGCCGGCTCACCCGAAGATCCCGGCGAACATCTCGTCGAGCTGCCGGTCAGAGCTATCGTGAACGGCCGGGCCCATCGCCACGGCATCGCCGACCAGGTACCGGGTCTGCGGGGTCTGCGCTGTGATCGCCTCGACGATCACCTGCGCCGCGGCGGCAGCGTCAAGGCCCCGCTCGCTGGCGCCCTGGGCCAAGGTGATTGCCGTTTCCTGCAGGGAGTCATAGCGCGCGTGCCAGTCCGGGGTCCAGGCGGCGGACAGCTCCCGCATTGCCGCGGACTGCTTGTCCCAGATGTCAGTCGCGATCGTCCCGGGCTCGATGACGATCACCGTGACGCCGAATCGGCCGACTTCGCGGCGCAAGACATCGCTGAAGGCTTCCATCGCGAACTTCGAGGCCGCGTAGGGGCCATAGGTCGGCAGCGCCACCAGCCCCCCGATGGAGCTCACGTTCACGACACGGCCTTGTGAGGCCATCAGGGCCGGCAGCAGCGTCCTGGTCATCGCGACGTGGCCGAAGAGGTTGACGTCAAACTGCTGACGCCAGCCGGCGAGCGACAGGGTCTCGATCGGTGCGTTGAGTGAGATCCCCGCATTGTTGACCAGGACCGACAGCGGCCGGCCGGCCGGGTCCTCATCGACGCGCGCTAGAACCGCGTCGATCTGGCTCTGGTCGGTGATGTCGAGTATCACCGGCTCGATGCTGTCCGCGGCAAGCGATTCGCCGTCCGCGTCCTTGCGGACTCCGGCCAGTACGTGCCACCCGCGCTGAGCGAGCAGCTTCGCGGTCTCGCGTCCCATTCCCGAGCTGGCGCCGGTGACGATGGCGAGCTGGTCATGAACAGCCATTCGGATACCTCCAGAGATTCGCGGCGGGCGGCGTCCGAAGCGCCGTCTCAGCGGCGCGCCGGTCTCATCGCCTTCGATCTGCCCGGCCGGCGGTCCGCCGGCGCAGCTGAGATGCGGCCCATCCGCAAACTCGGTGAACGTTGTCAACTGAACATAGCACGTCGGCTGACAATGTCAACTCAACGCATGATGCTGACAACGTCAACTGAACGTATGATGCCGGGGTGACAACACGGGCCGAGACGACTGCGGCGACCCGCGAGGCGCTCCTGGACGCCGCCGGCACCCTGCTCGACGCCGGCGGCCCGGACGCCGTGACACTGCGCGAGGTCGGTGCCCGGGCCGGCGTCTCGCGCTCTGCGCCCTACCGTCACTTCGCCGGCAAGGAGACAATGCTCACCGAGCTCGTCACCCGCGCCTGGACCGAAATCGGCGACTCGCTATCGGAGCTGCAGAGACGACCCGGCCTCACGCCACGCGAACGCGTCCACGACGCGTACGCCACGTTCATCACCCTGGGGCAAGCCCACCCCTACCTGTACCAGCTGATGTTCGGCACCCCGGCCCTCGAGCCGAACGAGGCCATCAGCGCCGCCGCGCGCGCCGCCGAGCACAGCCTCGACCTCCTCCTCGAGATTGTCGAGGGCGTCGTCGGCGGCCCCCGGCGCTCTGAGTACGCCGCACTGCTGATGGCCAGCGTCCACGGCATCGCCAGCCTCGAAATCAGCGGCCACCTAACCGAAGAAAAATGGCACACCGACACCGCGCGGCTCATCGACCTGCTTGTCGGCCTTCTCCCATCCCCGGCACAACAGGCCTGACCTGCTTCCAGCGGGCGATCGCCTGCGGTGGGCATTCGACACGCTGGACCTAATTCGCGTCCAGGCTGAGACCGATACGCGCAACGTGGCATCTGCCCGGGTGTCGGAGAAGCTCGGCGCGGCGAATGGGCGATCTCGATCACGCTCTGCGACGGCCGTAGCTTCGCCCAGAGGGGCGCCCGCGAGAGATCCGGGCGACGGCCACACCTTTCGGCAGAGGAAAAGGACAAGCTAGCGAGAAATGCCGATAGACAACCCCGTGAGAACCAGCTGCTCATCCGGGCCGCGCTGCCGGACATGACCACCGCCCGGTCGGCGGTCAGCGACGCCGTCCTCACACGAGACAAGATGCGCGCCCTCAGCGTCTCCAGCTACACCGCCACCCTGCGCCACGACACCCGCATCGAGAAGGCCATCCTCACCCCGGCCCAGCACGCGGCGCTACGCGACCAGGCCGCCGCACTGGAAGCGAGCGCGTCATCCATGATGATCCGGATCCCGGCAGCCCAGCAGGACGCCCCAGCCGACACCATCGCTATCGCAGGGGAATGCGGGCTGCCACTGTGGTGCGACGACATCGCCCTGCGGCAGCAGGCCAGGCACCGCGGCGTGCCGGCCTTCAGCCTCCTGGACCTGACCACCGAACTCACCCGCCAGGGCACCCCCCTCAGCCCCCACTCCGTGCTGCGGCGCCTCGCCAGTCACTACGTCGTCGACCTCCCGCTCGACGCCGACGACCTCATCGAGATCGCCGCGGCCGACGGCTGGCACTCCGGCCCCGCCCACACCGCTCTCACACGACCTGCATGGTGGCAGGCCCAAGAGGCGAACTGGCCCGGCACGTGGCGGCCGGTCGCCGCTGCGGCCCGCAAGCACTCAGCGGTGGCCTTCCTGGACATCACCAAGGCGGCACTCGGCGGCGCCCTGAACTCCGTCTCCGGCGGCTACCGCACCATGCGGTATCAGGAGCTAGTTGTCATCGCACTCACCGCCTGCCACATGGCCGACGCCACCGCCCCGCTGGGGCTGCTCGATCGCCTCGCGGCCTTCGCCCTCGCGGACTTACCAGGCCACGCGGTGGCACCCCGCCCGCAGTTCGTGCTCAGGACGCTCGAACGCGAACTCACCCGACGATCCGTCACACATCCCCAGGAGAGAGCCCGCGAGATCCTCCCGGGTACCGACGGCGCATTCACCTGACGGACCCCAGCGCCTCACGCGCTAGCCTGGCGAGAGGCAGGCCGCAGCTCGTCTGGCTGCCGGTCTCTGCTAAGGGTCGATGATCGCCATGAGTGCGGCGGTGAAGGGTGCCGGGTCGAGGTCGCCGCGCACGGCGAGTTGCTGGCTGTAGCCCAGGCAGAGAGCTGCGAACGCTTCTGCGATCCGGGCGGCGTCTGCTTGTTGCCGGCCGGGCAGAAGGGCGGCGACTGCGTCTCGCAGGACTGCGAGCTGCTGCTGGACGAGGGCTGCGAGTGGAGGGGAGATGGCGGCCTCGGCATAGATCTGAGCGACCAGCCGGGCATGGTTTTTCTCGCGGGCCATCGCGCGGATGCCTTCGAGGAACTCCTGAACTGCCGGGGCGGTGAGCTCGGCGGGGAGTGCCTGGCTGGCCTGCTCGCAGATGGCGGTGACGATTTCGTCCTTGCTGGCGAAGTACCGGTAGATCGCCCCGGTGGAGAGCCCGGAGGCCTCGACGAGGTCGGTCATGGATGTCCGGGCGAAGCCGTGGCTGGCGAAGCGGGCGCGCGCGGCGTCGATGATCTGGGCTCGGCGCGCGTCGAGGTGGGCCTGGCTGACTCTGGGCATAAAAGAACGACCATTCGTTTTATGATACAGTTTCTGACTGTACCCCACAGCCCATGCCTCCGGGAGGCACTCATGCGTTACCAGACCTTCGGGCGGCAGACCGGCCTGCGGCTTTCGGAGTACGTGCTCGGCACGGCCAACTTCGGCTCGGCTCCAGGCGCAGCTGGCCTGGAGGGGGCCAGGGCGATCTTCGGCGCTTACGTCGCCGCCGGCGGCACGACGTTCGATGTCTCGAACATCTACCAGAACGGGGAAGCCGAGAGGATCCTCGGCGAGCTCCTGGGCCGCGAGCGCGACGACTTCGCGGTCATCACGAAGTACGGCGGCAGCAGGCAGGACCAGGTCCGTCCCGGGACGACGGGCAACAGCCGCAAGACCATGATCCGGTCGCTGGAAGAGAGCCTGCGGCGGCTGAACACCGGTTACGTGGACGTCTTCATGCCCCACTTCCCCGACGGGGTCACGCCGATGACGGAGATCCTGGCCGGGCTCGAGGACCTGATCCGGGCCGGCAAGATCCGCTACGGCGGGCTGTCGAACTTCCCGGCGTGGCGAGTCTCGGGCGCCGCCGCCCGGGCGGACCTGAGCGGGCTCGCGCCGCTGGCCGGCATCCAGGCCGAGTACAGCCTGGCCGAGCGCTCCGCCGAGCGGGAACTGCTTCCGATGGCCGAGGCCCACGGGCTCGGTGTCCTCTTGTACTCCCCGCTCGCAGGAGGGCTCCTGACCGGCAAGTACCGCCGCGGCGGGCAGGGCCGCCTCACCGCCCGGGGAGCCAGCGGCGAGGCCACCGCCCAGCGCACCGCCGTACTCGACGCCGTCCTCGCCATCGCCGACGATCTCGAGACCACGCCGGCTCGGGTCTCGCTTGCCTGGCTGCGCCGCCGCGCCGCAGACGCACAGACCTCGATGACTCCCATCGTCGGGCCCCGCACCCCGGCCCAGCTGGAGGAGTACCTCAGCGCCTTGGAGGTCGAGCTCGACGAACAGCACTACCAGCGGCTGGCGGAGGTCAGCGCGATTCAGCTCGGCGCTCCTCACGAGGACGTCGCGTCGGCACTGAGTCACGGCATGGACGGCAACCGTCGCCTCCTCGACCCCCCGCACGTGACAGTCCTCTAGCCCGACCCGGCCGCCGCATTTCCGACCCGCCTGGAGAACCTAATGCCCATCGCCCGTATCGCCGCAGTCAACCTCGAATGCGCTAACCCGGCCGACCTGGCCCGGTTCTGGGCCGCCATGCTCGATGGCGAGGTCGCGGTCGAGACACCGGACTTCTGCGCCGTGAAGGCAGGCACCATCTACCTTGGCGCCGTCCACGCCGACGGCTACCAGCCACCGACCTGGCCCTCGGCCGAGCGGTCCCAGCAACTTCACCTCGACCTCGCCGTCGATGACCTCGACGCCGCCGAGGCTCAGGCAATCCAGCTGGGAGCCACCAAAGAGAGCCAGCAGCCCAGCCCGGAACGTTCCCGAGTCCTGCGCGATCCTGCCGGCCATCCCTTCTGCCTGCGGGCCTAACACCCTGCGGACACCACGACTTGCGCGCTCGACTCAGCGGCGCACGTCAAGCCAGCACACGCCGCCAACGCGGCCCGTGCCCGTCCGTGGAAAAACCGGCGGTTACACCGACCACGCAACCGGCCCACATGCCGTCCGCTATTTGTCCGTGGACCCCGCAACGCGGGGGTCTACAGCGGCACGCGATGGCACATCGCGGGACAACGCAAAACGGCCCGCATAGCCGTGCGGCGCACGGTGCGGAATCTCGCCTTGCGCAGGTTCGCCGCACTGACCGAGTCCGGCTGCGACGGCATCTGCGCCTGGGCGGGCGTAGCGATCCAGGCAGCGTATGGAGGCGTGCCGCGATCTCTGGCGAGCAGGGTCGGAGTGTTGGTGCAGCGTCACGTAGCGGACGGTCCAAGTCGGGTCGCCTCCGCCGGCGTGTCGATCGATTCCGTTTCCACAGCTCGCAGTGATCGCGTCTAGAGCTTGACCGCGGTATACGCGTCCTGGATCAGCTCGTCGAGGCTTGGCGGGGCGTCTTCATGCGCCCACCGGTGGAATGCCGTGCGGAACAGGGCCAGGGCGACCTCGACCTGGGCGCCTGCCGCGAAGGTGTCTTCGCCACGTTCGATGAGCGCGTGTGCGAGTGCCCGTGACCAGGTGCGGAGCTTCCATAGTTCGCGTTCGGCCAGGTCCGGAATGGCCTCGACGACAGTGGCGCGCCTGACGATCTTGGCCCGGCGCGGCTCGAAGTCCTGTGCGAGCGCGTGCAGGGCTTCACGCAAGGCGCCTGCGACCGAGGACTCGGACGCGGTCACGGCGTCGACCATGAGTTGCTCGATCCGGCCCTCGTCGCCGAATAGCACTTCACTTTTGTCCTTGAAGTGGCGGTAGAAGGTCCGGTCGGTGACGCTGGCCCGTTCGGCGATGGCCGCGGTGGTTGTAGCGGAGTAACCGCGCTCCTGGAACAAGTCGAGGGCGGCATCTTGCAGTCGCGCGCGGCTTCCCGGCTCCCAGCGGCTCACGCTCCGATCCTACCAGTGATGTCAGATTCTGCCGTCAGATGTTAGGCTAGTGATGTCAGATTATGACCTCACATGAAGGAGGCGGCTATGCCACGTCCCGAAGTCGAAGCTCTTCTTTCGTATCTCGCCACCCGCAACGCGCCCGGCATCGAGACCCAGACCCCTCAGCAGGCACGCACTGGCCTGCGCGAACAGGTCAAAGCAGGGGATCTGCCGGTCGGCGAGATCGCTGTGCAGCAGCCGCTGACCATCCCGACCCGGTCCGGCGCGATCGCCGGCCTCCTTCTCGACCCGCGAGCAACTCGCCAAGCCGGTCCCGTCGTCGTCTGGTACCACGGCGGCGGTTTCGTCACCGGAGACCTGGAAACCCACCGAGGGTTCGCGGCCGAGGTCGCCAGGCTGCTCGATCTCCCGGTGGTGCTCGTCGACTACCGACTCGCCCCGGAGGCGCCGTACCCCGCCGCGGTCGAAGACGCCGAAGACGCCGCCCGCTGGGTCGCATCACATCTCGCCGAGCTCGGCCGCGCGGCCGACGCCCTGGTGCTCGGCGGCGACAGCGCCGGGGGGACTCTCGCGATCGTGACGGCGATGGCCCTGCGCGATGCTCCGGCCGAGGCACCGATCCGGGCGCACATCGCCATCTACCCGGCCACCGACCTCTCGCGCCCCTACCCCTCGCAGAAGGAATTCGCCAGCGGGCGAATGCTGACTGAGGCTGGCCGGCGCTGGTATTACGGCCAGTACCGCGCCGACATCCACGACTGGCACGGCTCCCCGCTGCTCGGCGACCTCACCGGCCTGCCGCCGGCCGTCGTCCTCACCGCGGGCGAGGACCCGGTCCGCGATGAGGGCCGCGCCTATGCGGCCGCCCTCATTGCCGCCGGCGTGCCGACCACCTTCCTCGAAGCCGCCGGGCACATTCACGCCTTCGTCCTGATGCGCCGCGTCGTCCCCTCCACCCAGGATGACCTGGCCCGCGCCTTCGCTGCCCTGTCCGCCACCGTTCGCGCTGCGCGCACCGCCGCCGGGGCGGCCGCGTGAAGGAAGGACTGACGGCCGTGCCCGAGCCGCACGAGCACGTTGCCGGGCTGCAACGCCTTTACCAGGACGGCGAGGTAACGGTCAGCGAGATCGTCGCTGCCCACCTCGACCGCATCCACGCCATCGACTCATACCTCAACGCCGTCGTCACCCTCAACCCCGCAGCCATGGATGACGCCGCACGACTCGACACCGCCTCGATGGTACGCGGCCCTCTCCACGGAGTCCCGATCCTGGTCAAGGACAACGTCGAGACGGCCGGGATCGCGACAGCGTTCGGTTCGGCCGCGCTTTCCAATCACCTTCCCTCCACCGACGCGCATCTCGTAACGCGGCTGCGGAAGGCGGGCGCGGTGATCCTCGGCAAGACGACGATGCCCGACTTCGCCATGTCCTGGCACGGGCACTCCTCGCGCTCAGGCATCACTCGCAACCCGTACGACCTCTCTCGCGACCCCGGCGGTTCCAGCAGCGGGACCGCCGCGGCCGTCGGGGCCAGCCTGGCCATTGCCGGGATCGGCACCGATACCGGCGGGTCGATCCGTATACCGGCGTCATTCTGCGGCCTCGTCGGCATCCGCCCCACCGTCGGACTGGTCAGCCGCCACGGCGTCGCCGCCCTCGTGCGCGAGCAAGACTCCCCCGGACCGCTGGCGCGCTCCGTCGCCGACGCCGCCGCCCTGCTCGATGCCATGGCCGGCTGGGACCGCCGCGATCCCTTCACATCCCTGCCCGCCATGGCACGCCAAGACGGGACGTTCTGCGACCGGCTGATGCCAGGGGCCCTGAACGGGGCCAGAATCGGCGTACTTCGCGACCTATGCGAAACCAGATCCGGCGACGACCCTGCGATCGCGCATATCGTCGAGGACTCCCTGGCGGCGATGCGCGAGGCCGGCGCGATCCTCATCGAGGTACATCTGCCTGGGCTCGGAGATCTCCTTCGGGGAACGTTCATGTACCTCCGCCAGTCCCGCCGCGACCTGAACCGCTCGCTGACAGCAACTGGAGCCCCGTTCGTCGATGTCGCCGACATCGTCGCCTCCGGACAGTACTGCCCGGCGATCGCGCTGCTGCGCGCCGTGTCCGCCAGCCCGGCGGATCCCAGCGACGACGCGACGCACGGCCGAGCGCTCGAACTGCGCGCGCAACTGCAACATCTCATCGCCGCCGCATTCGCCCAGCACGGGCTGAGGGCCCTGACCTATCCCAGCGCGAGGATCGCGGCACCCTCTCGCGCCGACATCGACGGCGGCGCCTTCGAAGACTCTGCTCCCAACGTGCGCAACCCCGAATCGAAAGCGTTTCCGGCCAACACGCTCCTCGCCGCTCAGTCCGCGTTCCCCGCGATCACGATCCCCGCAGGGACCATCAGCAGCGGGCTCCCGGTCGGCCTAGAGTTCCTCGGCCTTCCCAACCGAGACGCCGACCTCGTCGCCCTCGCCTTCGATCTGGAACGCATCCGCCCGCCACGCGCCGTTCCAGCGCTTGCCACCGCCCAACTCGGAGGCGCCGCATGATCCGCACCGCGTCAGGCTTCATCGATATCCATGCTCACTTCTCGCCACCGACCACGCCCGAGTCCCGTCAGACGGCCTGGGAGGCGATGCAGCGGGAGCAGTTCCTTGCCCCGGAGCCCTTCGAGTGGCGTCTCGACGAGACGCTCGCCTGCCGCGGCGCCTGGCTCAGCGATCAGCTGGATGACTGCTGCCAGGCGGACGGCACCACCAGCCGGATCGGGTATTTACCGGTTCCAGGTGCAACCGGTGGACCCGCTCGCCGGTGCTCTATGTGGCGGCGGTGGCCGCCAGACACCGGCATATAGGCACAAATACGGAGGTGACATGCCGAAAGCGGATGACTTCGACATGTTCTATGCCGCGACCTCACGCAGGCTTGTCGGCCAGATATTCGCGATGACCGGCGACTTGAGCGAGGCTGAGGACGCGGTGCAGGAGGCCTACATACGGGCGTGGCGGCGATGGCCGCGGATCCGCGCTTACAACGATCCGGAAGCGTGGCTCCGCGTGGTCGCCTACCGAATCACCGTGAATTCCTGGCGAAAGGCCAGGAACAGGCTGACTGCCCATCGGGCAAGCTGGCGCTCCGAGCTGCCAGGGCTTTCCCCGGACCTGGTGGCGCTGGTGAGCGCGCTGCGGAAGATCCCAGAAGCACAGCGCCGGGTCATCGTGCTGCATCACCTGGCGGGGCTGTCGGTCGAGGAGATCGCGCACGAGACCGGAGCACCGCCCGGGACCGTGAAGTCGCAGCTGGCCCGCGGCCGCAGGGCACTCGCCCCGCTCGTCTCCGAGTTCGACGACAACCCCAAGCCACGCGCGGGCACCCCGCCACCCCAGCCTGAGCCCCCGCTTACCCCGCCCGCTACACCCCGCTGGGCCCGCCCAGCGACCTACCAGAACACACCTGACCGAGAGGAATACCCGCATGCATGAGTCCTTCGGCACCCAGCTCTCCGAGCTGGCCGGATACGCGGACCGCAATGCCAGCCTCGCCCCCGCCGCGGCACTGCGCAGCCGCAGCACCCGGCGAACCACGCTGCACGGCAGCGCGGTGGCGCTGCTCGGCGGCGGCGCGGTAGCGGTCGCCGTCAGCCTCGGGGTCACGCACGCCGGCGCAGGCACGCCCCCGCACTCGACCACAGCCTCGTCGCCAGGATCCGTGCAGCTGACAGCGGACCAGACGGCAGTGCTGACGAAGGCGCACGTGACCACTTCCGAGGTGACAGCGCTGGCGAAGGCGCACCTGACCCCGGCCCAGATCGAGGCACTCGCGAAGGTGTACCGGTCGGTGGAGCAGATCACGGGAGCGGGAAACCTCAGCAAGCCCCTGACGGCAGCCCAGGCCGCGGCAATCGGGAAGGTGAACCTGACGCTGGACCAGATCCTGGCCCTGGACAAGGAGAACCTGACGCCAGCCCAGATCGAGGCAATCGCGAATGCGAACCTGACAGCGGCGCAGCTGGCCCAGGGGTAGCGGCTTGATACCGCTGTGACAACAGAGGCTCCTGCCCCGGCACCTCCGCACCGAACGCCTCCGGCGCGAGCCGGCTAGCTCGGCGCGGCATCACCTCAGTAAGCATCCCGCAGCCGCGCGCGGCACTCGATCAGTAGCTGCCGAGCCTGGTCGTAGCGGTCGAGGCCGAGCAGCTCACGCATTGAGGCCGCAACGTCCGGTTCACAGGCCGAAGAACTCCTCGATCGCGTCGGCCGCGTTGAGGTGCCGTGCGGTCCGGCCCATGATGCGCGGTGCCTTGCCTGGTCCGGGGATGACGTGACCGCCGCCGTGGATGGTGTACAGGGTGACGGGCGGGTGGCCGGCCTGCCGGTAGTCGGTCCGCTCGATTTCGGTGTGGTCGGCCGGCGGCGCGCCGTCGAGCCGCTGAGCGGTCGGCTCGGCGGTGATGCCGTTGCGGGCCGCGTAGTAGGCGGCGGTCTGCGGCGCCGACCGGCCCAGGCCGCGCGGGAAAAGCCCCCAGAGGCTGGCCATGCCCCCTTGGTAGGGGACCAGCCGGTCCGCTGTCCCGTGGAACAGCACGACCGGCACCGGGACGGCGGGCTCGGTGTAGCTCGGGTAGTTCTCCGGCACCGGCTGGGTGGCGGAGATGACCGCGGCGCCGGCCAGCCGCGCGGGGATCTCGTGCAGGAGCCGCAGCACCATCGCCCCGCCCGAGGAGAACCCGACGACATAGACGCGCGAGGCGTCCGCGCCGTAGCGGCCGACCAGGTAGTCGACGGCGGCCAGGGTGAAGGCGACGTCATCGACGTTGTCCTTACGGGCCGCGAACTTGTTGGAGAGCCGTGCCTCGTTCCAGTTCTTCTTGTACCCGTCCAGGTAGGCGACCACGGCACCGTCGCGGTGAGCGAAGACGTCGAGCGAGTTCCCGGCGAAGCGCCGGACGACCTGCCCGCTCTGGTTGGACCCGTGGAAGACAAGAACGACCGGGGCACCCCTGGCGGGGCTGCGCGGGCTGACGACGGTCATGGCCCGCGTCCGCCCCGCCGCCTGCAGCGAGACGGCCTCAGCGGATACCTCTCGCGCGGTCCCGGCCCGTGACATCACTGGTCCTCCGTTCCTGGCTGTGC
>OCZU010001197.1_pt1 | contig 17311 bp, 9 predicted proteins | sample 1539001 | NCBI WGS metagenome assembly OCZU01 (sample SAMEA3539306, study PRJEB22396) | soil metagenome | biome: tundra; feature: field; material: soil | place: USA | collected 2010-05 | depth 0.15 m | reverse complement strand
GGCCAGGAAGCGGATCGGGAATCTTCGTCCAGACATTGTTCAAGGGATCATACAATTCTGCGTGGCGGCGTCCGGCGCCATATTCGCCGCCTGCCACGAATACGTTCCCGTTGGTGAGCACCGATGAGGCAAAGAACAGGCGGTCATTGTTCATGGACGCCAGTTGCGTCCATGTGCCGTTGAGGTAACTGCCGTGGATGTCGGGCGTCAGCCGGCAGCAGTTGCCGCTGCCATTGTCAGTCAAAATGGTGCCGTCACTCAAAACCATGGCGTGATTGACCCCCGTCGGTGGCGCCGTAGCCAGCGCCGTCCACGTTCCCGAAGCCCTGGATTCGCATTGCGCCAGCAGCAGCATCAACGACGCCAAAATTCCCCACCCGCCGAGGCTCAAATTATGTCTACGAACGTGGCCGAACGACCGGAAATGAGTTTTCCTTTGCAAAAGCAGAGTTAGAAAGCACGCAGGAAATTCTGGCTGGATTTCAGTCTTGGCAAGCATGGCAATGGGGGTGGCTGGCGATTGTGAATGGTAAAAACTCAGCGTGTTCGGCGCTTAAAAAAACGCAAGATCATTTGGAAAAATTCCAGTTGGAAAACCGGAATTCCATGCGCACCCTCGTTGCGTGGTCAAAATCATCAGCAGAGGATCAGTTTCGCACCTTCTTGATATAAAGGCAATTGAAAGTAAAGCCGCTTACAGAAAGCGAGGATTCCCGCAAATTACGAGGTTTTCGCTACCCACAGCCAATCCGTACGCCTATTTTACCGGGATGCACGCAAACCAGACAATCGTTTTCTCCGGCATTTTGGGCGGTAGCATTGACGGACGGATTGCATATGTGTCACATTTCTCGGGTCCCTCAGAGGGTGATGCACTGGACATCTCTTTCCCACTGGTTCTTGGCAAGCAGGGTGGAATTGGAGATTATCGGGCGTTTACCGATCCTGAGGTGTCTTACAGTGTCGTACTGGTGCCGGAACCAATGGCTGGACGTTTGATCCTGGCTGCATTCGCCAGCTCCGCAGTACGATTAATGGTTACCGGTCTGACCCATAAGTTGAAAACGGTGGCAGACCTGACCACTGGACAGTTAACTCAAACGGCTCGACCGCCCGTTTCTCCTTCGTTGTGGCCTTTGCCCATGCGGCCGGAGTGAGCCTGCGAATTCCCGTAAACTTGGCCTCGGGCAAGCGAAAGTTTCATGATTAAGTTTTGGTATGCAGCGACTGCGATCGTCGGAATCCTTGTTCTGATGGGTCTGGTTTCTATTGTCCTCGGCTACCTGGGCACGTGGCAGCATTTCACAAAAACAATTCTGCCCCCTCTCCCGGACCCCGCACCCAAGGTGAGCATTTTGAAACCGGTTGAAGGTGTGGGGCCGAACATATACGAAGCGTTCGCGTCATTTTGCCGGTTGGATTATCCCGACGGCGTGGAAATAATCGTCGGCACCATCCAGCCGGATGATCCGGTGGTGGCGATGGTCGGACGGCTGCGCGCGGAATTTCCAGAACGCGACATCCGGTTGGTGTTTGCCGAACTGAAAGGCACCAACCGCAAGACGAGCATAATGGAAGCGATGTGGCAAAAGGCGACCGGGCAATTCTTGTTTTTCTCCGACGCCGACGCCGTCGTTCCCAAGGACTATTTGCGCCAGCTCGTGCCAAGACTCGCACAACCGGAAGTGGGCTGCCTCACCTGCTTGCCGCGCGGAATCAAAGCGCGCACCGTTGGCGGCAAAATGATAGCGCTGCATTTCGGCTTCAACTTTCTGCCGCAATGGATGCTCGCGCAGCAGACGACCGGAATCCATTGGGCCGTCGGCCTTACGATGGCGGTTCCGCGCGTGGTGCTGGAGAAGCTGGGCGGTTTCAAAAATTTCCTGAATCATCTGGCCGACGATTACGAGCTTGGCAACCGCGTGTCGAAACTCGGCCTGCGCGTCATCGTGCCGCCGTTGCTCCTGGATTGCGTGATGCCAGCGGAATCGTTTGGCGAAGCGTTGGTCCGGATGCAGCGCTGGAAACGCACTATCCACCGTTCGCGCGGCCTTCAGTCTCTCGGTGTCATCATCACCTACCCGGTTTTTTGGGCGCTGATTCTGGCCTTGACCCAACCGCTTGCCTGGTGGTCGTGGAGTGCGCTGGGTTTGGTGGTGACGATTCGCTGGCTGCTCGCCGCCGGATTGCAACCGATTGTAAAATTGCCGGACTGGTCGCGCGCTTGGTGGCTCCTGCCAGTCGTGGATGTCGTGGAAGGAATCACTTTTTTTGGCGCCTATTTCGGCAACACCATTTTCTGGGCTGGTCGCCGTTACTCGCTGCGCCGTGACGGAACCCTTGAACTGGGCGTTGCGGAAACGCAACTGGAAAAAAGCGAACCGTTTGCCGCAGCGAAGGATCAAACTTGTAAGTGAGGATACCCTTCCAATGATTTGCAGCCGGACCGCAATCACTTTCGCCACGGCGCGTGTGACTTTGAACGCCGCCGACGGGGATTTACTGAGGGACTCCAACCGGCTGATGACGCAGAAGCGTTGTATGATTTATTTCAAGGTGCGAGGCGTGCTGTTTAATTCGCCGGGAAAAATTGGCGCGTTCAAGTCAATTGCAGAAACGGAGCAAGGTCGCCGCGGAAAAGCTGGCACGTACTCGTAAAAATCACTCCGGTGTAGCTTTCGCGTCCGCTGCCACGGGAAGCGGCGCGGCTTTCGGTTTCACATGTTCGCTGTAACCGATGAACCCCGCGCCGAGCATGATCAGCGCGACCCCGGTCCAACGCGCCGCGTCCACGCGTTCATGCAGAAAAAACTTCGCGGCCAGCGCCGTCATTACAAAACTTACCGCCGTCAGCGGCCAGACAAAGCTCACGTCGCGCTGGCCGAGCAGGTATTGCAATTGGGCGAAAAAAATGGTTTCGAGCAACAGGCCCAGCAGCACGTTCTTGTTCGTAAACCAGTCGCCCACGAGCTTGAGGATGTTTAGCAGCAGCGAGGTGGTGGCCTTGCGTGCGGTGTAGCGCGGGCCAATCTGGTCAAGCCCCTTTTTGATGGTGATGACGCCGAGGGCTTCAAACGAGAACGCGATTACGAGAATGATCAAGAATTTTGTCATGGCACAAGTCCTGGTGGTGGAAGCGCTGGGTGTTGGGCTTCTGAATCATCGCCTTCGCCGCTGGCAGATAAAAGCATCGGATTCATGTTTAAACTTATTCTTCAGCCGCGAGTTTGCCAGAAATTGATTCCAGAATGCAAGACCTGTCACTTCGTCATCCAAGGATGACGCAACTAAATCTGGTAAGGCTCGTTGCAGCGCGACAACCCTGCCACTGCCCCAGTAGCATAGGCTCCTTAGCTGCCTCAGCCACGAAACGGAACTGGACGCGCTGCCGCTTACGCGCCTGCTTTAGAGGCGGCCAGATCGTTGCGCCGTTGCGCCATGCTCTTGAAGAATTCGTAGCCTTCGCGCAATCGGCGTACGCAGACATCCTTGTCCTCCAGCATGGTTTTGATGATGCGAAGGATAGGTTTCGGGCGCAGGTAATAGCGGCGGTAGAACACTTCAACCTGCTCGAAGATTTCATCTTTGCTAAGGCCGGGATATTCGATCGAGCTTTGCTGGTAACCTTCGCCGCCCAGGAGGTCGGTTTTGCTCTTGTTCGTGAACCAGCCGTTGAGTTTGGCCTGTTCGTAAAGTTCCGTGCCCGGATAGGGCGCGGCGAGCGAAACCTGGATGCTGAACACGTCGAGTTCCTGGGCGAAGTTGATGGTGTTCTCGATGGATTCACGCGTCTCAACGGGGAGGCCGAGAATGAAGGTGCCGTGAATGAGGACGTCCGCCTGCTTGCAGGCCCTGGTGAACCGGCGCATTTCCTCCATGGTCACGCCCTTCTTGATGCGGGTGAGAATGTCGTCGTTGCCGGATTCGTAGCCGACGAGGAGGAGGCGCAGGCCGTTGTCTTTGAAGGATTTTATGGTGTCGTAATCAATGTTCGCGCGGCTGTTGCAACTCCAGGTCAGACCGAGCGGGCCGATTTTTTTCGCGATTTCGCGCGCGCGCGGGAGGTTGGCCGTGAGGGTGTCGTCGTCGAAGAAGAATTCTTTGACCTCCGGGAAAATTTTCTTCAGGTAGGCCATTTCCTCGGCGACATTTTGCGCCGAGCGGACACGGTATTTGTGGCCGCCGATGGTTTGCGGCCAGAGACAGAAGGTGCATTGGGCCGGACAGCCGCGTCCGGTGTACAGGCTCATGTAGGGATGCTGCAGGTAGCCGTTGAAGTATTTCTGGACGTTAACGTCACGCCGATAAACATCCGCCGTCCACGGGAGTTCGTCCATGTTCTGGATCATTTCGCGCTCGGGGTTGTGCTTGATCTTGCCATCGGCGTCGCGGTAGCTCAACCCGACGACATCTTTTAGCGCGCGGCCTTCGGCGACTTCCTTGCAGGTGTAATCGAATTCCTTGCGGCCCACCCAGTCAATCGCGGACGAAGTCTTGAGGGTCTCGGTCGGCAACACGGCGGCGTGCGCGCCCACGAAACCGATCTTGACGCCGGGTTTCTGCGCCTTGATGGCCTCGGCGACTTTGCAGTCGTTGGGCAACGACGGTGTGCTGGTGTTGATGATGACGTGGTCGAAGTCTTTGGCGATGCGGAGACATTCGGCGATGCCGATCTCGTGCGGGGGGCAGTCGAGCAACCGGCTGCCGGGCACGAGCGCGGCGGGTTGCGCGAGCCAGGTCGGATACCAAAAGCTGGTGACTTCACGCCGGTTCTGGTAACGCGCGCCCGCGCCGCCGTCGAAACCTTCGTATGAAGGAGGAGAAAGGAATAATGTTTTGCTCATGGGAAATAAACTGATCGGAATTTGGTTTTGACCCTGCGCGGTTCATTGCTTTTGAGTCGGTTCATTTCCGGCTGAGTATCTGACTCCCCAGCCGCATTACAAGCCTTTTTTCAGGGTTGTTCGCCAGGCCGAATCGGCAACAAATAGTAGTCACACGCAACAGAAACACCGGAGGATAGGAAATTCTTGCCGGACGCCGCTACTAAATTTGCCGCGATGGAAAAATTCACCGGCGCGAACTGCGAGACACGAACTACACGAAACTTTTCTTCGCCGCGAAGGAACGCAAAGAACGCAAATGGTTAAGGGCATTAGTTACTATGAGCAAAACCCTTTTCCGGTTGATCGCGCCCTTCGTTTCATCCACCTTGGCTTTTGACATGGCTCGTGCCGGTGGATTTTTGATGTATTTCCAGGTTCCCGGCTTTCCTGTCTCCAACGGCAATCCAGTTCCAACGGTCCAATCACCGGCACGATTGACTGGGAGGATACCAGTATCTACGACCCGATTCAGTTGCTCGACTCAATCAAAATCACCCTGGATGATCACTCTTATTCTATCGGCGAGGCGCCGGTTACGGCGTAAGCTCAAAATACTAATCCGAGACGGATGTGCGTCGAATCGATGGCGGTTGCTTGGAAATAGTGCAGGCGAAGTGACTGGAGCCAGGAGCGTGCAAAAAGCTGAATCAAGGTGGGTATACGGGATGGATGATTGGCCAATTCAGTTTTCACATGAATAGCCTTAAAAAGAGCCGCCCCACTTAGGAGGCGGCTTTGCAAATTCTAATTTTGAAACGCCTAAACTTAGGCCAAAACATTTAATCCGCTGCCGTCGTGGTCACCGTCACTGTCCACGGCGGAACCTTTGTTTGCGCTTTGGGTCTGTGTTGAGGCTGCCGCCTGCTTCGCCGATGCAGCGTCGGCACTTTGCTGACTTTTGCTGGCGGCTTTAAGGTCGGCTATCAAACTGGCACTGCTTGACGAGGATACGCTGGAGATGCTGCTCATAGATGTTGTTTATTCAAACTGCTTTTGTTTATCTTTTTAACTGCTACGACCCCTATATCGGACGGAATTGTCCCGCCTTGAGCAAAAACCACCAGACACAATCGCCCCTGTTTGTAATCCTCCCTTTATCGGCTTCTGTCTGGGATTTCTTCCCTACCCTTCAATCGGCCCGTTACCGAACCAACTGCAAGCCTCGATGCCGAGCGCGGGGTTAGCGCTTACTCGGGGGGCTTTCTGCCCCTTGAACTCATACCCTTGCCAGGCCGCAACCGGACAGTACGGGATGCACAGCCGCGTCCGCGAACAAGCCGCTATTCCGTTTATCGGCGGCGACTGCGAGGAAAGCCTCGTGCTCGCCGATGTGGAGATGGACTGGCCGCTGGATCGGGAAGAGGTGAGCCTGTTCTTTTCCGGGAAAGGTCTGGTCGTCGTGGCTCCGCTGTCCGGCAACCATTTCCGAATCGTTGCGACGATGAGCAGGCTCCGCCGGCACCTTCGATCACAGATTTTCAGCAGATTCTTGCGGAGCGCGGACCAGAGAAGGCTGCCATCACAATTCGACACTTCGTTTGGGCCTCTCGGTATCATCTTGAGCATCGCGTTGCCAAGATTCCACGGCAAGGCAGAGTCCTGTTGGCTGGCGATGCCGCGCACGTTCATAGTTCTGCCGGCGGCCAAGGTATGAATACCGGCATTCAAGATGCCATAGCACTCGCCGGTGCGTTGCAAGCAACGCTTCAGCGCGGAAACGACGCAGCTTTGATTACGCGGTGCCGAATTCGCGATTGCCGGGCTCGGCTCCAGTTTGTCCAGGCCGATGCGTTGTGTGACGGGCGGTTCTTTCATGTGTTTTTTTGAGGACATCTGATGGTTGGAGGGAGGAAACCATCTGGAGACCGATTGGTCCCTTGCTGAAAATTCTTGGCATTGGCCATCCGTCGCGGTTCGCGTTTCGGGATGACACTGCTGGATTGGGTCGGCCCGTTGCCGTGCTGCAGAAGCCTGGAAAATCTTTCCAAAAAAATTATTGAAAGATTCGACCGCTTTAAACCGTTTCTCCATTAGCTATGAAGTCATTTGAAGTCGTTGTTTCGGCCACGCAGTTGTTCGTGGTTCGTTTCGGACCCGAACTTCCCTGCCGGGCGAAGGCCGGCTGGGTGCCGGGCCTCACTTCAAACTTAACCCAATGTTTCCCATGAAATCCAAAAAAGTCGTTTGCAGCAGTCACCTTGTCCCTTTGCCGATCGCCCTGGTCGCCCTGTGCTTGGTGGTCCCTGCCCCGGCAGCCGTGATCAATTTCGACGATGTGGCTGATGGCACCGTGATCAACACACATTATGCAGGTGTGACCTTCACCAATCCCATCGGTGGCAACATCTATGCCCGGTACGGTGAAGGGTTCGCGGTGTCGCAATCCAATGTGGTATCGGTCTTTTCCACCGGTGCCAGCGCGCTTCCCTTTTTCGACGCGCGATCCGGCGCGGTGGATGCGCATTTCTCCACCCCGGTGGGGGTCATACGCATCGCTGCCCGCCCCGTGGGGCCGGTGGATTCGTTTCTGACCACCTTGACCAGCCGGCCTTACTTGCAAGCGTTCGATTCCAACGGCAACTATCTCGGCACCACAGTCTATTACTCGGGCCCTTTGCCGACCAACTGCTGCTTTGATGTCGGACCCCCGGAAACGCTGGTGATCGTTTCGTCCTCGGGCACCAACAACATCGGCATCGCGCGGATTTCCTCCCAGCAGCCCGGCAGCAATCCCACGTATGGCCTGTTCGACAATTTGAGCTACGACTCGGGCTTTTACACCCCGCAAATTCACATCGTTGGCAGTGGCGCGGTGACCAACGCGCCAAACGGGACGAGTTACTTTTACGGCACCGTTGTGGCGTTCAGCGCGGTGCCGTCGCCCGGCTGGACATTCGTCGGCTGGTCCGGGGACGCCAGCGGAACGGCCAATCCGTTGCACGTCACCATGACGACGAACAAGACCATCAGCGCCAACTTTGCGCTTGTGTCCCCGACCAATATCACTTTGTACGCCGCTGATGCCGGCTGGTATGACACGAGCGGATTCCATAATCCTGACAGCGCCAATTTCTTTGCGGGAAACGACGGATCGTCATTGCCCTCGCGCGATTGGTTCGTATTCAACATTCCGACATTGGGCGGACCGGTCACCGGCGCGAAGTTGTGGGTGGACACTTACAGCATCTCCACTCCCTCCGGCGAATTGACGTACGAATTGAAGGAAGTCACCACTCCGGCGGCAACCGTGGAAGCCGGTGGGAACGGGCTGCTGAGCATATATAATGACCTGGGTGACGGACCGGTTTACGCGGCCCGGACGTTCCTCGCCAGTCAGTCCGGCAAGTTCGAGACAATTCCATTGGGTCAGGCGGTGAGGACGGCGATCACAGCAGCCGGCGGGCAATCCTTCACGATGGGAGGATCCGTCATCACAAATCTCAACGGGGATACCAATACGCATGAGTATATTTTTGGAGGGTCAGGGCGCGGTTCCGGCGCCGTCCAATTGGTGGTGAACGTAGGGGGCAGTGTTCCAACCGTAGGCTACTTCACCGATAACGACCCTTCGTCCACCGGGCCGAACGCGCCGATCATCGCCGCGGGATACACGCCACTGCACATCTTCGACATTTCCACACAGGATTTCAGCAGCTTGAGGATCCTTATGATCGACGAGTCCGATAATGGCTCCATTTCCAGCGCGCTGGCCGCCAGACTGCCAGCCATACAATCCTGGGTGAATGCCGGCGGCAGATTGGTGGTTCATGATCGGAGCGCGGGTATCATCACACCAAACCCATTCCTGCCGGGCACGGCTGGCTCGGGCACGGTGCGCCTGATGGCGTCTGACATCGACGTAATTCATCCCGCGAATACGCTGGTAACGGCCGGTCCGTTTGGAATCGTGGACAACCTGGCCCTCGACGGAGGTTGCAACTCGGAACACGGATACATCTCAACCACCAATCTGCCGATCGGATCCCGCGCCATTTTGAGCGTCGGCGGAAATTCAAACCAAGTCGTTGCTTTTTCGTATCCGCTGGGAGGCGGCTACGTATATTACGCGGCCATTCCGATTGATTATTATCTGGATGGCGGCGTTCTGGGCTGCGCCGGAAGTCCCATGGCGGTCAATGGGCCGGCCATTTACACCCCGAATGTTCTTAGTTACATGCATCTGCTGAATCCCCTCCTGCGCTTCCTGCCATCCGGACCGCCGGTTGGGGGAAACATCCAGATTCTCCTGGCAAACACCGACGGCACGCCCATCACGGCGGATCGCGTGGCAAACATTTCGATTGAAACCACCACAGATCTTTCCCTGCCAGCCGGTAGCTGGACCACGCTGAACAGCCCGCTCGTGCTCACCAATGGAGTGCTGCGCGTGGATGGAGTAAGTGCAAGCAACCCGACGCAACGATTCTTTCGAGCCGTGGAATCGCAGTAGAACAGATACCCGGTACTATGTAAATATTCATGCGTCAGGCTGCGGCCCTCTCCGCATGGTAATGATTCAGCAATCCACCCAAGTTGGCATCACAAAGAACCGTTGCTGGCGCCGCTGGCTCGTCAGGATGCTCAAAAGCTAGCGACCGTGTCGGGGACAAAGGACTGATGCGTCTGCCATGATCTCAGATCGGAGCTTTTCTCCACGAAGTTGTTCACGCCCGCCGTCAGGTTGGTCACGCTGATGACAACGGCATTGGTGATGAACTCAATGCGGTTCAACAGAGGTAGCACTGGCGTAAACTGAAAATTAGCAGCGAACACTGGTAAGATCACGGTCTGCTCGACGCCCGGGTAAGGCAAGACCGCAGGCAGATTGCCGTGAGCGCTTACGAGATACTGCGATGTGCCGCTCGTGGGATTGATCACCGTCGGCGTAGGGCTGTTGGCATAGAGAATGCGGGTGCCGTCGTCCAGCTATTGGCAGCCGCAGCCGGATCTGGGCTGGCGGAAAGGGCAAACCCGGCCATGAGATCGGCTGTGCCGCCGGCCAGTCGGACAGGTGTGGCCAGTGTGGCATATTGAAAGTTAGCGTTTAAGTTGCCAGGAGTCCCCGCCGGGATCGTATTGCTGGCCACAAAGACTTGATCCGAGACTCGGTAGATCCCCACGTCATGCGATTGGCTCAATCCGGCTCCGGTTCCCGCCGGCAGGCTCGTGGCATCAAAGCAACCAAGGGCGGTGACGTCGATGTCGCTCGTGGGTGTGAACCGCCAGCCGAATGTGTTGTTGCGATCAAAGGAATCCGTGCCCACGATGGTTAGTGAAGTTCCAGGGATGACATCAGCGCTAGCGCAGGGACAGCCAAGACCAATGGAGAGGAGAAGCCAAAGACCGAACTGCGCACCGGCGCTGATCAGCAGAATTTGAAAACGCCTTGTTCGCTTCATGGCGTGAACTTGCTGATCACGACGTTCGGCACTGGGGAAATGGACGCGATGCTGTTTGCGGCCGACAGCATCACCAACTGATCCGGGTTGATGAGCAGCACGTCGCCCGAGAGCAAGACGGTGCCTTGCGTATTGGTCAACATGAGGTGCCCTTCCGGGTTTGAAAAGCCGCTCGGAACCAGTGGAGGCGTGAGCGCCCAGGTGCCGGAGTCGGTCGTGATAACTCCTGACGGAGATTGAATGGTCGCTGTGAAAGTTCCATCAGTATTGAACGTCGGTGTGAACAAGGTGCTCACCACCAAGGTCTGCCACGGACCTCGCAGAACATTGGCGATAGCCTGTGTGCCAGTGCCGCCAACAGTGCTTCCAGCCCGGGCCACCAGCCGATAATAGGCGCTCCCACCGGTGTTCGGAACCGTGACTTCATCGTGCAGATTGGCCGTATTCAACACCGGCGCAGCCGTTACATCGGTCCAGTTGGATGTGGTAAAATCCGCGCTCTGCTGCAGAACAAAGTTCAACGACGGCACCAGCCAGGAGAGGATGATATTGCCACCCGAGGTCTTAATGCCGAGCGCCGGCGATGTGGTAACTGGTGAGAGGTGCAGTGTGTAAATATGCCCGTTGAAATCGACTGCCACCAGTTTGCTTCCGTCCGCCGAAGCCGCGACTGAAGTCCAATGCGTGAGCAGCACGTTGGTCTGGTTCCAGGTGGCTCCCGAATCGGTCGAGAGATACAAGTGACCCACCGCAGTGGAACCTCCGCCGGCGGCGATCAACATGCGGCCATCCACCGAACTTGCCACCGTGACCCAATTCGCAATGGGCGCGGTGGTCTGTGTCCAGTTCAGTCCTGAATTCGTCGAAACGAAAATTGGGCCGTTGCCCGAGCCATTATTTTCACTGGCTGCAACCAGTCTGGATCCGTCTGCGGATGAAGCCACCGAACTGAATGCCTGAAGCGGCGGACTGTCCTGGTTCCAGGTGTTTCCGGCTTCGGTCGAAGTGTAGATGGCATCCGCGCCTCCATCGGCCGCCACCAGTTTGCCTCCGTCCGCCGACGACGCGATCGCCACCCAAGACTCGTTCGGTGCGGTGGTAAACGTCCATGTCACGCCCTCATCCGGCGAAGTGAGAATCCCCGCGCCAAAACTTCGGCGCAGGAAGCTGGCGCCAGCCACTTGAGTTCCATCGGCCGAGCAGGCAATGGAGGTCCAACTCTTGTATGGCGCCGCCGTCAGGCTCCAGGTGGCGCCGGAGTTGGTCGACCGATAGATCTGCCCAGCCAGAGCGCCGCTGGAGTCCGTGAACCCCGCTGCGAACAGGATGTTGCCATCGGCCGAACTGGCAATGGAGGAGCCCATGACGGGTCCATTGGCCGGGCTGCTCAGCGTCCACGTGGCTCCGGCGTTCGTCGAAGTGTAAACCGCCCCGCCGTTCTCAACGAGAGCGGCGAGTTTGTTGCCATCCGCTGAAGAGGCAACCGACACCCAATTCGCCACCGGTGCTGTTGTTGCCGTCCAGCTTTGGGCGATAACGGACTTGGCAGAGGCGGCCAGGCATCCCAGCGTGATTGCCCTTGCCAGTATGCGGTTCAGATGATGTCCGCGCCAAAGTTCGGCCAGTGAGCATAACGGGGTTTTCATAACGTGCTGTTGAGTTGGTCGTTTATTTGTTCTTGCTCCTACGTGTTCAAGGCAGAACCTGAACCCGATAGAAACGATTGCTGGATGTCAGGAGGTCAGTCTTGGAGGCCGTGCTGCCAGTGGCGGTGACATCGCCAATAAGGTCGGTCCAGTTCGTCGTGTTGAGAACCGGCTCATACTGGACACGGTAATTGCCGTTGCTGACCGCGCTCCAACTAATGACGACATTGGTCTTGCCGACGAGTGTGAGCGGGAGGATTTGCGGGGCCGGAGCCGTGATAGTCAGCGTCCCTGGATTGAAAGTGATCGCATAGTTCCCACTGGTCAGTCCGCTCGGAGTGATTAAGTAACTGCCAATGCCCTCACCGGGAGCGCGGGCGAAGGCCAGCGCACCACCGAGCAACCCTGGAGCTTCACCGTTGACGAAGCCTGCGTAAGTCACTGTGAACACCGGATCAGCCGTGCCAAAGGTCTTGGTCTTGGCGTCGGCGGTGACGGACAGCGGCGCCTTGGTAATGTTCAACGTTCCGGTGCTGAAGGTGATCGTGTAGTTGCCACTCGTTAAACCGCTCGGAGTGATCAGGTAGCTGCCAACGTTCTCGCCGGGAGCGCGGATGAAAGTGAGCGAACCACTCAATACTGTCGAGGTCTCGACGTTGACAAAGCCGGCATAAGTCACCGCGAACGCCGGATCAGTGGCGCCGTAGATTTTGGTCTTGGGATCAGCGGTGACGGACACAGCCGCCTTGGTGATCGTCAGCGTGTTGCCCGTAAAACTGATCGTGTAGTTGCCGTTAGGTGCCAGTGTGCCCTCCATAATCGCATAAGGGCCACCAGCCACGGTTTCGCCTGCGGCCCGCGTCAGCGTGCCGGTGAGTACCGTGGCTGTCGTTTCGGCGAATTGCAGCCCTGTTGCCGTGAAGGTCAGTGCTGGATCAGCCGCACCATAGGCCTTGCTCTTGGCGTCGGCGGTGACCAATAGAGCCGCCTTGGTGATGCTGAGCAGCCCAGTGTCAAAAGTAATGGCGTAGTTGCCGCTCGTCAGTCCGCTGGGGGTGATCAAGTAACTGCCGGCGTTTTCGCCAGGGGCGCGGGTGAATGCCAGTGTCCCGCCCAGCACTGCCGAGGTTTCGCCATTGCCGAAGGCGGAGTAAGTCACAGTGAACACCGGATCGGTAGTGCCATAGACTTTGGTCTTGGCATCGACAGTGACGGATAGTGCCGCCTGGTTAATCGTCAGAGCGCTACCCGTGAAATTGACGGTGTAATTGCCGTTGGGTGCCAGCGTGCCTTGCGTGATGGTATAAGGGCTACCCGCGACGGTTTCGCCACCTACCCTCGTCAACACCCCAGTTAGCACCGTGGCTGCTGTGTCGCTAAACTTTAGTCCGGTCACGGTGAAAGTCAGAACTGGATCAGCCGCACCGTAGGACTTGTTTATGGGATCGGCGGCTGCCGTCAGAATCGCCTTGGTGATGCTGAGCGTGCCGGTGTTAAAGGTGATCGCGTAGTTCCCACTGGTTTGGCCGCTGGGAGTGATCAAATAGCTGCCAACATTTTCACCCGCAGCGCGGGCAAAGGCCAGCGTCCCACCCAACACCGCTGATGCTTCCCCATTAACGAAGCCGATGTAAGTGGTGCTGAACGCTGGATCAGCAGCCCCATAGAGCCTGGTCTTGGCATCGGCCGTTACTGAAAGTTGCGCTTTGGCGATCGTCAGCGTGCCGCCCGTGAAACTGACGGAGTAATTGCCATTGGGGGCCAGAGTACCCTGGGTGATGGTGTAAGGACTGCCACCAACTGTTTCTCCCGCCACGCGTACGAGCGCGCCCACCAGGACGGTGCCTGAAGTGTCGCTAAACTGCAGCCCGCTCACGATAGAGGTCAGTGCCGGATCAGCCGTGCCATAGGTCTTGGTTTTGACGTCGGCGGTTATGGATAGGGTCGCCTTGATGATGGTGAGCGTGCCGGTGCTGAAGGTGATTGTGTAGTTCCCACTGGTCAGGCCGCTGGGAGTGATCGAATAGCTGCCAACATTCTCACCGGGCGCACGGCTGAAAGCCAGCGTGCCACCCAGCACCGCGGCCGTTTCACCGTTGACGAAGCCAGTGTCGGTTGCTGTGAAAGTCGGGTCCACCGCGCCATAGATCTTGGTCCTGGGATCGGCAGTGACCGACAGCGCCGCCCTGTTCACGGTCAATGTGCCGGTCGCGTAGGTAATTGCATAGTTGGCCGGAGTGAACGTCCCGCCCGTTGCCGCGCTGGGCGTGATGGTGTATGCACCCACCGCTGCCGTAGCCGCTGTGCCCGCCGGCGACCCGCTGGCGGTCAACGTCACCGCTCCGATCGTTTCGCTGTTTTGCAAACCAGAGGGGATGAAATCCGTCGCCCCATTTAGCGTCGGAGTGGATCCATAAGTCTTGCTCTTGGTGTTGGCGGTGAGAGTCAGGCTCCTCGGCGTGATCGCCAGCGCACTGCCTGCGAAACTGATGGTATAGTTGCCGTTAGCCGTCAACGTCCCCTGCGTGATGGCATAAGGACCTGCCGCCACGGTTTCACCCGCGACCCGCGCAAGTGCGCCCGCCAGAACCGAGGCCGCCGTATCACTGAACTGCAACCCGCCCACACTGAATGTCAGTGCTGGATCAGCTGCGGCGTAGAGCTTGCTCAGGGATTGCGCCATAATCGTCAGTGTCGCCGGCGTAACCGCCAGGGAGTTGCCCGTGAAACCAATGGTATAATTGCTATTGGCCGCCAGCGTCCCCTGCGCGATTGCATAGGGACTGCCGGCCACCGTTTCGCCGACCGACCGCGTCAGTGCGCCGGTCAGTACCGTGGCTGCCGTGTCCGCGAATTGCAGTCCGCTTGCCGTGAAGGTCAGCGTTGGATCGGCTGCGCCGTAGAGCTTGCTTTTGGGTTGGACCGCAATCGTGAGGGTCGCGGGATTGACGGTGATGGTGAAGGTATTCGTGACCGTCAAACTCGGCGTCCCACCGTCGGTTACGGCCACCACGACAGGGAAAATCCCGGCCTGAGTTGGTGTGCCGGAGAAGGTGCGCGTGGAACCGACGAAGGTGATGCCCGGCGGCATTCCAGACGAAGTGTAGGTCAACGGGTCGCCATCTGGGTCCGCAAAGGTATTGGCCTGGAACTGGAAGTTGAAGGCCGCGCCATAGGTGGCAGGCGCTGGATTGGAGATCGGATTCGCCACGACGGGCTTCAAGTTGGATACCGTAACTTTGGCGGACGTCGTGTCGTAGCTCACCTGCATGCCAATGTCATTGGACGGATAGTTGAAAGTGGCAAACGAGCCGACGCGGCTGACCGCCGTCAGGAAGGTGAACGTCGAACCTTTCGCGGGAGAGAAACCATTGGTAAGGGTGACGTTGAGTGTGCCGCCGAGTGTGGCCACTCCTCCCGCACCTCCGCCCGTGACCGTGACGAGATCGAAATTTGTCCCTGGCAAATTGCCTCCCAGTTCGATGTTCAATGCCCCGGAAGCCGTCTGCTGATAATTTCCCGAGATATCCAACTCGCCCAGCGGGAATCCCGGACTGATTGCGGCGGAGTTGATGACGTTCACGGTATTGGCTACGGTGACAAGGCCGGTGCCCACGAGATTTCCGCCTAAGAACTGCAGCGACTGGGGGTTTTGGGCGGACAGCCCGCCGCCGTCGAGAAGGGTGAGGCCGGCGGTTTGCTGGTTGATGGAATAGCGCAAGGTGTTGGTTTGCACTTCCACCGTGCCGGTGTTGACGAACTGGAAATCAATGGAAGTAGCTCCCGAGGCCGCAGTGCCGTTCGTTTTCGCAAAGACTCCGGCGTTGACGAAAATGGGCGTGGCACCGGTGCCTGAGGCGGCGTTGCCATCAAAGGTGTTGATGAACGTCGCGCCGAGCAGATTGCTGAACACCGCTCCATTTGCTCCGGTAAAGTTGCCCGCACTCCAGATGGCTGTTCCGGGATTGACCAGCTTCGCACCACTAAGGGTAACATTGCCGTTGATGATAAGTCCACCGATCGCGGTGACCAGCGCGTTGGTAATTTTGCCTCCGCCCAGCGTGAGCGGTCCCGTGACTGTCACCGGGTTGATACCACCAAGCGTGCCCAGGGTGCCCGCAGTAAGATTTACTACGGCCACTGGTCCTGCGCTGTTGTAAAGGACGGTGCCACCGATGCCGCCAATATTCAGCGTCGTGCCGCTAACATTGCAACTCGAAGAAAGCGTGGCTGTGCCCGTGGTGATACTCAGCGTGGAACCAGTAACATCGAAAGTGCCGCTGGCAGTGAGCGTAGTAGCGCCGCCGCTGAGGCTCAGGACGCCCGCGCCCGTCACGAAGGAACCGGCGGCCAGCACATGGCTGCCCCCGCCGAAATTCAGCGTGGCACCCGGCGCGTTGCTCATCGTGCCAGTGTGCGTGCCGCCGAGGTTGAGATTCAACGTCGCGGCCAGCACAGCCAGCGTGCCGCTGTTGTTCACCGGCACCGTGATGATGGTGCCCGTAGTCCCAGCGGCCTGGCGAAACAGTCCCGAGTTGTTAATAGGTGTCGTGGCACCACCGCTAACGCGGCCGTCAGCGGTGATGTCGAACGTGCCACTGGCGAGATTGTTGAATACGATGCCGGCAGAAATGGTGAGGTTCCCGCCGCTCCAGGTTCCCGTGCCGCCGTTGTTCAGTGTCCGGTCTAGCGTCACCCCACCATTTCCAATCGTCAACACCCCGCCGCTGCCGATGCTCGTCGTCCCCGCGCCGCTCATCGTGCCGTTGGCCCAATCCAAGGTGCCGTTCACGGTGAGATTGCCCGCGCCAGTAAGAGTGCTGTTTGCGATGGTCAAATCCAATTCGCCATGCGTGTTGACTATGCTCGCATTGTTCAGGATCAGAACAGCGCGGGCTATCGAGAGCGTTTGCGTGCCGCTGCCGCCACCGAGGGTGAGGCTGCCCACGGTCTGGTTCACCACATCCACCGTTACCGTGTAGGTGCCGTTGTTGGTGATGAAGGCGTTGTCGGTATTCGTGGGCACCTGGGCCGGACTCCAGTTGCCAGCGACGTTCCAATTGCCGGTGCCGCCAATCCACACGAGGTCGGCGGCGTTCGTACCGACGACCGCAAAAAGGACTGCGGCAGCGAGTGCCTGCCATTTCGCGAGGCTGGTTTTCAGAAGTTTGCTGTAGCTCGTGGGAGCGGGGGTAAACGCAATGGTTTTCATACTCGAATTGCTTTCATGGTCTCCAGATTCATTAATCTGGAACGGTTTTAGGTTCACGGTTTGAAACCCTTTTAGCATCTGGCGGGCCACGCGGGTTTCGGATGCGGGCGGCCAGGGGATCCTGCTAGAAACATCGGGATACCGGCCTCTTCCTGCTGTGCCGCGTTG
>OCZU010001196.1_pt1 | contig 17313 bp, 11 predicted proteins | sample 1539001 | NCBI WGS metagenome assembly OCZU01 (sample SAMEA3539306, study PRJEB22396) | soil metagenome | biome: tundra; feature: field; material: soil | place: USA | collected 2010-05 | depth 0.15 m | reverse complement strand
GCGTGCAGGGGATTTCCGACATCATTACGATTCCCGGCATCATCAACCGCGACTTTGCCGACGTGAAGACAATCATGGCGGGGATGGGCTATGCCGTGATGGGTACGGCGACGGCGAGCGGCCAAAATCGCGCCACGGAAGCGGCGCGGCGGGCCGTTGCGTCGCCCTTGCTTGAGGCCGGCGCGATCGATGGAGCGCGGGGCATTCTGATCAACATCACCGGGTCGGCGTCTCTGAAGCTGGCCGAGGTGCAGCAGGCCTGCACCATCATCCAGAGTGCGGCGCATGAGGACGCAAATATCATCTTCGGTGCGGTCATGGACGAGAAGATGAAGGACACGGTGAAGATCACCGTAATCGCCACCGGCTTCCGCGAAGTGAGCCGGATGAAGCAGAGGCACGCGGAAACACATCACTCGTTCGCAGCGTCGCACGACGACGCCATGGACTTTCCCGATCCCATGGGTCCGGTGCAATCGACACCGTCGTTTCCTGAGCCCAGCCTAATGATGGAAGAGCCGAGGGTGACAGAGTCAGCCCCAATTCCGACGAATCATGTCGGGGGCGAAGTGATCTCGCTCGACACCATGCGCAGCGCAATGGTTGCGAACTTTGAACAGGATGATTTGGATGTTCCAGCATTCCTGCGCAAACGCGGCGAAGTGATGTAAGCGCGACGCGAAGGGTTCGGGTTGCAAGGATTTGGAGCAGAAGTGCAGGCTTTCGGCAGCGGGGGGGCGAAAGGGCAAAGGGAAAAACTTTGCGCAGGGGCCGTATCTTTCAAGTAACGAGATAACTGTTACGGTGGCCTCAGGAACGAAGGTAATTCCCGCTTAACTACTTGTTCCATAATGGTTTATATCGAAATTAATGTTTGCTTCGATAGAAACTTTGTTATTGCTAGAAAGGCTGTAACTCCCGTAGTATCGCGGAGTTGGTCGAAGTTACCTGGCACGGCTGGCCGCTGGCAGGCTTCGTGCATCCGAATGGATAGGCCTAATAGATAGAAGTCCGGGGATTAGAAATCCGGAGTTAAGAAGTCCGGGGATCAGGGGAACGAACTGGAGATGTTCAAGTTGGGAACGCGCTGTCTTCGTCTGGTAGTGATGGTTGGGGGGCTGTGGCTGGCGCCGGCAATGTGGGCGGCGCACGTCAACCCGCACGCGCTGAATAGCAGCAAATCGAAATCCACAAAGGTGAGCGAGACCCAGCGGACCCGGCGCCGCATGCGCCATTTGGCGCGCAGCCGCAGCGCGGGCGCTCACAATCCGGCCGCTCGCAGCACAGCCGTTCACGCTACGACCGGCCGCAGCGCGAGCTTGACGCGGGCCTCGGTCGGCACTTCGCGGCACAGATATCACGAGCGCTTCTTCATGAGTTCGTTCGCCGAGGGAATTACCGGCGGCGATGTCACCGAGGGTGAAGATCCGATTGTTCGCCAGGCAGCGATTGATGCCTTGGGCAACATGAACGGCACGGTGGTCGCGATTGAGCCGACCAGTGGACGCGTGCTGGCGATGGTGAATCAGAAGCTGGCGCTCTCGAGCGGTGCGCAACCTTGCTCGACCATCAAACTTTCCGTGGCTTTAGCCGCACTGAACGAGGGTTTGGTCTCGAAAGACACTGAGGTCCCGCTCGGGGGCCGAAGCCGCATGAACCTGACCGCAGCTCTGGCTCATTCCAACAACGCCTATTTTGAGGCGCTGGGACGCAAGCTGGGATTCGAAAAGGTCGCCTATTATGCCCATGAGTATGGTCTGGGTGAGCTGGCGGGTTATGACATTCCCGGCGAGCAGCCCGGAACTTATCCCATTGAAGTGATTCCGCAGAAGCTGGGCGGCGTGGGCAAGATGTGTTCGTTCGGTGAAGGCATTTCCATGACGCCCCTGCAATTAGGCGCAATGGTTTCGGCCATCGCGAACGGAGGCACGCTGTATTACCTGCAACATCCGACTTCGGCAGAGGAGATCGCGAATTTCGAGCCGCGCATCAAGCGACAACTTGATATCGCTCCGCTGATCCCGGAAATTTCTGACGGCATGGCCGGGGCAGTGCTGTATGGCACCGCGCGCCGGTTGGGGCTCAACTTCAGCGAGGAAGAGATTCTGGGTAAGACCGGGACCTGTTCGCACGCCGGCACCCGCTTCGGCTGGTTCGCCTCCTATGCGAATACCAGCAGGGGACGCGTCGTGGTGGTGGTTTTCCTGCAGGGCGGACGCCCAACTTTTGGTCCGAAGGCGGCAGAGATTGCCGGGGTGATGTACCGCAACCTCTACGATCACAACTTCTTCATCGCTGGCGCTTCCCGGCCGGCGGATGCCGCGTCCAGACCATAAGCGCGACGATGTAATCGAAGGGACGGGATCCTCTCACAACTTCTTGTTCAAAGCCTCTCGTCAGAGAGGCTTTTTGTTTTGCCCCATCCCGTTTTGGAGGTCAGCGGCGAGAGTTCAGCAAGTTCAGTGTTTTCTAACGCGAGAAACACGAATCCCGCCGATAGGTAACGTAGAGGGTCAGCAGAAGGGTGACCGGTGGAATCCGGGCCCCGGCTGGTCTCGCGCGCTAACCAAAAGCTGGGGTTGGAGCGTCGTGGGTAACAGACGATGAATTCCACGACCGGACTGAACGGCAGCTACGACGTCCGGTTGGTGGCGCTTTCCGTCGTGCTGGCGAGGGCATTCGGGCCGAAGACTTCGTATGCCGATTTGGAGGAGAGGAATTTGTCGTCACCCTGCCCACGGCGGACCTGGCAGCTTCGCGGACGCGAGCCGAGCGCTTGCGATCGCGAATGTGGGAACTGACCGTCCTGCATCAAGGCAAGTCGACGGGCATGATCACGATTTCCGTAGGGTGGCAGCGTTTCCCGAGCATGGCAGGTCGCCCAAGGAATTGATGGCGGCGGCCGACGCCGCTTTGTATGAGGCCAAGCGTGGGGGGCGCGACCAGGTTGTGGTGTCATCGTCGCCCGCGATCGCGGAAGTTGTGATATCTAGCGCGGGATAATTGGCCAGCAGTTGGGGGTAACGCCCAGGCCAATTTCATGGCCGCCACGCTCCACTACGAATGCGGGATACAGCAACAATTCATCGTCGATTGATGAGAGTTATTTCTTCCGCTCGTCGCGCTCGACGACTCCGTCTTTGATGAACACTACGCGGTGAGCGTACTCGGCGATGTCGTGCTCGTGGGTAACCAGCACGATGGTGTTTCCCTCGCCGTGCAAGCGGTCGAACAAGGCCATGATTTCGTTTCCGGTGGCCGAATCGAGGTTGCCGGTGGGCTCGTCCGCCAGAATGATGGAAGGCCGATTGACCAGGGCGCGAGCCACGGCGACGCGCTGACGCTGGCCGCCGGAAAGCTCGTTGGGCTTGTGAGTCATGCGCGATTCCATGCCTACGGCCGTCAACGTGGCTTTGGCGCGCTCGATGCGCTCCGCGGTCGCAACTCCGGCGTAGATCAGGGGCAGCTCCACGTTGTGGAGTGCCGTGGCGCGAGCCAGCAGGTTGAAGGTCTGGAACACAAAGCCGATTTCCTTGTTGCGGATGCGCGCCAGTTCGTCGTCGTCGAGTTCGCTGACCAACTGGCTGTTGAGCCAGTATTCGCCTTTGGTGGGCGTGTCGAGGCATCCGATGAGGTTCATCAGCGTGGACTTGCCGGAACCCGAGGGCCCCATGATGGCAACGTATTCTCCCCGCTCAATGCGGAGGTTGACGCCGCGCAAGGCGTGCACCTGCTGCTCCGAGCCCATGTCGTAGGTCTTCCAAAGATCCTCAGCCGCGATCATGCAGGACTGGGGCGGTGGCACTGAAACGGCGTTACTGGGCCTGCTGATTACTTCTGCGGTTGCCATGTTTTTCTCCTGCTCCGGTGCCACTGGGTTCTCCGAGATTAGATTCGACTCCGAGAGCTCCATCTTGTGTTCGAGACTGCTGTCTGAGACCCGCTGTTCGCCCTCGCTACCGGCCTTCCCCTTGGACGGACGAACCCGGTGAACGTTATGTCTCCTCTTCCTTCTTAGGGACCGAGTTATCGATTTTGACGCTGCTGCCAGAACGCAGCGTGCGCAAAATCTTGTAGCTTCCGGTGATGACCTCGTCCCCCTCGTTTAAGCCATTGACCACCTCGATGTCGCTGGTCCCGGCGATGCCGGTGGTCACGGGCACGAACTCCGCCTTCTTGTTGCGAATGACGAAGACGCCCTGGATGTCCTGTTTTTGGTTTTTGTCCTTGTCCTTGGATGCGGTTTCTTTCGGTGCAGGCGCCGCGGCATGAACGGATCCGGGAGCTGCCTTTTCCTGCTCTAATTGCGCTTTGCTGCGGACCGACAGCGCCTGAATCGGTATGGCCAGCACGTTGCTGCGGGCGGCCGTCGTTATCTTCGCGGTGGTGGAGAGTCCGGGACGCAGGTCTTGAGGTGGATCGCTGACCGTTACGACCACCTTGAAGTCCTTGGCTTCTTCGCTGGCCGAGGTCTGCTGGGAGGTGGCTACGCCGGTCGAACGCACGATGGCGTTATCTCCGATTTCGGAAACTGTGCCGTGGAAAAACTTATTGGGTATGGCGTCGATAGTCACCTCGGCGGGCTGGCCCAGGTGGACGTTTACGATGTCAGTCTCATCCACCTTCACCTCGGCGGTGATCACCGACATATCGGCGAGCGTCATCAGAGTGCTGCCCGGCGAATTCTGAATGCCCATCACTACCGTCTCGCCTTCGCGCACCGGCAGGTTGGTAATAACGCCATCGTAGGGCGCGGTATAGGTGGCCTTCTGCAACACATCGGCGAAGCGAGTGAGCGTGGCCCGGTTCTGGCTTACATGCGTATCGGCGGAATCCTTCTGCGCCTTAGCCTGTGCCACCCGGGCTTGCGCCTGCACCAGCCCGGAATCGGCGGTCGCCCAGGCGTTCTTGCGGCTGTCGAAATCGGACTTCGAGATCAGGCCATCTTTGAAAAGGTTTTGAGCACGCTCCCAATCCAGCTTGTTGCGGTCGTAGTCAGCCTGGGCGCGCAGCAGATCGGCCTGGGATGTCTTCAGCGCGGCATCGGCGGCGAGGGCATCCGTTTCGGCGGCCTGCAGCGACGCCTGATTGGCGTTCACGTCCGCCGAGGACTGCACGTTCTCCAATTGAGCCAGCAATTGACCCTTCCTGACGTGATCCCCTTCTTTTGCCAAAAGATGCGTGATCTTTCCGAAGGCATTGGCGCCGATGTTGACGTACGTCTTAGGCCTGATTTCGCCCGACGCGCTTACCACCGAAGACAAGTCCTGGCGCTGTACTTTCCCGGTCTGCACGGTGGCCACATTCTTGCCGCTTTGATGCACCGTGAAGCCGACCATGATGGCCAACAGGACCACCACGCCGGCGCCAATCGCGAGTTTCTTCCAGAGTTTCATGATTCCCGTCACCATCCGGGGTGGTTGCCCGATTAGGCCAGCAGCAGCCCGCAGGCGTTTACTCCCTAGATTCCTCTGTAGCTACTCACCTGACGTCCGCCAAGGTGACGGGCACACATTCTGGGATACGATCCTGCGGGCAGGAAAGTTCCAATCTGGAGTGGACCGCCAAGACCCTGGGGAGTCAAAGAGTAACGCCGCCCCGTAATGCAAGATTATAGCAACCCGAACTTATAGCTTGGCACATCCCCAAGTCCTGAAATATTCCATCTCTTGGGCGGGCAACTCAGCAGGAGTATGGAGGCGTCCAACGGAACGGTTGGCTCTAGCCGTCAATTCATTCTTTTGACGCGACTTAGCCTTGCTTTCGCCCAAGTGAGGGCCTAGAATAGACCGACGAAAGTTGTCGTTGCAGGAGTCCCTCTCATGTTCCGGGTTGGCTCAAATTACCTCTTATCTCTCGTTTTTGTGGCGGTCGCTCTAGGTCTTGCGGGCCCGGTTGAGGCGCAGAGCGACAAGCCCGCTCCGGCGAGCGATCCAAAGTCCGGAGCCGCGGCTACCAGCTCGCCTGCGCAACCTACCGATGACATCGATCCGCTCAAGCGGGCGCCTAACGAGAAGCAGAGGAAACAGCAAAAACGAAATCTGAACGTCGAACTCAGCAAAACGTATAAGAAGTGGCTGAACGAAGATGTCGTCTGGATTATCACCGACGAAGAAAGAGCCGCTTTTAAGCAACTCTCGAACGACGAAGAGCGCGACAACTTTATTGAAGCTTTCTGGCAGCGCCGCGATCCCACGCCCGACACCGAAGAGAACGAATACAAGGAAGAACACTACCGCCGCATCGCTTATGCCAATGAGCATTTTCCAGCGGGCATTCCGGGCTGGAAGAGCGACCGTGGCCGGATTTACATCATGTACGGTCCCGCCGATGAAATCGATTCCCATCCCTCGGGAGGGAGCTACGAGCGGCCGATGGAAGAAGGCGGCGGCGAGACTTCTACGTTTCCCTTCGAAGACTGGCGCTACCGCTATCTGGAAGGCATCGGGCAGGAAGTCATCATCGAATTCGTCGACACTTGCATGTGCGGCGATTATCACATGACGCTGGACCGGTCGGAGAAGGACGCGCTGAAATACACGCCCAATGCCGGGCTGACGCTTTACGAGCAGATGGGCATGGCCAGCAAGACAGACCGCTTCACTGGAGGCGGCTTGGAGCAACTGGGCACGGGCCCGATGAGCCAGGGCCAGCAGACCAAGGAGTTCGACCGGCTGGAGCAGTTTGCCAAGCTGCAGGCACCGCCGCCGGTGAAATTCAAGGATCTGGAGGAAATCGTCAACACCAAGATCCTCACCAACCTGATGCCTTTCGACGTGCGTTCCGATTTTGTGAAGGTCACCGGCGATACGGTCCTAGTGCCGATCACCATCCAGGTGAAGTATCGCGACATTACATTCGCCAACAAAGATGGCGTGCAGCGCGGCACGGTGAACATCTTTGGTCGTGTAACCACCTTGACCGGGCGCATTGTTCAGACGTTCGAAGACACGGCGCAGGTGGATGTGCCCGCCGAATTGCTGCCTCGTACGGCGGAGAACTCGTCGGTGTATTGGAAGGCGCTACCCCTGCGTCCGGGACGTTATAAGGTCGAAATTGCCGTGAAAGACGTGAACGGCGACCGCAAGGGACTTTGGAGCCGAGGCATTTTGGTGCCCGAGTTCTCCGATGACAAGCTGTCGACCTCCTCGCTTATCGTGGCCGACCTGATGGAGCCGGTGCCGACGAAGGACGTGAGCACGGGCAATTTTGTAATTGGACTCAATAAGGTTCGCCCGCGTGTGGCTCCAGCCGACGGCAAGCCCGCTCTCTTCAAACGCAGCAAAGACCAGAAGGTGAATTTTTGGATGCAGGTCTATAATTTGGGCGTGGACGAGAAAACGCACAAGGCGTCGGCCACGTTCGAGTTTGACATCGTCAACATGGCCACCAACAAACCCGTAGTCCAGAAGATGGAATCCACTGAAACGATGGGCAATATCGGCGAACAAGTGACGTTGCAGAAATCGATCGCCTCGGCTAACCTGCAGCCGGGCGTGTACAGGATCGATATCAAAGTGAACGACAACATATCCAAGCAGACCATTAATCCTTCAGCGACGTTCGCTGTGGAGTAACAGGCTGCTGGTTTCCCCGGGGGTTGGAGTGAAGCTTCGCCAGCTCGGTTCTTGGGCGGTGGTGGTTGCGCTGTCGCTTCCTGCGTGGGCCGGAGAACGACCGGGCGCTATCTCGGGATACGTCCGCGATGCCTCGGGCATTCCCCAGATGGGCGCGGTGGTGGAGATTGCCGGCACGGCGGCGCGCACTCTGACCGTGTTTACCGACGGCGCCGGGTTCTTCTCCGCTAACGACCTCCTGCCTGGGTTCTATTCCGTCAAAGTCTCAGCTCCTTCCTTTCTGCCTGCCTTGCGCGAGAAAGTGGGCTTGCATCCCGGTTCCAGCGTCCGCCTGAACATCACATTGAACACTTTGCTGAACGTCATGCGAGTGGGGCCCTTGCGTGGGACCGCGGATGATGACGACTGGAAGTGGACCTTGCGTTCGGTGGCGAATCGGCCCGTTCTTCGCGTGTTCGACGATCCTGCCGCGAGCGCGGAACATCAGGACCGCGACCTGAAGGCGAGCCTTTCGTTGGTGGCCGGTTCGGCGGCAGGTGGTTATGGCAGCGGCTCCGACATGAGCACGGGCTTCTCGTTGGAGCGGTCGATCTTCTCCGTAGACCGCGTCGGGTTGAGCGGAAATGTCGGCTACGGCGACGGTCTCCCCGCGGCCGTTCTGCGCGCGATGTACTCGCACCGTCTGCCTGACGGCTCTGGGCCCTCCATGGCCGTTACCATGCGTCGTTTCGCACCCTCCGATCCCAACCTGCACTATGCTGCGTTGCAGGCACTGGCGCTTACTGCTGGAGATGATTTCACCGTCGGCGACGTACTTGAATTAAAGTTCGGCAGCGAGCTGCAGACCATCCAGTTCCTCGGGCATGTGACCGCGTTCCGGCCCTACGGCTCCCTCGACCTGCACACTTCGCCCAACACGCTTTTGGAATATGACTATGCGACCTCCCTGCCCAACACGAGGGCCGAGAAAGGTTTCGATTCGGCTCCGGCGGACTTGAGTGAATCCGATCCTCGTGTCAGCATGGCCAACTTTGCGACTCGACTCGAACGCGCGCACCATCAGGAACTGAATGTTTCCCGGCGCGTCGGCAAGAACAACCTGCAAGTCGCGGTCTTCAGTGATCGCGTGGCCAACACCGCCCTGATCGGCACCGGCGAGGTCACCGCCGCCGGCGGCTTCCTGCTGCCCGATGTCTACTCGGGCACCTTCACTTATGCCGGCGACACCCTAAATGCACGCGGACTGCGGCTCGTGCTCGAACGGAAGTTTAGCTCCGACCTCACTGCCACTCTGGATTACGCCTACGGCGGTGTCCTTGACCTGACTAAGCCTGACATCGAAATCCAGGATGCAGGGCAGTGGATCGCTACCCAGAACCGTCACGCCCTGGCCGCCAAGTTCAGCGGCACGGTTCCACGTACTCACACTCGCTGGATCGCGTCCTACCGCTGGGTAAATGGTCCAGCCTTGACTCCGGTGGATATGTTCAACGCCTCCCCGGGACAGAGCGATCCCTTCCTGAACCTTTTCATCCGCCAACCCATTCCCACCCTGGGCTTCCTGCCCGCCCACATGGAAGCGCTTATCGATTTGCGCAACCTGTTGGCGCAGGGCTATGTGCCGGTCATGGGCCAGGACGGCCAGACCGTCTACCTCGTCCAGTCAGCCCGCGCGGTTCGCGGCGGCCTGACAATTACCTTCTAGCTAGAGTTTCGTCCCCACTAGACGAACTTGTCATCCCTCGCTTCGCTGGGATGGCATTCCGCAATGGGTAACAAGCCTGCGGTCAGGGGGTACCTTACTCATAAAATCTATCGCAGCTATCGTAACTCCATGGTTGACTCTCGAGATCGGCTTTCGATACTGTTTTCTGGACGGTTAGGACGCTGCATCTCGTTAGTTTGCAAGGAATTGCATGCCTCCAGAAGTGGCCTGAAACATTCGGCCCGCCGCCTCACATCACTTCCTTACACCGATCAGCTTCAAGGAGACTTTATGAAAGTGCGCATCCTGGTGTTTGTGCTTCTGGCCGCCGTGAGCCTCTCGGCACAGACCTTCCGCGGCACCATTCTCGGTACGGTAACCGACCCTCAGGGTGCCGTAGTCGCCGGAGCGAAGGTGACCGTGACGAACGTGGGCACGGGATTGGAGCGCTCTACGGATACCAGCACCGACGGAACCTACTCTCTGCCCGAGCTGCCCATCGGGACCTACACAGTTACAGTTACGCAGGCTGGATTCCAGACTTCCGTCGCGAAGGACGTGGCTGTGGACGTATCGGCAGAGGATCGGGTCGATGTGCGCATGACTCCTGGCCAAGTGTCGCAAAGAGTAGAGGTGACTGCCGAAGTGCCCATGATTGAGACCGCCAGCAACACGTTAGGTGGAAAGATTGAGGCGTCACAGATCGCCAGTCTTCCGGTCAACGGACGCGACTTTGTGAAACTTGCAACCCTGGTACCCGGCTCGGGTGCGGACGCCAATGGCGACAGTGACTCCCCAGGAGCGCTCGGAACCTTCAGCATCAACGGCAATCGCGGCCGTGCCAACAACTTCCTTCTCGACGGCACGGACATGAACGATGGCTATCGCAACGACCCCGCGATCAACGAAGGTGGCGTGTTTGGCACGCCCGCGACTCTGCTGCCTACTGACGCAGTTGCCGAGGCCGGCCTACTCTCGAATATGGAAGCGGAGTACGGTCGCAACTCGGGCGGCGTTATGAACATCGTAACCAAGTCCGGAACTAACAATCTGCATGGCTCCGGCTTCGAGTACTTCCGGAACAACGCGCTCGACGCCCGCAACTACTTCAATTGCGCTGTTAGCACGGCCTATTGCAACGCGGGGCCGCAGGATTCTTTTCACAACAACCAGTTCGGTGGGTCGCTCGGCGGGGCAATTATCAAGGACAAGACATTCTACTTCCTTTCGTACGAAGGATGGCGGGAGCTGGGCGGGATCCCCACCACCTCCAATGTGCCGACGCAAGCAGAAGTAAATGCATTCGGATCAGCCAACGTCAACCCAGTGATTGCAAGCTTGCTGGCGCGAAATCCGTGGAGTATCCCCTTGCCGGCCACCGGCAACAATGGGAATCCCTATGCTACGGTGGAAGTCACCGATCCATTCAAGAACCGCGTGGATAGCCTGATCGTGAAGTTGGACCAGCATTTGCCCGGGGGCGATCTTCTCACCGGCCGCTACTATTTCGGGGATAGCGACCAGAGCTTTCCTCTGGCACTCGGCGGCGGCACAACTGTCCCCGGATACAACGCCACTACCCCTACCCGAGTGCAGGTGGTTTCTTTGTCCTACACCCATGTGTGGTCGCCGAAGTTAGTCATGGAAGCACGAGGCGGCTGGGTGCGGTTTGCCGAAGGCTTCTTCCCGCAGGATTCGACCTTCGATCCCAGCAGCATCGGGATGAACAACGGGGTCACGGGGCGGCCCATTGACTACGGATTGCCCGTGATCTCCTTCTCGGATGGGACAAGCGGTTTGGGAAGCAACGGCTCCTACCCGCGGCAACGCTATGACTCGAACTGGCAGTACTTCACCAACCTCTCCTACACTTCGGGCAAGCACAACATTAAGTTTGGATACGAGTTCCGGCGGTCCACGATCAACCAAATCTATGATCTGGGGTTTCGCGGGAAGCTGGAATTCGCCACCTTCGACGATTTCCTGGCCGGCAACATCACCAACGGCGGCAGCCAGTTTGCGGGGAACTCCCACCGCGTCACGCACGAAAACAACGATGGCTTTTATGTGCAGGACAATTACCGCATCACCCGGAACGTAACATTGAACCTTGGACTCCGCTGGGACTACTTTGGCGTGATCTATGCTGAGAACCACGACTTCAGCCTGTTCAACGCGGCGAATGACTCTCTGCAGCAAGTGGGAGTTGGGGGTGGACCCTCATCTCTGTACCCGAAGGACCTGAACAACTTTGCGCCGCGCCTCAGCGGCGCTTACGACGTTTTCGGAACGGGGAAAACCGTCCTTCGCGCGGGTTGGGGCTTGTTCTACGACGCCTTCGCGCAGGACTTGTTCGAGGGCCACTATCCTTTCAACACGTTCAACGCGGGTCCCGCTTACAACGGTGTCGGCGCCGATGCGATCCAGTCCGCTTCAACGGTTGCGACCACGATCCAAAACGGCGTTCCCATCTTCGGAGGTTTCGGTCCCACCGCCGACGCCTGGACGGTAGACCAACGGCTGCGCACGCCCTACGTCTACAACTACAACCTGAACGTGGAACAGGCTCTCACGAGCAAGATGGCCCTGACGGTGGGATATGTGGGCTCGCAGGGGGTTAAATTGTTCCGCTTCATCGACCTCAACCAGCACGATCCGTCGACCGGCGCCTTCCCATACGCTAACTTCAACATCATCAACCAAACCCAGACCACCGCCACTTCCCATTACAACAGCTTGCAAACCACGTGGAATCTGCGCAACTGGCGAGGAATTAACTCTCAACTAGTGTATACCTGGTCGCACTCGATCGACACCGCCAGCGATGAAGACGACAACGTTCCGAACGCTGCCCAGCCCGACAATAGCCATAATCCCGCGGCCGAGAAGGCGAACTCCAGCTTCGACGCACGGAATCGCCTTATCTGGATGTTGAACTATGCGCTGCCTAATTCCGCGAAAGCGAAGCTGCTTACCAACGGCTGGGCCATCGACGGATTGCTGCGGGTGACCAGTGGTGAGCCCTATAACGTCGTGTCGTTCTCGGACTACAACAACACCAACGAATTCATAGAAAGGCCCGATGTGGTGGGGAATCCCCAGGCGGGAGTCCAGGCTCCTTACCAGTTCCTCAATTTGACCGCTCTTGCGGCACCCTGCGACTGGCAGCCGGGCGTGGGTTGTGTGCCCGGGACGGCGCACTTTGGGGACCTTCGGCGTAACGCCTTTACCGGCCCAGGGTTCCGCAACTACGATTTTGCGTTGTCGAAGACCACGAAGCTTGGAGAACGCGTGAACCTGGATCTTCGCGCCGACTTCTTCAACATTTTCAACCATCCGAACTTCGGGAATCCTCTAATGCCACTCTTCTCCGTCAACCTGGAGAACAACGGCAGCGTGGCACCATTGAACCCGAATTCCGCCGCTTGCACGACGGCACCTTATACAGGGTGCCGTGCGGTGGGCCCGGGATTCCTGCCCATCACCGCCACGCCGGACGTCGCGGCCGGTGAACCGTTCGTCGGAGGTGGAGGCGCCCGCAACATACAGCTTTCGCTCCGAGTCAGTTTCTAATAGCGTATCGAGCATTCGGCCTGTCGCCTCCAGGCCAGGGGCTCTTTGGTTTTTCCTCGGACAGTCCTCGTAAAGCTCGGGACAGGATCCCCAGGGAAGGATCTTGTGCGCCCTCGCAACCACTATTTCTTCCCGCCCGTCGTATGACTTCCGTCACTAGGTAACCGGTTTCCGCGATGTTACGCTGCAATCGTAATCCCTTCCCCCAAAGCGTCCGTTGCGGAGACCTCGATGCGTCGCTCCACTTGCGCAGTCCTTGTCCTTCCCCTCATTCTTTGCGTGTGCTTTACCACGCCACTCTATGCCCACCACGTCAAGCCGGCGGGCACGACTTCGCTGCCGGTGACCACCTTGTCGGCCGAGGCTCGCACCCTCTACCAGAAGGGTATGGAGGATTATGAGAACCTCTACCTGGAGCGCTGTAACGACGACTGGCGCGCGGCCGTGAAGGCCGATCCCAACCTGGCCGTGGCCTGGGCCTGGATTGCTTTCAACAGCAGCAACCCCGAGGAAGTGAGCGCCGCCCGTGAAAAGGCCAAGGCGCTGGCGCACAAGCTGACCCCGGGAGAGCAGTTGATGATTGCTTGGATCGCCAAGGTGCAGGAAGGCGACTTCATCGGCGGCATCTCGGCCATGAACGACATGCTCGAGATGTATCCGAAAGACAAGCACTTATTCTATCTAGCCGGTAACTGGCTGATGGGCGAGGACGGCATCGATCAGGCGCAGAGACTGCTCGAAAAGGCGCTGGCCATCGACAAGAATTTTCCCGCCGCGCTGAACGACCTGGCGTACGTGGACGCCCGCAACCGGAAGTTCGTCAACGCTCTCGCAGCCATGGATCGCTACGTCGCTCTGCTGCCCAAGGAACCAAACCCGCAGGACTCCTACGGCGAACTGCTGCGCATGGCGGGAAACTTTGAGGGTTCGCTGAAGCATTACCGGGCCGCACTCAAGATCGATCCCGATTTCGTTACTTCTCAAGTCGGCCTGGGCGATACCTATGCCCTGATGGGCAACCAGGAGCAGGCGAGGATTGAGTACGACAAAGCCATCAATTACGCGCACAATGAGGCGGATCGGCTCGCCTACGGCATGCAGAAGGCGATGACCTGGGTACGCGACGGCAAGTTCGCTGAGGCCGACAAATCATTCAAGGAGATTGCGCAGACTGCACACGCCAAAGAACAGGATCTGCAGGAAGCGCAAGCCTACCGGCACCTGGCCGAGTACCAAACCGACGATAACGCCGCGCTCAAATATCTGCAGGATGCAGAGGAGTCTCTGGCACATCGCAGCGCGATTTCGAGAGGCGACAAGGATGAGGAACTATCCCGCATTCTGCGCATCCGCGCCGTGCACGCCGCCCGCGCCGGCAACCATGCACTGGCCGACAAGTCTCTGAAGCAACTCGAGACCATGGCGTCGGGCAGCCGCAACCGCGTCATCCTGAGTTCCTACAACGGCGCAGCCGGGACTTTGCTCATGGATCAGAAAAAGTTCGACGAAGCCATCACCTGTCTCGAAGAAGACCAGGACAATCCCTTCACCATGGAACTTCTGGTGCAGGCCTACTACCAGACCAATCAGTCCGACAAGCTGGCCGAAGCCGAAGCCAAGCTGAGGGGTACAAACGTTCCGACCATGGAGCAAGCCCTCGTAGTCCCTGCCGCGCGTTCGCGCCGCCCTGAAATGTAAGCCGCGGGTAACTCATACTTGCAGAGTTGGTCTATACTGTCGAACGCCAGCGGGAAGGCGAGGAGCCTCGCCGCCTGGCGTAGGCTCGTGATCGCGGGCTTAGGAATTAATGAAATCTAAGATCGATCGACGTTCCCGCGAAAGAGTTGTTGCCAAGCTGCCGGTGCGTGTCCGGAGCACGGCGGCGAATGGGGAGTTGAGTGCGCAGACTCGCGACGTCAGCACGAATGGCGTATTCCTATACAGCAAGTCCCGCATGGCGGAGGGCTCGGACGTGGAGTTGGTCCTGATTCTCCCTCCCGAACTGACCTCCGGAGAAAAGTGCTGGGTTTGCTGTCATGCCCGGGTATTGCGAGTGGAACAAGGCCCCGGCAAGGACTTCGGGGTCGCCGCCGAGATCCGGCGCATGGAAATACTGCCCGAGATCCCTGTTTAGCCGGGTCGAACTCTGCCCGTTGTACTGGACCCGAATCCGCGCAAAAGGCCCGCAAGAACTCCCCAAGAGAAGCTCAAGAAGCCTCCAAATCTGCCCGGCCGTTAGGCAAGAAGTGCCCGTCTTCGGGAGGAATTCTCGGGAATCTTTCAGAAATAGCTTCCCCTGGCACCGATCTTGGTGCAATAATGGCGGCCCTGGAATTGCGCTGGCCAAACTCAGGTACTCAGGTGGGCCTAGTCATGTGGATTGAGAAGCTGTCGGACGGTGTGGTGCAGGTGCAAACTCCAATCGGACCGCGTTACTTGATGCCGTCTTTTCTTCAGCGCGTCTACTTTCTGTGGATGTTTCGCCATTTTCCCATTCTTCCTCACGCCGTGCTCAGCACCGGGCAGCAACGCATGATTGATCGCTTGTGTTCCGAGCAGAGATTCGTCTCCATGGCTTACGCCGACGGCATGGAAGACGCTCCCGTAATTGGCACCGTCGAGAGGCGCCCGAGAATGGGTCCGGATTCTTTGCCGCCACGCCGCCCGGTAGTCAGCGAAGGTTCCAGCGCACTGGCTGCGGAAGTGCGGCAGCGTTCATAGAGGCGGCTTCGTTCGCGTGGAGGAACTCGCGCGGAAGCGTGCCCTCGAATCCCGTCCCATCACTTTCCTCTCTGATGCTGCTCCTTCATTCCCGCGGTCGCGCGCCGGAGGGCGCGATGACCGCGCGTGTGGGAAATGTTACAATCACAAATTGTCCCGCCGGTAAGATTCCCCACCGTGGGCGCGTAGCTCAATTGGCAGAGCAACTGACTCTTAATCAGTAGGTTGTAGGTTCGATTCCTACCGCGCTCACCATCTTTTCAAGCACTTGGCAGCTTCGGCTCGATCCCCATTCCACCGATTGTGTCCTTTTTGTGTCCTTACTGGACTCGATGGCTGGCCACCTCGGCCACCTCATCGATGTTTTGGTGCTGGTATTTCATGGTTGTGCTCACGGTCGTGTGTCCCATGACGTTCATGACCGCGAACAGGTTTTTGGTCGCCCGATACATTTCAGTTCCAAAGCCATGACGCGCGCAATAGAGGACGAGGTCAATTGGCAACCCAGCCTCCTTTCTGGCTTTCTCGAACTGTTTGGCGACCGTTGTCAGATGCCCACCTAGCCCAGCACGGATTCACGCTGCTTGGGATTAGAGAAGAGCTCCGCCACCCACGCCACTCCAGCCACATATTCGACACACACGCCGACGACCGTGGTGCAACGGAAAAACAATAACTGCGGCAACGTAACTGCGAAGCTGGCGGTGCAGGCCGAGAAGGCATACAGCAGGATGCTCCACACCAGGACACGCCGACGGCCTAAAACGTCGGTCAGGTACCCTCCCAGGAGTCCAAAGATATCTCCCGAAGCCAATGGCAGGTAAAACAGCAATCCCACCCAGAGGTTGTAACCCGGGCTGCCGAGCTTGAGGTTCCCGAGAGCGGCGAGTGCAGGACGAACAATGAGCGGCAGCACCAAAGGCTCGTACAGATCGAAGGCAAAACCAAGTGCGGCGACACCACAGACGAGCCACTGGATCGGCGTCAACAGGCGAAGGCGGGGATCAATCCGGGGTTTGCAGCACCACCACCAAGCACTCGCCGACTGCCTGCCAGCTCTTCCAAGGATTCCTCCAGCCATGCCTGGACGGTTTGGCCGAAAATCTACTGCTGCGCTATTTAAGTTCAAACCTATTTATGATACAAGTTCAAATGATTTCATAGTTGTTGACGAATGCTCAACAATGGAATTTACTTCGCGTCAGTTACGCGCCTTTCTCCTGGTGGCTCAACATCGGAGTTTTTCCCGCGCCGCTGAAGCCCTCTACGAACGAGTCAGGTAAATCAGCACGTCGGGCGTTTCACAGAAACCGAAATAACCGCGCCAGCCCCTGAGATAGGGAGCCAGTTCCGCGATTGTCGTTTTCATGCTGACGCCTTTGGCCCGTCGCGTGGTTTCCGGATTCGGCGCTTAAACCGTTCCAAAGCTTTCGGCGCAATCATGCGCTTAATCTCTGGGCCGGTACTAAAGCTAAATCCGAGGAGCTTTCGTTCCTGCGGTCGCGCCACCGCGCTCTTGGGTCCGGCTGCGATTGCGTGCAGCCCTGTGGCGGCAGTGGAAGACACCCCGCCGCCGTCGAACGGCACTGCTGGAACTGGGAGTTCGTCCGCGACTGGGCTTTCCAACGCCTACTTCAAATCGCTTGGGCTTCCAACGTTGATCGATGGGTGTTAGCGCAACCCACTCGAACCGCCGTGTACGGACCCGTACGCACGGTGGTGTGGCAGGGGTCGGCG
>OCZU010001195.1_pt1 | contig 17321 bp, 18 predicted proteins | sample 1539001 | NCBI WGS metagenome assembly OCZU01 (sample SAMEA3539306, study PRJEB22396) | soil metagenome | biome: tundra; feature: field; material: soil | place: USA | collected 2010-05 | depth 0.15 m | reverse complement strand
ACACCGACGCGCTACGAAGCCTGAATGCGAAAATCCGCGATGACGCGCGCGTCGACGCCTGCCTGTTGACCGTGGGCGATGGCGTCATGCTTGCGCAAAAACGTCCGACGCCATAGTTGTTTGTGGGCCGCGATGACGGCCCATGTCTGCGGGCGGCGGCATTGCGGGGAGCCTTGCCCGCCGATCCGGTTGCGCACTATTTCAACTGGCGTCCGAAGAATTCTTCGGCGCGACGCACCGCATCTCGAGTGGCGGCGGCGTTGGATTCGTTGCGCTGCCGACTTGCGCTCGGATCGTCGAAGTCGTGCCGCGCACCATCGTACGCTGTCAACTCGATGGCTCCGCCCGCAGATTGGACGCGCTTCTCCCACGTCACGCAACGCTGCGGAGACACTTCCGCGTCTTCCGTTCCCACGAACATCTGGATGGGAGCATAAGGGACGTACGGACCCTTGATCGCGTCCATCCCGCACCCGGGATAGAAGGCCAGAGCGGCCCTGAATCCACTTGCGGGCGATGGATTCGAGATCCCTGGCGCGCGCGATGACATCGTGGCAAGCGCAGTCATGGCGCCGTTCGACCAACCTTGCAAGCCGATCCGATCGGGTATGACGTCGGGTCGTTTCCTCAGGTAGGCCAAAGCGCCGTAAGCGTCGAGAGGGCGGACCGTCTGCTCGCTCACTTCGGAAGGCCGGTCGTCGTAGCTCGCCTTGGGGAAGCCGCGCCAGTAGCCGCGCGGACCGTAGCTGTCGACGAGCAAGGCGACGTAGCCCTTGCTGGCCCAAAGCTCTCCCCAGAATTTGTGACGCTCCGACAAGGTATCGGCGTTGTAGACACCCTTCGCCAGCGACGAATAGGGTCCACCTCGTCCGTGCAACATCACCACTGCCGCGTGCGGTCCCGGTGCGCCGGGCCGGAACAGGTATCCGATCAGATCGGTCTGCCCGTCGCCACTGCGGAAATGGACCATTTCCGCACCGCGTACGCTCAGACTTTGCGCGCCGAGCGAGACCACGCCGACCATCAGAGCCAACGAGCAAAAGAAGCGCCTGCGCTGCATCCACCGCAATGCAAGGGGTTCTCTATCTGCGATTTGCATCGTCCTCTCCACCATGCCCGGATGGCTTGCAGACCAAAGGCGATTTCTCCCCGCTCCTGTGAACGATTTCCGCCGCAGGCAGATCCCACAACTCGGAAATCAATGAGCCGGAGTGCCGTGCGTTTTTGCCAGCGCCTGTTCCAGGCTGGCCGTGCCGGTAAGTTTCAGGATCTCTTTTTCATAGTCGGCGGAAAGGGGAGTGACGATGCCCGCTTTTTTGGCGTTCATCAGATAGCTGATGCCATCGTTCCCATCAGGCACTTCGCTACTACGGGCGCTGTCGACCGCCAACTTGGCGAGCAAGGCAGGCGTCGGATTCGTGAGCTTTCCGGAATCGCCGAAGTCCGTGTAGAAAATTTTATCCAGCCCGATGAGGTTGGGCCACGCCGCAACCACTATGCTATTTTTCCCTGCCTTAGCTGACGGATCGTAGGTGCGACCACTGCCTACTTGGTGAAGCTCGCGCCGGTAGAGAATATTCTCCGCTTGTTGTTCTGAAATCGAATCTTTCAGCACGAAAACGGTGGCCTTCACTTTCGCTCCGCCGGTCTTTACCGGTACCAGCGTCGGCGCACCGCCGCGCGTGTTGCTGGAACGACCATACTCAACCGCAAAGGGGGTTTCCAAGTCCTGGCGTCTGACGGTGGCGTTGGTGAGCTCTTCACCGGGCTCGCTGATCAGCGAGCCAAACCCAAAAATGCCGTACCGGGGCTTCCCTTGCACCGGCACACTTGGTGCTGGGTCGCCCGCGCCGCCGGACTTCGCTGATCTTGCGGCAGGCTGTTGGCCGACGGCGTCGATGGCAATGGCGGCCACGATCGAGCCGCAGAGCACACCGCCCACCAACGTGCGCCACATCGGAACGCTCATCGTAAAAACCCTTTGCAGAGAGTCGATCCCGTGGGTGCCGGCTCCGCTGCGATGACCGGCGTTTCGGTGCTCGCCATGAGACCGATATTCAGGACACCACTGGCATCCACCGCGATGCAACGAGTTCGAGATCTTCTACGCGCATTGTCATCTCCATCATGGGCGCCCGCCCTCAGGACTGCGCGGCGTGGTTTCGGATCTTCTTGACCGCCAGGTAGATCGTCAGACCCACAAGCGCAATTGCACTCAAGGGAACCGTAACGATACTGAACCACCCGAAGACCACAAGGACATAAAAGGCGGATCCCCAGTCGAGACCGAAGATCGGGCAGGGATGATTCGACCCCTCATCGACCTGACATCCGAGGACGTGCGCTATGGAGAAGGCGATGGTCGTGACCAGTAGCGGAGCAATCGCAAAGAGAATGATGCCAAGGTAAGCGAGGTTGTTTCGTTTCATATCGCATGCTCACTGACTTCCAACCTCGAATATCGGATACGGTCTTGGACGGCACTCATTCCTGCACCAACTCAAGGCGATAACGCGATATCGGTTCCACCCTTCTTGTTGATTACGACCATCACGTTTACGTACTCGCTGCCGGGAACCGCGTACGTCACAGCCTTCCCAGGCATTTTCATGCGCTCCTCACCGCCGGGAAGTTTCGCTTTGTACCAGGCATAGACGACATCCAGACTGTCTGTCGAATAATACAAGTAGGACATCGCGCCGCTGACGCCAAGGCTTGGCTTTTCTGCAAGTGTCGACCCCGGATATATGGGCAAATTGAACTTGCCGTGGATCACGGTCTGCGTCGCGCCCGGAGGCTCGGCGGCCATGGAGACGGCGCCGAACGACCCGATGGCCAGTAAAACGATGAGTTGCATGATCCTGGTTTTCATCTGCTGCCTTCTTCCAATGTTCGATCTCACGAGCTACAAATCGGATTCTGCGGAAACGCCACGAGGATTACGTGCACGCACCGACGCGATGACCTTTGGTTACCATCGTGTCCGTGGTCGTTCCGTGCTTGACGGTCAGCTGGATTTCGACGGCGTCGCCGCGATATTCGGCTACCGACGATAACGTGTGTGCCGTCGCGCCAGTGCCGCAGTCCGCGACGTAGGAAATCGATTTTCCCGTGACTGCCATATCCTTCACCACGCAGCCTGCCTTCGCGAAGCTTTTCTCCAAAGTGTCACGCGCTGTTTTTGCGTCACCGTTATTGCCAGCAGTCTGTTCGGCCGTCATGCAACTCGTGCCGGTATTGATCGTCGCTCCACCCTTGGTCGTGGTCATCTCCCAAAGTCCGGCTCGCATCCGCTCCTGGGACACCGCAGTGGGCGGCATCGTAGCGGCAAGCGCCGCCACGCAAAGCAAAGCCATCGTTTGAATACGGTTCATTACTGTGACACTCCCTGAGTTTTCATCGCTTCCAGCCGGCTGAGATCGACCTTGCTCAGCGCAAGTTTGATCGCGTCCATCTTCACTCCGCTGCCATTGACTGCGACCTCGAACCGTCCATCGAGCAACACCTTCATCTCGCCCTGCTTCGAGCGCGTATCGTAAATTTCGTGGGTCTGCCGCCCGTTGATGAGCGTCGTCTTTTCGTAGCCGGTGTCGGTTTCCTTGTCCATCTTCGGCTCCATCGCCGCGGCCATGCCGGCGAGCGAAGTCAAGGTGCCGAGATCCGAAATCTTGACGTGAATACGGCCGCTCGCGGCGTCCTGATAATCGGCTTCGGCGGTGGACACCTGGATGCCCATCATTTCGTTCTTCTCACCGGACGCATTGGAACGAGGCATTTCGGGCAGCGACTCGGGCAGCATGGCCTTCAGCGCGCGGAAATCCACTGGCTCGACGGTCTTGCCACCGCTCAACGCGCTGCCTAGGGCGCCGAGTGCCCCTGCGGCGGTGGCGATCTCGTTGGGTGAGGATGATCCATCGGCGGCCTTGCCGCTGCCCGGCGTCGCCGCGTCCTTCGTTCGCGCTGCCTGCTGCTCCATTTGCCGCCCGTATTCCGCCATCTGCGTGACGGCGGACCCGATCGCCGCCTTGCCCTTGTCGTCCTGCCCAAAGAGCCCGCCCAGCAGCGATCCCGCAGCGGCGGCGCCTGCTTTTTCCGACACTGCCTGCCGGTCGACTGCGCTGCCGTGCATACCCAGCCATGTCGTTCCCCGCGTCCCCATCACCGTCCCGCTGATCGCGCCGAAAACGACGCCTAGAACGATCGCGCAGAGCACTACAACCACGGTGTAGCCCACTGCCTTTTCCTTCGGTGCCTTCATCAATATCGGCAAGCCGAGATAGAGCAGATACAGGCCGTAGAGCGCGGCAACGACTCCCAGCAGCGAAAGCATCGGTATTACGTCCAGAATGCCCGCGAGCCAGGCGGGCGTGTAGGAATACGCGGCGACCTTTAATGCCTGACCCTGGTTCTTTTCTCCTGAGAAGGTTGGCGCAAGCGCATCGATGATGAGCGCCAGCACGAACACTCCGACGAGCGCAAGCACGAACGAGACGACGGCGTACGACAAGCTGGTTAGAATCGGCGTGCGTATCGTTCCAAGGAACCCCACGTCGATGCCGACCAGCGACATGCCGACGATCGACGCGATCGGGCCGATCGCCGCCAGCGGAACAACGTATCCGGTGTAGAGCTTTCCGGTCGAGGTCGTTTCGGCGGCGATGACCGGCCATTCCGAGGTCGGCTTGAGCAGAATGTTCTTGACCCGCTGGAGCAGTCCCGGAAACTGCTGCTTCATGTCTTCCCACGCCGCGGAGGCCGTCGCGCCCGTTCCAGCAGCCACGGAGGCAAATGCTGCGCCGGGAGTTGGTGCGGGCTTGACGGCTTCCCCGTTCATGGCAGCGCCGCAATTCGCGCAGAAGCGGGTTCCATCCGCGTTTGGATGATTGCATTTGGCACAATTCAATTCGTCGCTCCCTGTTCACTTCTGAACTGCGTTCGGTTCAATCACCGCTCAGTTTCCAGCTGCTGCCAACATGCGCCAGGGCAGCGCATTCACTCGGCGATGCTGATCGGATGCACCATCCTGCCCAGCGCGATTTGTTCTTGCTGCCAAAAAATCGCAACCTGAAGCTTCTTTCCCGGAAAAGTGAATGCGGCCGCTTTGTCGTCAGGCGCGGGAGTCTTTATGTGTGAATTCTCGCCTAGCCAGGACACGCGCCGATGCGTTTTGCGTGCGCTTTCTTGCCGGTCGAGTTTTCCTGGTCGTAGCTGTCGCCGTGGTAAGTCGTCGTCTCAGTGTGCGTGGCGCCGTTGCATGTGGCCGTGACCGCTATGCGATCTCCGCTCACCTTTAAGTCGTTCAACGCACATCCGCCGTGACCCGAGAATTTCTGCTCGAGGCGGCCCCTGATCGTCTTCTCGTCGCCGTTGTAGAGGTCGACGTCCGCCGGCTTCATGCAGACTTTCACCGAAGATCCCGTGTCGTAGGTGACTTCCCATTCGCCAGCATGGAGACGGTCTGCTGCGTAAGCGGAGGTCGCCGCCAACGCCAGGACAATCGCTGCCAGTCGCGATCCGCTGCGGCTTGGGGGTCGCGATGCTTGCAAACACTTGCGTTTGGTCGTCATGCACAAGCTCCTATGACCGGTCTGAGGTCGCATGCACGTCGAATCGCCGGCCATTGGAGGCTGCCTTTCAGGGCAGCTCCGGCGCGTCAAGAGCAAGCGCCGATGCGCTTAGCGTGTACTTTGGTTCCGTTGGTGTTTTCGCTGTCGTAGCTGTCGCCGCGGTAGCTCGTGGTCCCCGTGTTCGCGCCTACGCTGCATTGAGAGCTGACCGTGACCTGGTTTCCACTTGCTTTTACAGCCATCACCTTGCACCCGGTGGCGGACGTCGCCTTTTCGATGGCGTCCTTCAGGGTCTTTTCATCACCGTTCATCACCTGCGCCTCGGCCGGAGTGACGCAACTTGTCATGACGTGACTCCTGCCACCCGATTCGATGGTTGTTTCCCACTGTCCGGCGTGAACCCGATCCGCGGCTGCGGCACCCACTGCGCACACCGCGAACAAGAAGGACAGGACTAACGACGACGCGCCGATTCGATTCTTCATGGAATATTCCTTTGGCCCGGCGATCGGCCGGCTCTGCGGTGAGCGAACTCGGAACTACCTGGGCGGCGGAAACTGGAAGGCCGCCGTGCTCGAAGTTGCCCAGACTTCCGACTTTACTCCGTTTTGCGTCGTACCCTTGAATACCGCCGGTGAGTCGATCATCTGTACCGATACCCGACCTGCGGTTGCGGCTTTCAATGCTCCCGCGTGAACGGCGGCCGAGCAGATGTTGCTGTCGTAGGCATACACCAAGGTGCCATAGACCGCGCCCGCCGGCGAGTCGCCGGAAGCGCTGGGTGGACAAGCACATGCGTAGGTCTTGCCGATTTCGGAGCCTCCGGCGATGTCCGGGCAATCGCCGATGTCCAGCGCCGCGGGCACAGCCATCGGCGCAGCGGCGGATGGCGCCGTGGTTTGCGTCTGGGCGACAGCCGCCTGACAGACCAGCAGCGCCGTGTCGGCGGCAAAGGTTGTGATGCGCGTGAAGTGAGTTGTCATTTTTTCCTCTGATCAGATGTTCCGTGTGTCGTGGCGAAGCTCGCCGTTCGTTTTCCTGCGCCGCGGTTCCAGCGCTCAGGTCCCTTTGCCGGTGTTCTTGCCCCCGACGAAAATGATGCTGTTGTTCGTGCCGCACTTGGACGTCTTGCTCGTCGAGTTCGATTTGCAGGGAGGTCCCGGTGGCAGCGTTTTCGTGGCCAGCTTGTCATTCGATGTTTTAGACGCATGCCCGGGAGAACCTGGTGGAATCTCACTGGGGGAGGATTTCGTCTTCGAGATCTTCGCACTGTGCGTGGGAGGACCGGGCGGCGTCTCCTTGGAAGCAGCGTTTTTGGTCGGCGCCTTCTTGGCGTCGACTTCACCAGCCTGCACTGGCACGGCGCCGACAGCGATGACAATGCAAAGCATCGCAAGGCCGCACATTCTCACTACGATTCGATTCAATGCTCGACCCCCCATGGTTCGCATCTTGTCCGAATGGGCCAGATCGATCGACATTTCGGGCCCCCTATCAGTAAAGACGCAAAGGAGCGGGAAAGTCCGCCAAATATTTGAGCCGGGGGCGCGAGCGGCCCTCGCGAGCCGCCAAAGCGACGTGCTGCGGAAGCCGCCGAGCGGCCTCCCAAGATCAGGAAAGACTGTTGAGACCGACGAACCGTGGCAGCGCGGCCGAGCCCGCCAGTGTCTTCAGGCGACGTTCCGCATCGCTTCGGCGCAAGGGATCGATCCGCTGTCCTCCCTGCGCGGCGGCGAGCGAGTCCATCAACAAGTCGAATTGAAGCGCAACGGGATGATTCTCGGATCCCAGCGCGGCTACGAGCGCCGGCCGTTTTTGCGCCATGCGCGCAGCCGTCGCGGAATCGCGCGAGATCAAGCCATCGACCCAGGCGAGATGGATTTCGCTGCGCAGTGTCGCGGCTCTGCCGGCGCCAAGCGCGGCCATGTTGATTTCCAGTGCTTGCGCCAGCGTGTCGCGCGCGCCGGCGTAGTCACCTTCCACCAGGCTGCAACGGCCAAGGCTGTCGAGAATCTCGGCGATGGCCGGATGCGCCTTGCCCGGCATGTTGGCGCGCGTGTCGGCGAGCGCGGCCTGCAGGATCGGGCGCGCTTCGCTGCACCGCCCATCCTGAACGAGCACTTCGCCCAGGACCCACCGCGCGCGTAGCTTCAGGGGCTTCGGTCCCGCGTATTTTTGCTCCATGTACGCAACACCCGAGCGCGCAAGCGGCGTCGCAATGTCCAGGCGATGTGCGTACAGCGCAAACTGCGCCTTGGCCAGCTCCGAGCGCGCAGTTCCTCGAGATCCACCGTGGGCTGCTTCGTGAGTGTCGAAATATTGACTTCGACGACATCCATCGCCTTGCCGAGATCACCCTGAATCGCGTAATTCTGCGCCAGCAGATTGCGTGCTCTTATCGTGCGGTCATAGTGCGCACCCACGAGCGCGTCGAACTGCGCGACCAGCGGCTCGAGGATGCGAATGCTGGCGGCGGTCTCGCCCAAGCGGTTGTACGCCAGCGCGACCTTGTACTGACCGACAAGGTGATTGGCCTTGGGCTCGGTGCTGAATTCCTGGTCGCGCTGCCCGACTTCGAGGAACATCTCCAGCGCCCGCTTATCGTTCCCCTGATCGAGGTAGAGCGTGCCCAGATCGCTCAATGTGTTCACATAGTATTCGCTATGTTCCGCGCCGGAGGATTTCATCTCCGCCAGCGCTTGCAGGATGTCTTTCTCCGACTTGTCGAGCGCGCCCAACTGGCGTTCGGCCATCGCCCGATGTCCCAGAAAGCGGCCTGACCACCCGTCTTGGCCTTGCGGATAGTCGCGCGCAAACGGAATGATGCGATTTGCCAGCTCGATGGCTTCGCTCCATGCGTCGGATTCCGCCACGATCTCCGCGAGCAGATCCGCGGCGGCAAGGTAGTCGCGAGGAAACGTGCTGCGCATCGGCTCCAGCGCCGCGATGGCCCTGGTCGCGTAGGGTCGCGCCTGGTCGTGCAGACCGAGGCTCAGGTAGACGTTGCCGATCTCGGTCAACAGGACCGCCTTGGTGATGGGATCGCCTTTGAATTCGGTGTCGAGCCGGGAGCCGCTACGCGCCAGCAACTCGACAGCGGTGAGACGCGTGCCATCCGTCCTCTCGGGACCGTTCTGGCTGAAGATATCGCGGAGGAAGTCGCGCGTCGTATCGGCTCGCAGCCGTTCTGCGCGTTCGTCGCGGGCGCTGTAGATGGCAGTGACCGTGGCGGTCGACAGCGCTATCACCAGCATCGCCACCAGGGCGGCCATCGCCGAGTGCTTGCGCAGGAACCGCGCTGCAATCAGTACCCTCGATGGGCTGCGAGCCTCGACCGGCATCCCGTCCAGATGCCGCTGGAGGTCCTGATGAAATGCCTCGGCGGTTGCGTAGCGAGCCCGCGCCGATCGATTCATCGACTTTCCGATGACGGCATCCAAATCGCCCACAAGCTGCCGCCGCAGCGATCGGCCGGAACGGAGCCCGACCGCAACCGGCCTTTCGTCGGACGCCGCGCGACTCGCGGGCACCCACTCGGCGTCCACGATCGCCCGCTCGAGCTGGGCTACCGATTTGAGCTTGAGCCGATAGGGCTGCTTGCCGACAAGCAGCTCGTAGAAGACCACGCCGAGCGAGTAGACGTCGGTCGCGGTAGTGAGCGTCTCGCCGCTGATCTGCTCCGGGCTCGCGTAATCAAGCGTGAGAAGGCGGCCGCCGACGCGAGTGAGCTGTGTCTCGGATGTCGTCTCGGCCGCGTCGTGCAGCAATTTGGCGATCCCGAAGTCGAGAAGATGAACCTGACCTTCGGTCGAAACCAGGATATTGCTCGGCTTGAGATCGCGATGGATGACCAGATTGGTGTGTGCGAACTGGACCGCATCGAGCACTTGCATGAAGAGCCGGATTCGCGCGGCAATCGACAGGCGATGCGCGTCGCAATAGCGCGTGATGGACTCCCCCTGCACGTACTCCAGCGCGAGGTATGCCTGGTCTTCGCTTGCGATGCCGGCGTCGTCCGCGGGGGACAACTCGCCGTTCTGCACGAATTTCAGATAACTCTCGTGAACGAGCATCGTTGTGTTGAGCTCCGCGACGCCGCCGTCGCGCCACAAACGGCCGTGCGCCATCCGCTTGAGATCGGCGTAGATCAACTCGAACAACTGTTTGTCGGCGGTTGGATCGCCGGTAGCAGCTTTGCGCAAATAACCGGTTACGTTGCTCATTTGCTGCTGCTCGATGAATGACAAGGCATCGTAACCCAAACGCTGCCCAAGTGCCGGGGCGGGCGCCCCGGCACATCAATGCAAGTTGCGTGAATGTTGCGCGCCTGCGCGCGAGTTACTTTGGGCTGACGCCGGACGAAGATCCGCCGGAGGACGGTACGGGCGCCGAACTGTAGCCCGGAGCACTCGAAGTCTCCGCGGCCGGTGCGACCGGCGCGGCAGGTGCGGCGACAGGCGCGCTTGTCGGCGCCGACGCGGCCGCTGGCATCCCGCTCGTCACCGCCGGCGGAGCTGGAATCGCAACCGGCTTGCGGTCGAGACCGTATGCCGCCAACAGCGGAACGATCATCAGCGCGACGATGTTGATGATCTTGATCAGCGGATTGACTGCCGGTCCCGCCGTGTCCTTGTACGGATCGCCAACCGTGTCTCCGGTCACGGCGGCCTTGTGCGCGTCCGAGCCTTTGCCGCCAAAATGTCCGTCCTCGATGTACTTCTTGGCGTTATCCCAGGCGCCGCCGCCGGTGGTCATCGAGATTGCGACGAAGAGTCCCGTGATGATCGTGCCCATCAGCAGGCCGCCCAGCGCCTGCGGGCCGAGCACCAGTCCCACGATCACCGGCACCAGCACCGGCAAAAGCGATGGGATCAGCATCTCGCGGATCGCGGCCTTGGTAAGCATATCCACCGCGACGCCGTATTCGGGCTTCGCCGTGCCGGCCATGATGCCTGGGATCTCCTTGAACTGCCGACGCACCTCGACCACCACCGCTCCGGCGGCACGACCAACGGCTTCCATCGCCATCGCACCGAAGAGGTAGGGAATCAATCCGCCGAGAAACAATCCGACGATGACCATGTGATCCGACAAGTCGAATGTGACGTTGATATGCGCGCCTTCGAGAGCGTGCGTGTAGTCGGCGAAGAGCACCAGCGCGGCAAGTCCCGCGGAGCCGATGGCGTAGCCCTTGGTCACCGCCTTGGTGGTGTTGCCGACCGCGTCGAGCGGATCGGTAATGGCGCGCACCGACTCGGGAAGGTCCGCCATCTCCGCGATGCCGCCCGCGTTGTCGGTGATGGGTCCGTAGGCATCCAGCGCGACAATGATGCCGGTCATGGAGAGCATCGAAGTCGCCGCGACAGCGATGCCGTAGAGTCCCGCCAGCCAATACGACGCCAGAATCGCGATACACACCGATATCACCGGCCACGCCGTCGACTTCATCGACACGCCGAGTCCGGCGATGATGTTGGTCGCGTGACCGGTAGTAGACGCTTCGGCGACGTGGCGCACGGGCTTGAACTCGGTGGCCGTGTAGTACTCGGTGATCACCACCATCGCCGCTGTCAGTGCCAGACCGATGAGGCCCGCGCTCCAGAGGTGCATCGTGGTGAGCTGAGGGTCGGTCGCCACAACGCCGCTCATCATCTTGTCGGTGATGAACCAGAAGCCGATCGCCGACAGGCCCCCGGCGACCATCAGCCCGCGATAGAGCGCGTTCATGATCTTGCCGCCGGGTCGGGCCTTGACGAAGAAACACCCGACGATCGAGGCGAGTATGGAAAAGCCGCCGAGCGCCAGCGGATAGGTCACCGCCGCCTCGGCCTGGCCCGGCAGCAGCAGCGCACCGAGCAGCATCGTGGCGACGATCGTCACCGCGTAGGTCTCGAACAGGTCGGCTGCCATGCCTGCGCAATCGCCGACGTTGTCGCCCACGTTGTCGGCGATGACCGCGGGGTTGCGCGGATCGTCTTCCGGAATGCCCGCCTCGACCTTGCCGACGAGATCGGCGCCGACGTCCGCGCCCTTGGTGAATATTCCTCCGCCCAGGCGCGCGAAGATCGAGATCAGCGATCCTCCAAACGCGAGCCCCACCAGCGGCTCGATGGTCGCGTGCAGTCCTGCGTGCATCATGTCAGGCGCGGACGCTGCCGATTGCACGAGGAACAGGTAGAAACCCGCGACACCGAGCAGCCCGAGCCCGACAACCAGCAGGCCGGTGATCGCGCCGCCCCGGAATGCCACGGCCAGCGCTTCGTTAAGCCCTGTGCGCGCGGCTTCCGCGGTGCGCACGTTCGCGCGCACCGAAACGTTCATGCCGATGAAACCGGCGAGCCCCGACAGCAACGCGCCGACCGCGAATCCAGCCGCGGTGCGCGCGCCCAGCGCCCAGGCGATGATGACCAGCAGCACGATGCCGACGATGCCGATGGTAGTGTACTGTCGGTTGAGATACGCCTGCGCGCCGGTCTGAATCGCCGCGGCGATCTCGCGCATGCGCTCGTTGCCCGTCGGCTTGGCCATGATCCAGCTGATGGACCAGCCTCCGTAGACAAGCGCGGCAGCCGCGCATACGAGCGCGAAAGTAAGTGCGGTTGACATGAACATCCCCTCAAAGTGGCAAGACAACGAACCATTGCGACCGGATCGCTCAAGCGCCGGTCATTTTTTGTCGTGCGCGCCGTGGTGACCTGGTGGGACCCAGTGGTGACCACGACTCAGGCCGATCGCCCGCTACTGCAGGTCCAACGCCGGAAAAGGCGGCCGAACCCCAAAACACGCTATTTTGCCAGTGCACGGTCCAAAAAGTCGAGCCGATCTTGTCCCCAGAACAGCTCGTCGCGGTAAACGTAGGTCGGCGCGCCGAAGATCTGGCGACCGAGCGCCTCCTGCGTGAGTGCGTCGTAGCGGAACGCGACCTCAGGTGACGCCGAACCCGCGGCCAACACGGTCGGATCGAGTCCCTGCTCGGTCGCGATCGCAGCGAGCGTCGGCGCGTCGGATATATCGCGCTCCTCCGTCCAGACGGCGCGCAGCAAGGCTCCGGAAAGACGGGCTGCGTCAGCCTCTCCGCGCGCCTGGGCAGCAATGATCCACTTCGCGGCCGCGTCCGGTGGAACCGGAAAGTGCTTCGGCCGCAAATGGATCGATTTGCCGAGGTGCTTCGCCCAGCGCTCCAATTCGACCAGCCGATAGGCCTGGCGTTGCGGTGCGCGCTGCTTCAGCGGCAGCCCACCTGATGCCGCGAAAATGCGTCCATAGTCCACCGGCTTGACCGCGACATTCGCGTCGTGCCTGGCCGCGATCTCGAGAAATCGGTCGTGCCCGAGATAGGTGTAGGGAGACACCGGCGTGAAGTAATAGTCGATCAGCTTGCTCACGGTGAGGTCCGCAGGTCAATCAAATCTTGAAATCGGCGGCGAGCTTCTTCGGCACTCCGACATTCTTCAGTCGCACGTACTGCGGAAGACCGTCCCTGAACGGCGGAAAATCCTCGCCGCGAATGAGTGGCGCGAGGTACGCGCGCGCCTTGGCGGTGATGCCGAATCCGTCGGCGCTGATGTAATCGCGCGGCAGCTTCTTCTCCACATTCGCGACCTTGTCCAGCGGCGCGACGCCTATCTTCCACCGGTACGGCTTGTCGGAAGTGCGGATAATCGCCGGCATCACCGCGTTGTTCCCCGCGAGCGCGAGCAGGACGGCGGCCTTGCCCACCGCGTAGGCATGCTCGACGTCGGTCTTCGACGCGAGATGCCGCGCCGCGCGTTGCAGATAGTCCGCAACCGCCCAGTGATACTTGTGCCCAAGGCGATCCTTCACCAGCATCGCGATCATCGGCCCCACGCCGCCCAACTGCGCGTGACCGAACGCGTCCTTTGTTCCTGCTTCCGCCATCAATGCACCTTCGGCATTTTGCAATCCCTCCGACACGCCGATACAGCAGTAGCCGAATTTTTTCACCTTGGCATCGACGAGCGCGAGAAATCGGGCCTCGTCGAACGGGATCTCCGGGAACAGCAGCACGAGCGGGACGGGTGTCGTCTCGTCATCGGCGAGGCCGACCGCTGCCGTAATCCATCCTGCATGCCGGCCCATCACCTCGAGCACAAAAACCCGGGTCGACGTCTTGGCCATCGACGCGACGTCGAACGCGGCTTCACGCATCGAAACGGCGACGTACTTGGCGACCGAGCCGAAGCCCGGACAACAATCGGTGATCGGAAGATCGTTGTCGACCGTCTTGGGCACGTGCACGGCCGCAAGCGGGTAGCCGAGGAGCGCCGAGATTTGCGACACCTTGAGGCAGGTGTCGGCGGAATCGTTGCCGCCGTTGTAAAAAAAATAGCCGATGTCGTGGGCGCGGAAGACATCGAGCAGCCGCTCGTATTGGGCCCGGTTCTTGTCGATGTCCGCGAGTTGATAACGACACGAGCCAAAAGCGCCTGCGGGGGTGTGCATCAGCGCCGCGATCGCGCGCGACGTTTCGCGGCTGGTGTCGATCAGGTCCTCGGTCAGTGCGCCGATGATGCCGTTGCGCCCGGCGTACACCTTGCCGATGCGGTCCTTGTGCGCCCGCGCCGTCTGGATCACTCCACACGCGGTTGCATTGATGACCGAGGTTACTCCGCCGGATTGGGCGTAGAGCGCGTTTCGCTTTTGCACGTTAGTCCTCGGACGAATCGGGAAGGCACACGAGGATCGTTCACCGGCAATGCTCGACGCGCGAGCGTCCGCCGCTCAGCTTTTCAGCGCCGCGAGTACGGCAGCCTTGATGGCATCGACCGGCCCCGTTCCGTCGACCTTGCGGTACTTCGGCGCCTCCGGACCGCCCGTGCGCGACCACTTCGAGTAGTACGCAACCAGGGGCTCGGTCTGCTGATGATAAACCGCGAGACGCTTGGTAACGGTCTCTTCCTTGTCGTCGTCGCGCTGGATCAATGGCTCTCCGGTCACGTCGTCGAGGCCGGCGACTTTCGGTGGATTGAATTTGATGTGATACGTGCGGCCCGACGCAGGATGCACGCGGCGCCCGCTCATGCGCTCGACGATGGACGCATCGGGAACGTCGATCTCCAGCACGTAATCGATTGCGACCGGCGCGTTCTTCATTGCGTCGGCTTGGGGGATGGTGCGTGGAAACCCGTCGAACAAATATCCATGCGCGGAATCCGGCTGTTTCAGCCGCTCCTTGACCAGTGCGATGATGACGTCGTCGGACACCAGCGCGCCCGAGTCCATGATTTTTTTTGCGGCGAGTCCCAGCGGCGTTCCCGCCTTCACCGCCGAGCGCAGCATGTCGCCGGTCGAAATCGTCGGAATGCCGTACGCCTGCGTCACGAATGCCGCCTGGGTTCCCTTGCCCGCCCCCGGCGGTCCAAGCAGTATGAGTCGCATATCGTAAAAAACCGTGCGTGGAAGAGCGAGTGGACTAAATCGGTGCCCGCGGTTGCCTGCAATGCAGCGGTCTTGTCGAGCGGTGCCGCTGAACGCCCGGCGATTCTGTCCGGAATCGTCGCAGCGGTCAAACGGGCCCGGCGGGTGCGGCGGCGAACAACGCGCGCACGCGTGCGAGATCCTCTTCGGTGTCGACGCCCGGTGCCGGCGCGCCGCGCGTGATGCTGACGATGATCCGGTGCCCGTGCCAGAGCGCCCGCAGTTGCTCCAGCGCTTCGAAACGCTCGATTGTCGCTGGTGCCAGTGACGGGTAGTGGCGCAGAAATCTCACGCGGTAAGCGTAAAGCCCGTAGTGGCGATACAGGGGAAGACCAGGAGGAATTTCTTTCGGGTGCGCGGCGAAATCGTCTCGCGCCCAGGGTATCGTCGCCCGGCTGAAATACAGCGCATATCCGTTGTGATCGAGAACGACCTTGACCACATTTGGATTGAACGCCTCCACGGGATCTTCGATCAAGTGGCACGCCGTCGCTATCGACGCATCGGCGTGTGCGCTGAGCGTGTCGGCAACAGTGCGGATCAGCGCAGGCTCGAGTAGCGGCTCGTCACCCTGGACGTTGACGACGATCGCGTCATCGTCGAGGCCGAGTTGCGCCGCGGCCTCGGCCAGGCGATCCGTTCCGGTCGGATGCGTGCTCCGCGTCGTGAGCACATCGATGCCGTGGCCGGCGACCGCTGCCCGGATGCGCTCGTCGTCGGTGGCCACGACCACGCGCACCGCTCCGCTGGCGAGAGCACGTTCGGCAACCCGCACGACCATCGGCTTGCCGGCGATGTCCAGCAGCGGCTTTCCAGGAAGCCGCGTCGATGCATATCGCGCCGGGATCAGGACCGTGAACGGCCCGCTCATGTGCTCACCGAGGTGTCCGACTCAGCTCCGCTCAGCCGAACCGTGAGTTGCCAACTGACTGCCCGCTGCGTCGCGCACTCACTTTCCCGCCGCTTCGTACTCCGCGGGCTCCAGCCTGCGCGCTTCTTCCTCGAGCATGACCGGGATGCCGTCGCGAATCGGATACGCAAGACGCGCCGATTTGGAAATGAGCTCCTGCCGCTGTCGATCGTAGACCAGCGGTCCCTTGGTCACGGGACAGACCAGCATCTCAAGCAGTTTGGAATCCACGAAGTCTTTCCTCGATGAGCGTCACCAGCGAATCTTCGATAACCGCGCGCACCGGCAGCGCCCAGCAGCGGTCATCCGCGAACGCGACGCATTTTACCGCATCCTTCTCCGTCATCAGGATAGCGGACGCGTCCGGTAGCGCGAGATCGGCCGGCGTGAATCGGTGATGGTCCGGAAACGCGCGGCAGAATGCATCGATCCCGAGCGAGCGAAGGTGTTCGAAAAACCTCTCCGGATTGCCGATGCCGGCGATGGCGTGTACGCCCTTCATGCGAAAAGCCGGAGCCGCAGCGGCGACGGCCGGCGAATTGACGCGGATAAACGAGTCGCCCGCGAGCGAGAGAGTTGATTGTCGCGAGGAGATGCGCGTCGCGGGACCGTTGGGAGTATTCATCAGGCGCACTACCGCATCGACCTCGTCCAGACGCGACGCTGGCTCTCTCAATGGACCCGCGGGGAGCATGAACCCGTTGCCTAATCCGCGGCTCGCATCGACAACGGCGACCTCGACGGTGCGCCCCATTGCGTAGTGCTGCAATCCGTCGTCGGCAACGATGACGTTGCACTCGGAATGCACCGCAAGCAGCGCCCGTGCCGCGGCAGAACGGTCGCGACCCACCCAAACCGGCATACCGTTCCGGGCAAGCAAGACCGGCTCGTCACCGACCTCGTCGGGCGTCGAGTCCGCTTCCACCGCGCGCGGTGATTCGTTCGCGCCGCCGTAGCCGCGACTGACGATGCCCGGCCGCCAGCCGCGTTTCTCGAGGGCGCGAGCGAGCGCGATTGTCAGCGGCGTCTTGCCGCTTCCACCGACGGTGACATTGCCGACGACGACAACCGGTACGGGGAGGCGAGCCGCGCGCAGTGCGCCGCCGCGATAGAGCGCGCGCCGCGCCGCAACCGCAATCCGGAACACGACACTCAAGGGAGTCAGCGCCGCCGTGAGCGGCGTCAACTGCGGCGTGTACCAGGCGACGACAAGGCGGTCGGCGATGCTCATGCGAAGGTAGCTTCTCGTCGTTCCCTCGAAAACGGGCCCGAAGGGCGAAGTTTCGAGGAACGGCCAAGCGGGAATCCAGCGGCGTTCGTTACTCCTTCGCAATGTTTCCAAAGACACTGGATTCCCGCGAAGGCGGGAATCCATTGGCTCTTGACCGCCGTAAAATGGATCCCCG
>OCZU010001194.1_pt1 | contig 17323 bp, 19 predicted proteins | sample 1539001 | NCBI WGS metagenome assembly OCZU01 (sample SAMEA3539306, study PRJEB22396) | soil metagenome | biome: tundra; feature: field; material: soil | place: USA | collected 2010-05 | depth 0.15 m | reverse complement strand
CTTACTCCGAGTCGTACCGGAAACCGCCGAGGAAGCGGCGGAACAGCCCGCCCTCCCGCATCAGGGGCGGCGCCGGCGGTGGCGCCTCAGCGCGCTCCCGCCCGACGGGCTCGGTATAGTCGGCCCGCGCGATGGCGTCCACGACCTGTGCCTCGTCGAAAGCCTCTGAGCCGGGGATCTGCGGAACGAAGCCGACCAGGTCCCCGTCGAGCAGCACCTCGGCCTCCAGAGATGATGTGCCTTCGTTGCCCCAGATCGCCTCGCGCCCGTCGGCCAGTACGACGCGCACCCCGTAGATATCAATACCGGCGTTTTCCAGGTGCGCGTCGATGCCCCGATCCCGGAGAGCGTCAGCGACCCGCCGGGCCCGGTTCTCGTCCATCCACTAAACCTACCTTCGCGGATAGGGTGGCCATACTTCTCTGACTATAGTCAGAGAATGGATGGGAGCATGATCGGCCAGGTCCGGAGGTTCAACCGGACCGTCACGCAGCGGATCGGCGCGCTCAACGACGCGTTCCTGTCGCGCGACCGCCCGCTTGGGCAGGCGCGCCTGCTGTGGGAGATAGGCCCGGACGGCAGCGATGTCCGGCGGCTGCGGTCGCGGCTTGACCTGGATTCTGGCTATCTGAGCCGGCTGCTGCGGTCGTTGGAGAATGACGGGCTCATCGTCGTCGAGCAGAGCGGCACCGACGGGCGGGTACGTACGGCGCACCTCACCGGCCCCGGGCGGGCCGAGCGGGCGGTCCTTGACCGAGGCTCCGACGATGTGGCCAGGTTAATCCTCCGTCCGCTGAGCGCACGGCAGCGCACCCGGCTCGTCGCGGCGATGGCCGAGGTCGAGCGGCTGCTGGCCGCCTCGGCGGTCCAGGTCACCGTGCGCGACCCCCGGCAGCCGGATGCCCGCTACTGCCTCCGGGCCTATTTCAGCGAGCTGTCACGCCGCTTCGACGGCGGCTTCGACCCGGCCAGGAGCATCTCCGCCGACGACAGCGAGCTGACTCCGCCCGCGGGCCTCCTCCTGGTCGCCAGCCTCCACGGCGAGCCCGTCGGCTGCGGCGCGCTCAAGTTCCACGACAACGCGCCGGCCGAGATCAAGCGGATGTGGGTCACCCCGGCGGTCCGGGGACTCGGGCTCGGCCGCCGGCTGCTCACCGACCTCGAAGCGCACGCGGCCGCCAACCGGGTCCGCACCCTCCGGCTGGAAACCAACCGGGCCCTCGACGAAGCGATCGGCTTGTACCGGGCGGCCGGCTACCGCGAGGTAGCCGCGTTCAACGACGAGCCCTACGCCGACCACTGGTTCGAAAAGCCCGTTGACCAGGGTTCAGCTGAACTGCGGGTACAGCGCGGTGACGCCGCCGGATAGACCGGCCCCGGTGCAAGGCGAGGCGGGCCAGTCGCACATCGGCATCCCGCAGCACGCCTCCGACACCGCCGCACTGGGCGTTGACGCCTACGTCGCGGCCACGCTGAAGTCCGCCGATGAGGCCGCCCTCCAGGATGAGCGCAGCCGTTGCGTCGCCACCGGCCATCACCCCCCGGTGACCACCGCGCCTTTGCCGTCCAGCACACCCATCGCGACTCCCGCACGCCCGAACATCGTCGGGCCACAACCTATCGCCGGGACGTGTCCGCGCCGGCCAGCTGAGGCTCGCGCACCCGGGTTTCGGGCGGTCCGGAAGGTGCCTGAGCGCCGTGCAGTTCGTCGATGCGCACGAGCGTGACTCCCGCGAGGATGAATGCGCCGCCAGCGAACTGCACGGCGGACGGCAGCTGACCGAGCAGCAGCCAGGCGAACAGGATCGCGAACAGCACCTCGGCCATGCCGATGAACGAGGCGAGCTTGGCCCCGAGCCGGCGGGCCGCGCCGATGCCCGCGACGTAGGCGATCACCGCGGCCACGAGCGATAGCCCCAGCACCGGCACGACCCAGCTGACCCGGTAATGGAGGAAATTGACGTCGGTGGCCGTGGCGGTCATGGACAGCACGCCGATCCATCCCAGGGCGGCGAGGAGGGACGCGCCAACGCACATCCCGGCCCACGCCATGACGATGGGTGGCAGCGGCTCCTCATCGGCGGCCGCCGAGAGCAGGAAGTAGATCGCCAGGCCCACCGCGGCCAGCAGCCCCCACATCACCCCGATCGGGTCCAGCCGGGTAGATCCGGCCAGGTTGAGCACCATGACCAGCCCGGCGATCGCGGTGACCGCACCGGCGACGGTGAGCCGCCGGGGGCGCTGACCGTGCCGCAGCCACAGCCAGCCGACCACCAGCACCGCGCCGAGGTACTCCAGCAGCAGGGCCACGCCGACCGGCATCCGCTCGATGGCGTTGAAGTAAAAGAGCTGGCAGCCGGCCACCGCGACCAGGCCGTAGGCGGCCACCCGGCCCGCTCCCCGGCGCAGCAGTGCCCACCGGCCGCGCAGTTGCACCAGGGCGGGCACCGTGAGGATGAGCGCCGACGCAGCGATCCGGGTGAGCACGGCGGCGGCCGGGCTCCATCCGGCGTCTATCAGCGACGAGGCGAATGTTCCCGACGTCCCGAAGGTTGCTGCCGACAGCACGGCGAGGCTCAGGCCAGTGCCCGAGCCGGACCGGGCGGCGCGGGTTGCGGCGATGGTCACTGCGGTGCTCTCCTGTAAGTGGTAAAAATGATTTACGCTAGTGACAGTAGCTGGCGGGCCCGAAAGGAGTCAAGGTGCTTTTTGCCCATGACACCGAGGTGGCGCTGACCGTTGCCGCCGCCCTGGTCAATACCGGGCGCGGCGGTACCGAGCAGCTGCCTGATCTGGCCGCCCTCGACCGCTTCGTGGCGGCGTGGCGATGGACCGGGGAGCGCGCGCACGACCAGGCCGAGCTCGACGCTGTGCGCCGGCTGCGTCCCCGGCTGGAGCGACTGTGGGAGATGAACGAGGACGACGCCGCCAGTCTCGTCAACACCCTGCTGCGAGAGGCGAGTGCCCTGCCGCAGCTGGTCAAGCACGACGGCTGGGACTACCACCTGCACGCAACCCCCTCTGACGCACCGCTCGCCGACCGGATGGCCGTCGAGGCGGCGATGGCGTTCACCGACGTCATCCGCTCCCGGCAGCTGGAGCGGCTGCGGCTGTGCGCCGCGGACGACTGCAACAACGTCCACATTGACCTGTCCAAGAACCGGTCCCGGCGGTTCTGCGGCACCTCATGCGCGAACCGCACCAACGTCGCCGCCTACCGGACACGGCAGGCCAGCCTCGTCACAGGCACCGGCGGCGGCACGGGGCGAGCGTAGGCTGCGCTCAGGAGGAGGCCGCCATGGGGTTCGAGCACATCCTGGTGGAGCGGTCCGGTGCGTTCGCCACCGTCACCATGAACCGGCCGCAGCGGCGCAACGCCCTGTCGCTGGAGCACATGCGCGAGTTGATCACAGCGTTCCGTGACATCGGGGACAGCGACGCCCTGGGCGTCGTCCTGGCCGGCAACGGGCCGGTGTTCAGCGCGGGTCATGACTTCGCCGACATCGCTGATGCTGACCTGTCGGCGGTCCGCTCGTTGCTGGTGACCTGCACCGAGCTGATGACTCTCATCCAGCAGGTGCCGCAGCCGGTCGTGGCGCGGGTGCACGGCCTCGCCACGGCAGCCGGCTGTCAGCTGGTAGCCAGTGCCGATCTCGCCGTGGCCAGCCAGGACGCGGGCTTCGCCGCTCCCGGTGGCAAGGGCGGCTGGTTCTGTCACACCCCGATGGTGGCGGTCGCCCGGAACGTCGGCCGGAAACGGGCCATGGAGATGGCTCTGTCGGGTGACGTCATCGACGCGGCGACCGCGCTCGACTGGGGACTGGTCAACCAGGTGGTGCCCGCGGGGCAACTCGACTCCTCCGTCCAGGACCTGCTCGACCGCGTTACCCGGGGATCCGCCGAGAGCAAGGGCATCGGCAAGCAGGCCCTCTACGCGCAGATCGACCTCGACCAGCCAAAGGCGTATGCCTACGCCATCGAGGTGATGGCGGCGACCAGCCAGTTGCCAGACGCGCGTGAGGGGATACGGGCCTTCCTGGACAAGCGCAAGCCACACTGGCGCCGCGGGCGATTGTAAAGGCCGCCAGGCTCAGCGGCTATTCGTGGCCCAGGATGCTTGCCTCATACTCGCTCTGGGGTCCGAGGCCAAGCGCGGCCCGGCGATCATCCAGATTTTCGGGGTCCTGGACTGGCCACAATTTCGGGACGCCGTCCTGGGTTCTGTATTGAGTGCCGTAGATCTGCGGTTCCCCGCGGTACATCAGCACCCGGTCCATCAGGTAGGCGAGGTCTCGACGGCTGGCGTCGCCCCGGGCCACCGCGTCCTCGAGCAGGGGAGGCACTCCTCCTGGAACTCGTTCGAGGCATGCTGGACAAGCAGTCAGGCGGCATGCGCGCCGTCCACACCGACGAGCACGTGCCCAGGCCATCCATGCTCGGCGATGATCTCCCGCATTCGCATCGTGTTGGCCTGGTCGAGGGGGAGAACGACCTCCTGCCATTGCTGCCACGTGGGCCTGGGCGGCAGGGCAGTCCCGCGTTGAATCAGAAGGGCTCATATCGGGAACCTGCCCCAAGTGCAGCATGTCACATGATCTGACGACTAATAATGATCTATCCGAAGTCCAAAGGGCTGACCAAGAACTCGGGGCAATACGGCAAAGCTAACTAACCTCACTTGTTATGACAGGCGTGCGCTCCGACCTTGAAGGCAGTAACGGTCATCCGGGCGCCGCGGCCCAGGTCTCGGCGGAAGCCGGGACCACGGGCGCTGTAGGGCAGCGCTCCGGCCCAGCTGATGCGTCGCATGACAAGCACGGGGGGCGGACCTGGGGGCTTAGGCGTCGGTGGTGGGTGGCCGCGGCGTGGACAGTCGCACCGGTAGCTCTGTTTTTCTGCTATCTGCGGGTGTCGCAGACGGAGCCGGGCGACTCATACGGGGCCGTCTTCACGCTGCAGGCATGGGACATGCTGCACGGCAACCTGCTGCTACACGGATGGTGGCTGTCAGATGTCTCCTTCTACACCACCGAACTGCCCGAATACATGCTGGTCGACCTGGTCCGCGGGCTGAACCCTGACGTGGTCCACGTGGCCGCCGCGATAACGTTCACGCTCCTCCTGCTGCTGGCCGTCCTGCTGGCGGCCGGGCATACGAGGGGCAAAGAGGCCGCGGTCAGAATGCTCATCGCGGCCGGGATCATGTTTTCCCCGCAGCTTGGCAACGGTATCTTCGTGCTGCTCCTCGCGCCGGATCACCTAGGCACCTGCGTGCCAGTACTCCTGGCGTGGCTGATTCTGGACCGCGCGCATCCCCGCTGGTACGTGCCGGTGGCGGTAGGAGCACTGCTGGCCTGGGCGCTCATCGCCGACCAGGTGGTACTCCTGACCGGGGTTCTGCCCCTGGTGACGGTGTGCGGCGTCCGCATCTACCAGCGAGTCGTCCAGGAACGCCTGCCACTGCGGTCGCAGCGGTACGAGGCGTCGCTCATCGCGGCGGGGCTGATCGCGGTGGGCACCGCGTCCGGAGTACTGGCCATCATCAGGGCCTTCGGCGGGTTCCACGTCAATCCAGTCTCGCCATTTCTCGCGAGCATTTCCGCGCTGCCTCATCACCTCCTTCTTATGCTGGAGGGACTCTCGCTCCTTTTCGGCGGCGATTTCTTCCACCAGAAGCTGGGGCTGACGACCGGGCTCCTGCTGCTGCACCTGGTCGGCCTGGCCCTGGCCGGGTGGGCCGTGTGCGTCGCTGTGCGGCGATTCACCCGGAACCTCGGCCTGGTGTCGCAGGTCCTGGTCGCGGCGATTCTGATCAATCTGGCCGCGTTCGTGCTGTGGGCCAAAGTCGGCGACGTCACCGCGACGCGGGAGATGGCCGCGGTGCTGCCGTTCGGCGCCGTGCTCGCGGCCCGCCTGCTGGCTGGCCGGCTGGCTGCGGCCCGGCTGCTTCCGGTGCTGTCGGTGGTGTTGTGCGGGTACCTGGTGAGCCTGGGGCTTGTCGCCGCGCACCATCCCCGGTCACCTGACAATCAGCAGCTCACCGATTGGCTGATCGCGCGCCACTTCCACTACGGCATAGGCACCTCCTGGCTGGGCAGCGTCGTCACCGTCTCCAGCGGAGAACGCGTTGAGCTCCGCCCGGTGACGATAAAGGATCATGTTCTGGCTCATAGCCAGTGGGAATCGCAAGCATCCTGGTTCGATCCGCGCAAGCACAACGCCAACTTCGTCGTGCTGCTCGGCCATCCGCCGTATCCGCCGATGTCAACCGTGATAGCAGCCTTCGGGCCGCCCGCGCGGACCTACAGCGTCGGCCCCTACACGGTGCTGACCTGGAACGAGAACCTGCTGACCAAGCTCCGCTGAGCTGGCTTCATTGGGGCGCCGATGATCATGGCCGGCGTCCCCGCGGGCACGCGCTGTTGCTATGGGTGAGCTGGCGGAAGCACCTCGATCATCCGCTGCCGTGCTTCCGCGGCCAGCTGCGCGGTGCTCGCCGGGAAGTCCTTCCATTGCAGATGGTTGACCGCTTGTGCCTGCACGTCGTCGAGCAGTGCGCTGTCGACGCGGATCGATGCGCCGGTAGCCAAGGCGAGGTTCACCGCATCGCTGGGCCTGGCGTCGATCTCGTGGCGGCCAGCCGGCCCATCGAGCGCGACGACCGCATAGAAGACCGTCCCGGCCAGCCGGGTGATCCTGACCTCGGCGACCCCGGACCCAGTGGCGTCGAGGAGGCTCGCGGCCATCTGGTAGGTCAGCGGACGCGGTGTCTCCACTGACTCCAGGCTGAGGGCAAGCGCCGTAGCCTCGGCCGGGCCGATCCAGATGGGAAGCCGCCGCTGCCCTCCGCGCTCCGCGAGCACCATGACATGCACGGGGCGGGGCGGGTCGCCGGCCTCGCTGCGCCGGATCTCAGCCACTGAGACATCCGTCCAGGCTGGGCTGCTGGTAGTTGCGGTCATCGTGGTTCCCTCCGGCGCAGTGATCAGCGGTGTCAGGCTGGGGATGAGTGCGGCCCTGGCCTGGTGCAGCCGTGCTTTGACCGCACCCACTGAGATCGAGAGTTCGGCGGCCACCTCGCGGTAGGTCAGGCCCTGCAGGTAGAACAGGAATACGGCCTCGCGCTGGCCATCTGCCAGGCGGCCGACCGCGGCGCGGACCGCCGCGGCGAGTTCGGCGAGTTCCGCGCGCTCGTCCGGGCCTGGCTCGGCCGACATCCGGTCCTGGGGAATGACCGGCAGCTCGGCGCGCAGCTGACGCAGCCAGCGCCGGGCCACGTTCAGTGCGATGCCGCAGAACCAGGCTCCGAATCGGTCCGGCGCGCGCAGCCGGTCCAGGTCGGCCATGGCGGCTATGCAGGCTTCCTGTGCGGCGTCCCCGGCCAGGTCCGCCGACCCGAGCAGCCTGGCCGCGAGCGCGACCGCGGTGGCCCAGTGACGGCTGACCAGATCAGCGAAGGCATCCTTGTCGCCACTCAGGGCGGCCTGCACGAGTTCCGCGTCAGACCTCAGCGCACCGGATCCGCCGTCCACACCCCATAGTGCCGTGGGAGGGCGGCCGGGTTAGCCAACGCTCCGGGCTTTCCCATGGCGGCCTTTCTTATGGCGGCGAGCCGGCGCGACGGTTGCGAGCCGGTGCCGCGGTTAACGGACTGCCAGACATCAGGCAGCATGGATAGGTGACTCTGGCAGTAGATGACGCCCGTGACGGCGCACCAGCCGAACACGCGGAGGTGCTCGCCGGCCCGCTCGGGATGCTGGCTGATCTCGTCGCGGACGGAGACGTGGTGATCTTGAGCGGGGCTGGGCTGTCGACCGAGTCCGGCATCCCGGACTACCGGGGTCCGAGCGGGCAGGCCCGGCGGCCCGAGCCGATGACGTACCAGGCTTTCACTGGCGGTGCCGCGGCCCGCCAGCGGTACTGGGCGCGCAGCCATCGAGGGTGGCGGCACATCGCGGCCGCCTTGCCGAACGCGGGTCATCACGCGGTCGCCGAGCTTGACCGCCGCGGGTTGCTGGCCGGGATAGTCACCCAGAACGTCGACGGCCTGCATCAGGCGGCCGGATCGCAACGTGTGGTCGAACTGCACGGCAGCCTGGCCCGTGTTCTCTGCCTTGGCTGCGGCCAGCGGACCTCCCGCGAGGAACTCGACGACCGGCTGCGCGCGGCGAACCCCGGCTGGGAAGCGCGGGTGGGCCAGATCAACCCGGATGGAGACGCCATCCTCGCGGATGACGAGGTGGCGCGGTTCCGTGTCGTTGACTGCCAGAGCTGCGGCGGCCTGCTCAAGCCCGACGTGGTGTTCTTCGGCGAGAACGTGCCGCGGCCCCGGGTGGACACGTGCTTCGCGCTGGTCGAGCGGGCCGGCGCGCTGGTCGTGCTCGGGTCATCGCTCACCGTGATGTCCGGCTACCGGTTCGTCCGGCAAGCGGCGAAGCTCGCCGTGCCGGTCGTGATCGTCAATCACGGGCCGACCCGCGGCGACGCCCAGGCCCGCCTGGTCATCGATGCTCCGCTGGGCCGGACGCTCACGGCGCTCGTCGCGCAATGCCGCCCGGTGCAGTGAACTCCGTCGCGGCAGGACCGCGGGCCGAAACGGTGATGCTTTCCTGAGAGCGGGCGGGCTAGCGTTCCGGCTGTGGAAATCGACGCGGAGATCATGGCCCACTACGCGGAGGGCCGTGAGCGCGACCGCCTCACCAGCCCGCCGTCGCTAGAACTGCTACGGACCCAGGTGCTACTCGAGCGGTTCCTGCCGGCCCCGCCCGCACGCGTCCTGGATGTCGGCGGCGCGAGCGGGGTGTACGCATCGTGGCTCGCCGGGCGCGGCTACCAGGTACGCCTGGTAGATCCCGTGCCGCTGCACATTGAGCAGGCAGCAGCCGCTGGCGGGTTTTCCGTCGCGCTCGGCGACGCCCGGGACCTCGCTGAGGCGGACAGCAGCTACGACGCTGTACTGCTGCTCGGTCCGCTCTACCATCTCACGAGGCGTGCGGACAGGTTGCGTGCCCTGACCCAGGCCCGCCGGGTCGCGCGGCGGGGCGGGGTGGTCGCCGCGGCGGTGATCTCCCGGTATGCCAGCACGTTCGACGGGTTCTTCCGGGACTTCATCGACGAGCCGGGGTTCACCGCGATGATGGCTGAGGACCTGCGGACCGGCCAGCACCGCAATCCGGGCCGCGAGGCTGAGCGCTTCACCACGGCTTACTGCCATGATCGTGACGGCATCACGGGCGAGATCACCGACGCCGGGCTGCGCCTCGGTGAGGTTCTGCCCGTCGAGGGCCCGCTGCAGTGGGCACCCGGGATCCAGGAGCGCCTGGCCGACCCAGCTCAGCGCCAGCTCATCCTCGACGTGCTCGCCGTAATGGAATCCGACTCTGCGGTGGCTGGTGCCACCGCGCACCTCCTCGCCATCGGCTATCGCGAATAACCGCCGGGCCGCGGAATCGCGCTTGACCCTCACGCGGCGTGAGGCTGCACAGTGGTCCTATGAAGGCAGTGGTCCCATGAAGGAATACACCGTCGGTGACGTGGCCGGCCTGTCGCACGTATCGGTGCGGACATTGCACCACTACGACGACATCGGGTTGCTGACCCCGAGCGGGCGGAGCGCGGCCGGCTACCGCCTGTACTCCGGCGCGGACCTTCGGCGCCTGCAACAGGTCCTGCTCTACCGCGAGCTGGATTTCGGATTGGACGAGATAGCGCAGATCCTCGCCGATCCAGACGCCGGGGCCGACGATCACCTGCGCCGGCAGCACCGGATGCTGCGCCAGCGGCAGGCCAGGGACCAGGCGCTGCTGGACGCGATCGAGAAAGAGATGGAGGCACGGCAGATGGGAATCTCGCTGACTCCCGAGGAGCAGTTCGAGATCTTCGGCACAGACAAGCTCGATGAGTACACGGAGGAGGCCAAGCAGCGCTGGGGTGACACGGACGCATGGAAGCAGTCCCAGCGGCGGACGGCTGCCTATACCAAGGCTGACTGGATCGCCATCAAGAGTGAGGCCGACGCGAACATCCGGGGATTCGCCGAGGCCCTGCGGGCCGGTGAGCCGGCCTCTGGCACCGTGGCGATGGACCTCGCCGAGGCGCACCGCCAGCACCTTTCGCGCTGGTTCTTCGACTGTGGGTACGGCAGGCACCGTGGCCTGGCCGAGATGTACACCGCCGACCCCCGGTATGCGGCGACCTATGACGACATAGCGCCAGGGTTCTCGAGCTATGTCCACGATGCCATGATCGCCAACGCCGATCGCGCGCAACACTAGGCCGGCCCGGGTGCGTGGCCCCCGGGCGAATGCCGGTGAACCTCCGGCTGGCTGGGTGATGCTACCCGCGCAGGCGTGCGGGCCTCTAGGCGGTGCGTGCTGGAGCCCGTGCCAGCGCCCCGCGTCTGCCCGCCGGGGTCCGCAGGCGCTGGCACGGGGGTTCAGGGGAGATCGGCCTCCGCACGGCGAACCTTCTCGCGCGGCTAGCGAGGACACTCGCGGACGACGTCGTCAAGAGCCGGCCCATCGGCTGCGTGCTGTCATTGCTACTCACTGCCGTTACTGGGCGGGGTGTGGTCAGTGCTGGCCATGACGACGGTGCTGCGGAGGCTGTCTAGGTCTTCGGCCGCGATGATCTGGGTGCGGTGGCCGTCGTGGCTGACGGCGACCCACGTGGAGCCGGGGTCGAGGCGTTCAACTTCCCACTGGCTGCCGAAGTCGGCCACGATCGCGGCGAGCTTGCCGGTGTCATACCCATGCTGCAGGAGTTCCCGCAGGGCGGCCACAGTCTCAGCAATGAGGACGACCGGAGGCGCGGGCGGGGGCCGCCGCTGCGCCGTGTAGCCGTGGGAGTCTTGCTGATCTGCCACAGGCCGCCAAACTCGCCAAGCAGGGCGGTCAGGCTGGCAGCGGCGTCGCTGGCCGGGCCGGGTGTGGTGTCAGGCATTGTCGTTCCCCTGGGTTGGCTGGCAGCGGTCGGCGGGGGGCACATCGAGCCTGGCCCAGACGACCCAGCCGGTTAAGGGGTCGCCGTCTACGCCCCAGTCGGCTGCGAGGGCGTTAACGATGTCGAGGCCGTGCGGGCGGCCGTCGCGGTGGGCGTGGTTCTCCCAGGGGCCGCCGTTGTCTTCCACGTCGATGCACAGGTAGTCGCCCGCGTGGACTTCGGCGCGGATGGTGAACGTGCCGCCCGGCTTCCTGGAGTTGCTGTGCAGGATGGTGTTCGTTACAAGTTCTGAGATGCACAAGATCGCATCGTTGGCCGCCGGGCAGTCCCCCAGGTTCCGCGCGAGCCACCGGCGTGCTTCACCGACCTGGCTGGCGTCGGCTGGCAGGGTGCACGACGAGGTGAGTGACGGCGCGCTGGTGGTGCCCGGCTGCGTAGCACGCTGGCGCATGCGTGTCCCCTGCCTCTGGCGCCCGTTCAGCCGGGGAGCCGGCACGCGGGCTTCGATGTCATTGCACTCATTACAATGAGTACAACGACACGCTAGGGCGGCAGCCCGTCCGGCGTCAAGGCGTCCACCTATACTCATCTTCGATCTGTGATACGAGTTCCCTGGGCGGTGCGATGGTTGTGGCTGCGCGAAGGGCGACGACGCTTACTGAGACCCTGGCCGATGACCTCCGGACGAAGATTTACGCCGGGGAGCTGGTGCCCGGGGAGCGGCTGCCGTCTGAGCCGGAACTGATGCGCGCCTATGTGGTCTCACGGACGACCGTCCGCCGTGCGCTGCTGCAGCTCATTCACGAAGGGCTTGTGCAGTCCCGGCAGGGAGTTGGCTATCACGTCCGGTCGGTCACGCCGCTGGTGTGGGTGGCTAGCCGGCCGGAGCGCAATACGCGGACGGACATATCCCCGGCCGATGTGTGGTCGGCGGGTGTCCGCGAGCAGGGACGGGAGCCGAGCGAGGACATTGAGGTGACCATCGTGCGGCCGGCTGAGCGTATCGCCGGACGTCTGGGGCTTGGCGACGGCGAGACGGCGGTCGTGCGCAGGCGGGGCCGCCGGGTCGATGGGGAGATCATGCTTCTCGCTGATTCCTACTACCCGGAGCGGCTGGTCCGGGGCACAGCGATCGCCCAGCCGGGTGACGTGCTTCCGGGCACGTACGCCGTGCTGGGCGCTCTGGGGCACGGCTGGGTCCGGTCGCGGGATGAGATCACGATCAGGATGCCGACGCGCGGGGAGTCCGCGCGGCTTGGCCTGGCGGAGGGCACGCCGGTAGCTGAGCATGTCCGCACGAGCTGGGCGGCTGACGGGACGCCTGTGCGGGTGCAGGTCTGCGTGCTGCCTGGTGACCGTAACGTGGTCGTGTATGAGCTTGATGAGCAGGAGGCAACATGAGCGCTCACCCGCCGGTTGGGGTGCTCCGCACAGTCCGGCAGCAGGCGGAAGACGAACCTGACCGTTTCGGGTCACAGTCCCCGCAGTCGTGGGACGTGATTCCTGGGGTAAAGATCCGCAACGATGGCGTGTACCCAGCGGTCCTGTTGCCCGGTTACGGGTACCGGCTTGCGCATGACGGCATCGGCTGGCAGCTGACCCCTGAGGGCGGCCGGCCGCATGGTTACCTGGTCGACAGCGACCTTGAGCCAGTCGAGCGGCTAGAGCTTGCTCACCGGCCCGTGGTCCTGATGGGTGACCGTCACTACAAGGTCGCACAGGACGAAGCGGGCGCGTGGCGTCTGCATGAGGACGCGAACGCCGTCCGGTAGCTGGCCGACCACAATCTACGACCCCAGCGGAAAGAACGACCGCGCCCCGCTGGACGAGGTCAGCCTGGAGACCTTGGGCGCCACCGCGGTCGAGTACCGCCAAGGCGGCCAGTGGGAACCGGCCTGACCAGTCGCATTGACCACCGGCGCTCAGGCGGCCTTGGTGCCCGCCAGCCAGTCGCCATGCTCGAGGATCTCGGCTGCCCCCCGTACGACGCACCGGAGCGGGTCGTCCACGACGAGGGCGGGGATGCCCGTTGCCGCCTCGATCCTGCTCGCCAGGCCGGGCAGCAGGGCTCCGCCCCCGGCGAGCCGGATTTTTCCGCGGACCACGTCTTCGGCGAGGTTCGGCGGGATATCTGACAGCATCTCCTGCACCGTCTCGACGATCGCCGCGACCGTCGGCTCGAGCGCCTCGGCGACGAGCCGCCCGGGCACGTGCTCCACCCGGGGTGTCCGGCGTCCAGCGTCGACGCCGACCGTCTCCACCCAGCCGGCCGCGCTTTCGGCGAGTCCGAGCGTCATCTTCAGGTTTCGCGCGGCGTTGCGGCCGAGGAGCAGGCCGAGTTCGGCCTTGACGGCACGCACGATCGCCTCGTCCATGGTGTTGCCGCCGGTACGCAGTGACTGGGCGCGCACCACATGACCGCCCGCGACCACCGCGGCTTCGGTGGTTCCGCCTCCGACGTCCACGATGAAGGCGCCGGACCCGGCCGCGAGGTCGAAGCCCGCGCCAGCGGCGGCGGCGACCGGCTCGTCCACGAGCCGGACGACGCAGCGCGGCCGCACTGCCTCGACCGCGGCGGCCAGGGATCGCCGCTCCACCCAGGTGGCGCCGCCAGGCACGCAGACCACGGCCGAGGGCCGCAGCAGGGCGCGGCGATGCAGGCGGGCCTGGCGCACGAAGGCCTGCAGCATGGCCGACGCTGCGTCCAGGTCGGCGACGACCCCATCGCGCAGCGGGTGGATAACCTCGACGTCCTGAGGGTCCTTGCCCGCCAGGGCGTCCGCTTCCCGGCCCACGGCGGCCACCCGGCCTGTTTCCCGGTCCAGGGCGATGGCGGAGGGCTCTTCGACGACGAGCCCGCGGCCAGCGACACAGACGAGCGTATTGACCGTGCCGAGGTCGATCGCCACGCCCGCCCGCAATCGCATGACACCTGCCCTTTGCCGGAAATGCCGCCTGTCTTCCCCCAGTATTGCGTCCCACGCGCCCGCCGGGGGTCGGCCGCGATGACGTTGCGGCCCGAGTTGCTAACCTGCCTGGGATGAGCGTGCCAGGCGCTGACAGCCAGGCCGATAGGAGACCGCACATCATGACGGACGCCACCGGCGAAGCACCGAAGATCCTGGACATCCCCATCGGCCTCGACGTCACCGGCACGCGGCGGGAGTCCGACAGTCTCGGCGGCGTTGACGTGCCCGCCAACCGGTACTGGGGCGCTCAGACCCAGCGCAGCCTCGAGCACTTCAACATCGGCAACGACCGGATGCCGAAGGAGGTGTACCACGCCTACGGCTACGTGAAGAAGGCGGCGGCCGTGGTGAACACCACGGCCGGATACATGCCCGAGTGGCAGGGCCAGTTGATTCAGCGGGTCTGCGACGAGGTCATCAGCGGGGCACTGGACGATGAATTCCCGCTCTCGGTATGGCAGACCGGCTCCGGCACCCAGTCCAACATGAATGTGAACGAGGTCATCGCCAACCGGTGCATCCAGCTGGCCGGCGGGACACTCGGCTCGCAGCAGCCGATCCATCCGAATGACCACGTGAACATGGGGCAGTCGAGCAACGACACGTTCCCGACGGCTATGCACATCGCCGGCTACACGATGGCAGCGGATAAGACCATCCCGGCCCTCGAGGCGCTCCGCGACGCATGCGAGCGCAAGTCGAGACGGTGGGCCGACGTCGTCAAGATCGGCCGGACGCACCTGCAGGATGCCACCCCGCTGACCGTCGGCCAGGAGTGGTCCGGCTATGTCGGCGCCCTCGACGACGTCATCGCCGAGGTCGCGCACACGACCCGCGGCCTGCTGGCACTGGCCATGGGAGGGACAGCCGTCGGTACCGGGCTGAACGCTCCACCAGGCTTCGGCGAGCAGGTGGCAGCCGAGATCTCGGCGATGACGGGCGCCGCCTTCGAGACCGCGCCCAACAAGTTCACCGCGCAGGCGACTCTCGACCGCATGGTGCGCGCGCACGGCGGGCTGAAGGCAGCGGCCGTTACCTTGTTCAAGATCGCCAACGACCTGCGCTGGCTGGGCTCCGGTCCCCGCGCGGGGATCGGTGAGCTGATCCTGCCCGCCAACGAACCGGGCTCGTCGATCATGCCGGGCAAGGTCAACCCGACCCAGGCCGAGGCCCTGATGATGGTCAGCATCCAGGTCATCTCGTCGGACGTGGCGGTGGCCATGGCCGGCGCCGAGGGTAACTTCGAGCTCAACGCCTTCCGCCCGGTCGTGATCAACAACTATCTCCACTCGGCGCTCATCATGGCCGACGCGTGCGACCGCTTCCGCGAGTTCATGGTCGAAGGCGCCGAACTCAACGAGGCCAAGCTGACCGAGGACATCGAGCGGTCGGTGATGATGGTGACGGCGCTCTCGCCGGTCATCGGCTACGACCAGGCCTCGGTCATCTCCCACTACGCCATCGACCACGACCTGACTCTCAAGCAGGCCGCGCTGGCCAACGGCGTCAGCGAAGAACTGTTCGACCGGGTGGTCGACCCGCTCGCGATGACCCGCGGGGGCTCGGCCGACCTGCCGCCACGCGCCAGCCCGGCGTAACAGGTCCCAGGAACGTCAACAGTTCGCTCAGGCGGGCAGCCGCGCGCCGGTTGGCTCAGGTCGGCGGCTGCGCGCCGACGGCCAGCGCCTCGGGATGTGCGCGGAGGTAGTGCCCGGTCAGCACGGCGCTCGCCTGGCCCGGCCGGTAAGCCACGGTACGCCGGCAGATCTCGCACCGCATGACGGGTAGATGCGTGACGGTGACAGGGAAGCGGGTAGCCGCCGATTTCTTCATCGCTTCCTATAATGCCAGGCCCAAGCGGCCGCCAGAGCCAGTCTGCGTGCTGCGCAACGGTGAGATGTGCGTGCGCGGGCCGGGGAAACGAGGCGATGTTCGCCGACGTCGGCTACCGGCTGATCACGGCCGGCTGACCCATGCTCACCAGGCTGGGTACGTGATCGAGGATGATCCCGAAGTGGTCGCGGTAGGCGGCCAGTAGCGCGTCGTCGTCCGGCAGTTCGTGGCGCGTGCGAGAGTCGCCCCGCGCCTGGATCAGGACCCGGTCGTTGATGGTGACCCGGCCGCCGTCGGTGAGCAGCGAGCAGACCGTGGCCTGGGTGAACTTCGATTCGGGGGAGGTCTGCTGCCACCGGCAGGTGGGGCCGAAGTCGGCCAGCGAGCGCTGCCGCGGCTCGATGCGGTTGTAGGCGTCGCGTCTACTTGGCCAGTCGCCGAGCTAGGTGGCCACTGCGTGGCCATTTTCCGGCTATCTGGCCATTTGGCGAGGAAGGCTTGCCTCCTTGGATCCTGCGCGGGTTATGCAAGTGCCGCCTTCTGGGGCCGGGGAGGATCGTAAACAGGATTGAGCGCTAGCCGGGTGCGGGGGAGGCGGCTGCTAGCCACGCGGCGCGCGGGCTTGCCGGGCGCGCCGGTCACGGCCCATTCTCCGTGCCCCTTGAAAAAGTCAGCTGAGCACGTCGCGGCGGCAGGTGTCCGGGAGCCAGCGGGGCGCTGAACTCTTGGCGCAGGACTGCCCGGTCTTGAACCGCCTGGCGGTGCGGCGCGTGGTTATGCGTATGGGCCGCGCAGGGTTACCGCACCGGTGCGGGCAGCTTCGGGCATCCCGCGACACCCGGCTCCGCCACCTCGGTCCACGGCCTCCTCCGGCGACCTGATGAAACAGTGCTCACGCCACCTGGCGGGCACGACATCCCAGCAGCGATCAATTCTTCCCGGTCACCGGCAGGGCACGATCCTTCGTCAGGGTTCAAAGCCCAGGGGCCAGCAGTGCTCACCTGCCGGGCGGCCGCCAGGTACCGGGTCTGCCCGATGGCGGACCCGGCAGGACTTATCAGGAGCGGATCATGTCCCGATTGCGATTGTCACGCCTCATCCCGCTGGCCGTCCTGACGCTGGGCGCCGGCTTCGCCGCGCTTCCCGCGTCTGCGGCTACGTCCGGCACCTTCTCCACGACCGGCACCATGACCACAGCGCGTATCCACGCTACGGCCACGCTGCTGCCCGACGGGCAGGTTCTCGTCGCCGGCGGCGACGCCACCGCGGCCAGCGCCGAACTCTACAACCCCGCGGCCGGCACCTGGGCCGTGACCGGCAGCATGAACAATCCCCGAGCATTCCACACGGCCACGCTGCTGCCCGACGGGCAGGTTCTCGTCGCCGGCGGCGACGGGACCAGCACCGAACTCTACAACCCCGCGGCCGGCACCTGGGCCGTGACCGGCAGCATGACCACCGGGCGTTCCAGCGCGTCCGCGACCCTGCTCCCCGACGGCGAGGTGCTCGTCGCCGGCGGCCAGAGCGCCGGCGGCTCCGCCCTGTCCAGCGCCGAACTCTACAACCCGGCCACCGGCACC